>Ga0222712_10006416_pt1 | contig 11620 bp, 8 predicted proteins | sample C33_657DmetaG_FD_165043 | JGI IMG/M metagenome (GOLD analysis project Ga0222712, IMG submission 165043) | Estuarine water microbial communities from San Francisco Bay, California, United States - C33_657D | ecosystem: Environmental > Aquatic > Marine > Unclassified | place: USA: California... | reverse complement strand
TCTCAGATGAAATCTGGAGTGATATCATCTTTGCACCGCATGCTTTTACTTCCATTGCCAGCATTGATGAAGAAATCAAAAAAAGAACCATCACCATTACCGGATTCAGCAAGTCTTATGGGCTTGCAGCATTAAGGGTTGGCGCTGTTTTTTGTCCGGATGCATACAGCTACTCCAAAATATTTGAGACCTCCATGCACGCATCAACTGTACATGGATGCAATGTGGCCGGACAGATTGCGGCAACAGCAGCATTGGATGAATGCGGAGAGTGGCTTGCCAGTTTCGTTGCTCATCTTCAAGAAATGCGTGACCTATGCGTGGACGGATTGAACAGCATCAAGGGCATTTCCTGCATCGCACCACAGGGTTGTTATGTGGCTTTTGCTGATATCAAAGGAACTGGAAAATCCAGCACTGAAATTCACCAGCTGCTGATGAATGAGGCAAAAGTGGCCGTGGTGCCGGGGCTGAGGCAATGGTTCGGCAATGGTGCAGAAGGCTATATCAGGTTGAGTTTTGCAACTTCTTCCACCATCTTGTTGGAAGGAATTTCAAGAATAAAAAACAGTTTAAACTAGTACATGAAAACGGTTATCATCGGCGGCGGCATCGCAGGACTGGCAATGGCCATTTACCTTCACAACCATGGAATGGAAGTAGTGGTTTGTGAACGAAGTCTAGTACAATGCAACAGGGGCAATGCTTTCCTGATGCATGCAGAAGGTATCTCCATACTGTCAGAATTGTCCAGGAATGGTTCATCGTCTGGTATTCCCGGAAAATTCATCAATCATTTCAGCTTATGTAATGAGAACAATGATGAAATCACTTACCAAAAACTCGATCCCTGGCAATGCATGAAAAGAACAGATGTGGTTTCCTTTCTGTATGACCAATTCCCAGAAGAAAAACTGATGTTCAACCGTGAATTCTCTCATTTCATTTACAAAGACGAGCAAGCAGTTGCGGCTGTCTTCAAAAATGGGGAGCAAGAATATGGCGATATTTTCATTGGCGCAGATGGTGGTATATCGAAAGTACGCAATGAAATTTTTGGGCAAACCGAATTTACAAAAACAGAAGTCAAGGAAGTCTTGGGGCTGTTGAACTGCCCGGCACTCAGCAAAAAACTGGGAACAAGGTTCACCAAATTCCAACATGAGAGCAAGAGCATTTCGTTTGGCATGATTCCTTCATCAGAGAATGAGGTGGTATGGTTCATGCAATATGATCCAAGAATAATGGACATCCATGAAACAAGCCCTCGCGCCATGGAAATGTTCTGCCAGGAAATGCTGAAAGACTTTCCAGAACCGGTGCAGGAATTGTTGTCATTGGAAGATTTTACAGGAACCTATATCTGGCATACAAAAGACTTTGACCTGCTGCCCAGCTTTCACAAGAAAAACATTGTATTGATCGGTGATTCAGCACATTTGGCATTGCCGTTTACCAGTGCTGGTACAACCAATGCCTTGGTGGATGCCCATACCCTGTTTACTTTACTCAAAGAGGGGATTGCACCTGAGAAGGCTTTTGAAAAATTTTATGCGCTCAGGTCACAAATAGTTGCAGCCCAGATCAAAATGGGAAGGGATCTTAAAAAAGATTTTCTTCATCCAGAAAAAAGAAACAAGGATGGTGCGCTCATTCCTTTGATCAGCAAACAAGACCGGGCCATAAAGAGAAGAGCAAAACAGAAAGAAATCCAAATTGTCTACTTTACAGATCCCATTTGTTCGACTTGCTGGGTCATACAGCCACAGCTGAGGAAACTGTCACTGGAATACGAAAACCATTTGCAAATCGACTTCAAAATGGGTGGCCTGCTTCCCTCCTGGGAAAACTTCAACCGTTTTGGCATCACCAAACCATCAGACGTGGCAGCTCATTGGGAGGAAGTATGTTCACAACATGAGATGCCCATCAACAAAAATATTTGGCTGGAAGACCCACTTCCTTCTTCCTATCCCCCTTCCATTGCCTTTAAAGCAGCACAGATACAAGACACTGGTAAGGCAGTGCTGTTTTTGAGAAGGATCAGGGAAATGGTATTTCTTGAAAAGAAAAACATCATCAAAAAAGAACATTTGTTCACTGCTGCTTTTGATGTAGGCCTGGATGCGGCAAGATTGTTACGAGACCTCGAAGGCAAGGCCCAAGGCCTTTTCAGGGAAGACCTGATATTGTCGCATACCCTTGATGTAAAAGAATTGCCTACACTTTTCTTTTCCAACCACCAGGGCAAACAACTTTCTTTGCAAGGTTACCAGTCTTATGAAAGTTTTGAAAAAATTCTGTTGGAACTGCATCCCTCCATCAAAAAACAAGCGTATGCAACGGATCCAAAATCATTGTTTGAGCGTTTTCAGACCATGACAACAAAAGAGTTTTCCTTCTTCCGCAATGAAACAGAACTGGAATCCCAGTACATACTCCACAATCTTTTATTGGAAAACAAAATAACCCAATTTGAAAGCAATGCAGGAAACATGTGGATCAACAATTTCAGCAACCAAATGATGGCCGTTCTATCTGCCTAGTCCACACACCTGAATCCGGTATGTTCCAGCCCAGTATCTGTTGCTGTCTTCATCCTTGATGTAACCCGGTATCCCTTGCAATAAGAAGCATTGCAGAGAAAGGATCCTCCCCGCACTACCCTTTTCTGAACAGTTGGTTCTTGCGGGTCATAGCTGTCAGCGGGTCCTTTGGGATCGATGGATATCTGCCCACTGACTTTTGCATAATAATCATCCCTGAACCAATCAAAGCACCATTCCCAGACATTTCCAGCCATGTCATAGAGGCCAAAGCGATTGGCAGGAAAAGTCTTGACAGGTGATGAGGAAGGGAATTTATCCCAGTTGGTATTGGTGCTCGGAAATGTTCCCTGCCAGGTATTGGCCTTGGGCTTGCCTTGTTCAATGTCTTCATTGCCCCAGGGATATTTTTCAGTTCTTCCTCCCCTTGCGGCGTATTCCCATTCCGCTTCGGTAGGCAAGCGTTTTCCAGCCCATTTGCAATAGGCCATGGCATCATCCCAGGAAACATGTACTACTGGATAATTTTCCTTGCCGATGATGTTGCTGCCCACGCCTTTTGGGTGTTTCCAGTTGGCTCCTTTTTTCCAGTCCCACCACTGACTAGGATCGCCCAAACCTGTTCCTGGCGCCTGTTTTACAAATACAAGGGAAGCTGCTACCAACACACTGTCGGGTGGCTTGGGTGTACCAGCAGGGACCTGTTTTTTTATTTCTTCCCAGTTGGGCGCGATTTCTGCCGTGGTAACATATCCTGTGGCATCCACAAATTGTTTGAACTGGGCATTGGTCACCTCGGTGGCATCCATCCAAAAGCCACTGACCTTCACCCGGTGTTGGGGATACTCATCCTCCCTTCCTTCCTCGTCGTTGGCACCCATCATGAATTCACCACCTGCAATCCAAACCATCCCCTCGTGTGAAGCACTGTCTGCAGCACTGGAGAAACTGGTGTCGGATGCAGCTACAGCATACCTTGATGGCAAATTAGATGCGCAATGCAGCAAGCTGTCTTCTACAGAAGCATATTTTTTTGGTGCAGCAGGCTGGTTGCAGGAACAGGCAAAGATTGTAAGGATGGCAGTGGCAGACAGTAATGACTTCATGTTTGGCATTCAGAATTAAAATTAGTTTTTTTAGCACCGGCAGCACGGAATTTATCGTTAAAAAAATGGGCGGTCTTTGAGATTCCCTTTTTTCAGATACTTCTTGTTGAGGCCCCATTGAAAATCATCCTCCCTGAAATGCACCAGCAAATCCTTTGCAGTGCTCATGTTTTTCCTTTTCAAGGTGATGGTTTCGCCGGCTTTGGTATCAAAAGAATAGCTGACATGGCCATTTGATTTTTTGGTAACTGGCACTACAATCCCTCTTTTATCTGAAACAATGTCAAAATCAAATGTTGACATCATGTCTAGTGTACACCTGTTGCCTGCGAGGCTTTTGACCTGTACTTGTTGAAGGATACCATCATACATGACAGCACTGACCCTGAAGGCTCCCTCTGCACCAAGGTCTTTGAATGACATCTCTCTCCATTCGGTTGGGATGGCCGGCAGGATGCTGATTTTTCCATCATCACTTTGGATCATCATTTCCAGCAGGCTGGTGGCAAATGCCATGGGCGTTTCAAAACAAGGTCCTGACTCCGCATAAAGCCCTCCTGGTTCTGCATGCCTGTTCAAAAAATCATTGAGGTATTTGATGGATTTATCTCCTTCGCCCAAGAGGGAATACATGGCCGATGCCCCAGTGTATGAATAGCCTGCCAACGCTGCCGGCATGGAATGCCAATGGTTGATCGAACGGATGGTGATGTCCCTGTGTGCAGGATTTTTCATGTCCAGCAAACGATAAGGATAGATGGCCAGCAGATGAGAATAGTGACGGTGGGATGAGGTCAACTCTACTTCTTTTCCAATCATGAATCCTTTCTCGTTGTTGTGCAGTGGCGTAAGGTGTTGCAATACCTCGCTCCATTTTATTTTATCTGGATCATTGAGCTTCAGCAACTGATCTACCTGCAACAATGTTTGCAAACCCCAGATCAACCCGGAGAGTGAATAGTGTGCATCTTCGGCATCGGTATATTCAGGAGAATGTGATTTGACAAGGTGATAGGTGCCTATTTCGTCTTTGTAGAGCAGGTGCATGAGGTAATGGACTGAACGCTTCAAGAGTGGATAGATCTTGTCTTTCAGTGTTTCCTTGTCGCCACTGTACTGGTAATAGCGATAGTAATACAGCATGGTCCAGACCAGGTTGCCGGGTTCAAATTGTCCTTTTCGAAGATCATTTTGGTTCAGGGGCGCATGCAGATCGAATGAGGTGATTCTTCCTATAGCGGCAGCATCATTGCGCCATTGCTCAGGCACATTGTTGATGAGTGTTTGTTTGTTCTTGTTAAGCAAATCAAACATGGGTTTTGTCAATTCCAGGTGGTTGGATGCATACAGCGGGGAGTAAGTGAGTTGTTGGTTGAGGTTCCACCAGATGCCGGGCCAGGGAGTTTTGGAACTGAACCAGGGTCCCATGAGGTCCATCATGGGCTTGTCCTCTCTTGTAGCGGAACCAAGCTTGTACAACTGAAGCCAGTAGTAGGTTTCAACCCTTTTGTCGGGAATGGAAATAAAACTTTTTCTGAAATAGGCATTCCACCAGCTCCTGTGTTTTGTCATCACCTGATCAAATGGTTTGGACTGAAAACGCTTGATGGCAGCAATGGCCTCTGGCCTGGCTTTCCCTGTTTCATCAGCACTGTAACCTACCGCTACATCAATCACATGCTTTTCCTTGATGGCTACATGTTTCCAAACCGTGGCGTATTCTCCCTTTGCCAGCATGGGCTGGTAACAAATGCCGTAGCCAGCAGAATCCTTCATTTCAAAATCAGGATTGGGTTGGTATTTATATGGCTTGGCGTCTGCTCTGCCAAAGGAAACGCGGGGTGTGATGCTCTGCTCGGCCACCCACTCGCAAAATATTTTTTCTCCACCCAATTCTGATGCTTCAATGTGGATGATGTCTTCTCCTGTTGGAACAAAGAATAAAAGTTCGACCCTGCCATTCGTCGTAGTGACATGCCCCTTGGCAATGGCATTGTAGATGTCGAGGTAAAGTTGAGCGCCCAGAATTTTCCCTTCTGTCCTGATCACCATTTTCCCAATCGGCAGTCTTGGGTGGGAAACAAGTTGTTGGGTGAACATGCTGTCTGGATAGTGTGGGCGTTGATCCGTTACATCAGACCTTCCCACATCAAACCGGATGGCTTTCTCCCCCTCACGGTATGCATTCACACCAAGCCTTCCATTGCCTGCAATGATGCCGTCATAATAATCCGTTCCCAGGCTGTCCCAATAGAGCCGGGTATTTTTCATGTAGTTGCTCCATTCGGTGGTATCAATGGGCTGCGCTGTTGCAGCAATGACCATCAGTGAAAGCAGGGAAGAAAAAAGAAATTTCATGTTGCCAAGTTATTAAAAAACAACGAGGGAAAGCATTGCTGCAGTCCCTCGTTGCTGTTTTGAATTTTAGATCTTTTGAAGGCCTGTTATTCCTTAACCGTTGTGGTGATGGAGGGTGCCGCTTTCTCCCACTCGCTTCTGTTGAGTTTTTTTACTGCAGGAGCAATCTCATCTCCATTTTCTCCATTGTACAGCCTCCCGTTTTTCATGACATATTTGATGCTATTGGTATTGCGGATGTTGTCCAATGGATTCTTGTCAAGGATGATCAAATCAGCAAGTTTCCCCGCTTCGATGCTGCCAAGGTCCTTGTCAAGCCCCAGGGCCTCAGCCCCCTGAATGGTGGACACTTTGAGGGCATCAATGGTTCTCATCCCACCACTCTGCATGGCCCATACTTCCCAATGAAAGCCAAGCCCTTGCAACTGGCCATGGGAGCCGATGCCGGCTATCCCACCCTTTTCAACAATGGACTTCATGCTCTGTGCATGTTTTTGGAACACGTGCTCTTCAGGAAGAAACCATGTTGCCCTGCGCCTGGACTTTGCAGCCAGCTCTTCGTAAGGAGTAAAGAATTGAAGTTTTTTGTTGCTGTAAGGATTGTCCGTTTCATAATAGTAATTCTCTGCCCATGGACCTCCATAAGATACCAAGAGCGTTGGTGTAACAGCCATTTTTGCATCTGCCACCACCTTGGTCACATCCTTGTACAGCGGAAAAATGGGAATAGAATGTTCGTGCCCGGGATATCCATCCAGCAGGTTGGTCATGTTCAATTTGAAATCCAATCCACCTTCGGTGGTGGGCATGAGCTTTTGGTTCTTGGATGCATTGATGATCCACTGCCTGGCCTGCCTGTTGCCTGTCAAGTACATTTTGATGTACTGGGTATTGTAATATTTGCTGTATTGCTTGAGCACACTTTCTGCCTGTGCAGAGTCCTTGATGTTGTATGCCCAATACCCCACGCCAGGACCGGTTGAATATACACGGGGACCCACCATTTGCCCGGCTTCTACCATGTCTGCATAAGTGAGTACATCTGTGGTAGCCGTCTGTGGGTCACGGGTGGTGGTCACACCATAGGCAAGATTGGCAGCATAGATCCAGACCTGGTTCTTGTGGATTCCCCAGCTGGGCCACATGTGCGAGTGCACGTCCACAAATCCTGGAATCAATGTTTTGCCAGCAACATCAATCACCTTTGCACCCTTGGGTGCAGGAATGTTTTTAGCAACAGATCTGATGCGGTTGTTCACGATCAATACATCCCCTTTGGCAATGACCTCATCGCCTTTCATGGTGATGATGCGTGCACCTTTGAGCAGGATGGTTGAGGAGGGATTGTCTTTTGTATAGTAAACCTTGACCCATGTTTCTTCAGGTGAATATTTTGGATCTTCTTTTTTTGCCATGGATTTCTTCGAACTGTCTGCTACTGATTTCTTGGTTGTGTCAGTGAGGGCCTTGAGATCAGCCAATTTCTTGGCTTCCTTCAAACTGTCATCGAGCTTGTCTGACTGGATAAGATCGTATACAAAATGGGCTGCACCCAGGCTGTAGTGAATCTTTTGTCCATTGGCAGACCAGACAGGGAACTCGCCCCCGATATCGGTCAGTTTTTTGCTCGGAAATTCAGCACTGCTGGCATCTGCAACAGATATGGAAATCATTTTTCCTGTTGAAGGAATCGTGACTGCATAGATATTGTTGTTGACCTTGGCAATGGCTTTTTCTCCTTTGGGAGAAAGCCATATTTCGCTGGCAGGGGAGGCAGGATTGTTTTCCCTGGCGTCTTCTGTGGTCAATTCTTCGGGTACAATACAGGGGTCTGCCATGGGCTTGCCTTTGTGCATGGCAATGGAACCATAGGTGGTGATGCCACTGATCTTGGCATGTGCTTTCTGATCGGTACCATCCCATTTGATGGAAATCAGGCTGCCACCGGCATTCAGGTAAATGCGTTCATCATTAACGGAGAAATGAGGGTTGTATCTTCCATTGGCTTTGTCAATCACATTTTCAGTTCCTCCTGCTGCATTCATCCAGCACAACAAGTCTTCGGCATCATCATAACCAGGATCAAATGCATCCCTGAATTTTTGGTTTGGTGCATGCACGTATACAATCCTGTCGCCCGACAAATTGAATCGGGGGGATGAATAAAGGCCTGGAACGGTTGTCAGCGTTTTTGCATTCCCGCCATTCACATCCATTGAGACTATATGTCCTCCATTGGGGGCCCAGGTACTGAAAACAATTTTTTTACCGTCTGGGCTCCATGAAGGCTGGGCTTCTGTAAAATCATTGGCAGTCAAGCGCTTGGGTGTACCAGCGGGATAATCCATCACGTACAACCTGTTCAAAACAGTAAAGGCCAGTTGCTTGCCATCAGGAGAAGGCACGGCATCGCGGATCTGACTGGCCATGGCAGCAGTGGTATCCTTGATGGGATACTTGAACAGGACCTCAGGACCCAATTCCAGCTTGCCATCCACTGTATAGGGAATCTCAATGTACTTGCCATTGCTGATGTCAATCTTGTTGATTTTGCCGCCAAAGGATGCGAGGAGGTATTGGTTGTCTGGCGTGAACGTCATGGCGGGTAAAACGCCCGATACGGCGATCGACTCCTGGTCATCTCTTTGTACGGGATAGGCCAGCCAACGCTCATCACCGGTTTGGAGGTCGCGGATCACCAGCCCTGTCTTGTCTTCAAACCGGGTGCCATAGACCAGCCATTTGCCATCACCGGAAAGAACTGGTGTAAAAGCAGATCCATAGCGGGACGTGAGTTTGGTGGTGCGCGCATTGGCTCTGTCATACACGCCAATCTCATATTGCGGGAGCTGTGCATTGTAGTTCCATGAACCCGTGCGGAAAGAATAATAAATCAGTTTTCCATCGTGGCTGATGGCAGGGTCAATGGTTTTGAGGGTGGCGGGCTCATCGATGAGCTGCGTTCCTGCACCGCCATCCATGTGAATCATGTAAAGCTTGTTCACCCTTCTTCCTTTTGCGTAAACAATGTATTTCCCATCGGGGGTCCAATCGGCTGAAGGAAAATTCTGGTTGATTTCCTTGGTAAGCTGAACAGTGTCTTTTTTCTCCGTGTCGATGTACCAGAGGTTTTCTGCACCACTTTTGTCTGACACAAAAAGGATTTTTTTGCCATCAGGGCTGTAGCGGGGATGCTGGTCAAATGCCAGTCCACGGGTAAGCTGCGTAGCCTTACCGCCTTCGGCGGGAATGGAATAGAGGTCGCCCATCATGTCAAAAATGATGGTCTTGCCATCCGGACTGATGTCAACAGAAGTCCAGGTACCCTCATTGGTACTGAGGTCCATCATCCTGCTGGCTTTCAGCGGAAGATTTTTGTAGCGTGTGAAAGCAGTGTCTTTTTGTGCAAAGGTCGTCGTGGCCAGGCAGACAACAAACAAGGTGGAGAGAATGAGCCTTAATGATTTCATTGGTGAAAATTTGGAAACCGAAAATACCGAAAAAGCACTAGTTCCCTTCACATCAAACATCAACAAGATGATCAAGAAGATTCATCCGCACGTGCAATATCCTGATGATTTCAACTTGGTCGTGATGAAGCTTGTAAAAAATTAAATGTGATTTTACCTTGGACGCTCGGTACCCTGCCCTGATCTGATCGTATTGGGTGCCCAGATAAGGGTTTTTTACAATGAAGTGTATCTCATCAACAATGAGCTGGTAGTAGCGATCAGCTTGTTGTTCTGTCCATGTTTTTTTGGTAAATGTCCAAATATCTTCGAGATCCCTGACGGCAGCTTTGGTAATGTTAAACCCTGCAGTCATGAAGTCTTTTGCTTTAGTTTTTTCAGGTGTGCCTTGGGATCAAAATCACTGAAAAATCCACTATTCTCGCCCCTGGCAAGGGCCTTGTTGAGGGCTTTCTTTTGCACCTCCTCTGCTTCCATCATCCTTAGCGCAGTCCTCACGACCTCACTTGCTGAGCTGAAACGACCTGAATCAACCTGTTGCTGAATAAACTGCTCAAAGTGATCACCCAAGAGCATTGAGGTATTTTTCCCCATGACAATATTTTCCATAAATATACCAAGTTTTGATACTTTGTTCAATCCATTCATTTTTAATTCTTGAAGATATGCAGGCACTAAAGTCAGGAAAAGGTGAATTTCACCTCTTTCATTGTTTTTCTCACCAAGGTGGCTGGAACCAGGAGAATGGGAGCGACTTACTCCTGAGCAGCCTTCAAGGCAAGTGTTTCAATTTCAACAGAAAGCCTAAAATTTGTTTGCCTGATTTTTTCTAAAAGGGGCCGTATTGATGGGATTATACCATTTAATTTTGCTCTTACAATTATGCCTATAGTTCCTGTTACGTGCAGACCCAATTGATTGGCTATTTTTCTTACTTTGTTGTCATCCAGTATGAGCGTAGCGTTGGACATCTCAAGCGCCAAGGCGATTGCGCTGGATTCCCCTTTATCAATTTGTAATTCTAACAGCTGCTGCTTGTAAATGTCAGCTGCGCCTTTTATTACAATCCATTCAGGCAAAAACTCTCCAAATTCTTGTGCTATTTCAACAGTTGTAAACACTTGACCATATACTTTCTGTAATAACTGAAGCTCTCCGATGTTTGAGAGAATAATCAGGCAGCTTGTATCGGAAATGATGGTCTTAGGCATTTGTAACGTCCTGGAAGATTTCTGTTGCAGGGTAATTAAAAATTGAAACCCCGTATTTGGACAGTAATTCTATGAAGGCGCGCTTGGTATAACCAGCCAAGTCTGCTGCCTGACCCAAAGAGAGTTTACCCTGCTCGTAAAGCCTTGTCGCAAGGAGCATGGTGAGGTCGTTATTGTCAACTTCCAAGTTGTCCGGAAGCGTGAGTGTAAGCGTTTTCATACTGCAAAGATATACCTTTTAAAAACAACCCCGTCGAACAGGGCTTATGCTGATTTAACTAGTGTTTGAATGCACACTTGATTCAATGCATATTTCTTTATTGTCGTATCTTGTCAATATCTTTTAACAATCGCTCAATACAGTAGATTTATGAATCGCAAATTGGCATTATTTATATTTCTTATCCAAATTTCATCTTTATCTATTGCCCAGGAAAAAGCCTACTACCCTGACCCCAACCCTGCCATCCAGCAGCGTCTGGAAGAATGGCAGGACCTGAAATTTGGTCTGCTCATGCATTGGGGGCCGTACAGCCAATGGGGTGTTGTGGAGAGCTGGAGCATTTGCCCTGAAGATGTGGGCTGGGCCATCGATGCCTGGAAAAAAGGCGTGGCTACTGAATACCACGACTATGTGAAGAAGTATGAGGCGCTGAAGAATACCTTCAACCCGACGAAATTTGCGCCAGAAAAATGGGCAGCAGCAGCAAAAGAAGCCGGCATGAAATACATGGTGTTCACCACAAAACACCATGATGGTTTCAGCATGTTTGACACCAAGTATACCGACTATAAAATTACTGACAAGGGCACTCCTTTTTCGAGCAACCCAAGAAGCAATATTGCGAAAGAAGTTTTCAGTGCTTTTCGCAACCAGAATTTATGGATTGGCGCTTATTTTTCAAAGCCTGATTGGCATTCTGACAACT
>Ga0222712_10006415_pt1 | contig 11620 bp, 12 predicted proteins | sample C33_657DmetaG_FD_165043 | JGI IMG/M metagenome (GOLD analysis project Ga0222712, IMG submission 165043) | Estuarine water microbial communities from San Francisco Bay, California, United States - C33_657D | ecosystem: Environmental > Aquatic > Marine > Unclassified | place: USA: California... | reverse complement strand
GGAGATGGTGCAAAACGGACTTTTACTTTCTTACCAGAATTAGCTAGCGTCATGGACGAGCACTCACCTTATTAGTTAGTTGGCCAAGGCCTTCGATGGATACAGCAACGGTAGATTTCTCTGGCATTGGGCCAATACCTGCAGGGGTTCCGGTAATAATGACATCTCCAGGAAGAAGTGTCATCACGCTCGAAACAAAGTTGATAATTTCAGGGACCTTAAAGATCATGTCAGAGAGGTGGGCATCCTGCTTGATCTCACCATTGACCGTGGTTGTGATGCGCTGATTTCCTGGAAGAAACTCTGTCTCAATCCAGGGACCGAGTGGACAGAATGTGTCGAAGCCCTTGGCGCGAGTCCATTGGCCATCCCTCTTCTGTAGCTCTCGTGATGTCACATCATTTGCAAGTGTGTAACCAAAGATCACATCGTTAACGCGCTCCACGGGAACTTCCTTGCAGACGCGACCAATCACGATTGCTAGTTCTGCCTCATAATCAATAGATGGCGCCATCGCAGGCCAGACAATTGTGTCGCCAGGTCCTGCCACGGTTGTATTTGGCTTAATAAAGATGATCGGCTCATCGGGGACAACGCCACCCATCTCCGCCGCATGGTCTGCATAATTCTTGCCGATCGCCACAATCTTGCTGCGAGGGATGACAGGTGCGAGCAGGCGGACCTTGGTCAGTTCGAGCTTGGCAGCTGTCTTTTGAATCCCCTGATAGATGGGATCTCCTGTGATGACGGTAATCGAGTTATCTTCCTCGAGGATTCCGTATAAAGGGTCGGAACCGAGCCCTGCATCAGGCAGCGGTGAAAATCGAACGACGCGCATTCGCCTATCTTAACGGTTAAAGCGAGATCTCTTGGCCGTCGGCTGCGATGTAATAGACGGTAGCGGTAGGGGCGAAATCCTTAATCGCCTTCACATTACCTGGCTGCGCGCCGATAGCGACGACGCTCTCAACTCCGGAAATACCTGATGCAAGAGCGACAGTTAAGACTGCTTCAAAGGCGTCAAGGTTTAATGAAGGTGAGGTGACGCTGATAGCAACATATGTGCGACCTGTTGTGTCTCGTAGGGCAGCAGCCTGAGCTGCTCCACTACGTGCCAAGGTATTTGTTGCAAGAGTAACGAGCTTTACATCCTCAGGATTAGTCATCACCATTATTCGTGATCCTCTTCTACCTCTTCAACTCGCTCAATCATGACAGAGCTAATTCTACGACGACGACCAATGGGGCGCTCTGATGTGATTGACCAGCCTTCAACTGTCACAGTACTGCCAGCGATAGGAACGCGGCCGAGGATCTGAGCCATCAGGCCACCTACAGTATCGATACCATCGTAATCTTCCTCGTTAATCTTGATCTTGAGCTCTTCAGCCAAATCTTCAATATGAAGTGAAGCCTTAGCGCGTGCTTTATTCTCCGATAGCCAAGCGAAGCTCTCAACGCCATCGTCATATTCATCGGCAATCTCACCGACAATCTCTTCGATAATATCTTCAATGGTGATGATGCCCGCTGTTCCACCATATTCATCCACAACGATGGCGAGGTGAATCTGATTGCGCTGCATATCGCGCAAGAGATCTGCAGCCTCTTTATTCTCAGGCACAAATACTGGTGGGCGCATATGTTGCTCCACCTTCTCGGCAGTCTCTGCCTCACGGTGATCTAATGCGCGCTTAGCTAAATCCTTCACATATGCAATACCGATAATGTCATCGAGGTCTTCGCCTGATACCGGAATTCGTGAATATCCTGATCGAAGAGCGAGCGATAACCCCTGGCGCAAGGTCTTATTGCGTTCGACCCAGACCATCTCCGTGCGAGGAACCATAAGTTCGCGGACCAAGGTGTCACCGAGTTCGAAATCATTATCACCAAGGTGCTTTGAATCAACCTCGATAAAGCCGCGCTTGAGGCCTAGATCGTAGAGAAAGACGAGCGATGAAGAGAGCTTCTTAAGAATTGCATTCACTACAGGGGTGTCCCATTCTTTGTTTCCCACTTTTTGACGATGGTCTCTTGAAGATCGAACATGACCTTCTCTTCATCTCTATCAGCATGGTCATAGCCCAAGATATGGAGCAAGCCATGTGCCGCCAAGATAAATATTTCATGATCTGTGCTGTGGCCGGCGGTGGTTGCCTGCTGGGCTGCAACTAGTGGGTCAATCACAATATCGCCGAGCATTACTGGGTCGTTCTTTCCTTCTGGCATATCCATCGGAAATGAGAGAACGTCTGTCGTTCCCGATTCATCCATCCACTTAATGTGGAGCTCTTCCATCTCTTGATCATCGACAAAGGTGACAGAAATTTCGCACTCCGGGTGGAGCTCCATATAAGCAATACCAAAGGTGAGGAGAGATTCAATCTCACGCTCAGGGGCGGCAACACCTGAGCGATTCGTAACTTCTACAGTCATAGCTTCTTAGTGATACTCACTGGCGCATGCTTTGTAGCATCGTATGCGTCATATGCCTTGACGATATCGCCAATCAAACGGTGGCGAACAACATCGTCTGCGGTGAGCTCCATAAATGAGATATCTGCAACGCCTTCAAGAATTGAGCGGATGATTGCAAGACCGCTGCGTTGACCGTTAGGAAGATCGTTCTGAGTGATATCACCGGTAATCACCATCTTTGAACCAAAGCCGAGGCGAGTTAGGAACATCTTCATCTGCTCAGGAGTTGTGTTCTGCGCTTCATCAAGGATGATAAATGCATCGTTGAGTGTGCGACCGCGCATAAAGGCAAGTGGAGCAACTTCAATAATTCCTGATTGAATTAAGCGAGGAATTGAATCTGCATCAATCATGTCGTGGAGGGCATCAAAGAGCGGGCGAAGATATGGGTCAATCTTCTCATTGAGCGTGCCAGGCAAGAATCCAAGCTTCTCCCCTGCCTCTACTGCGGGACGAGACAAGATGATGCGGTTGACCTGCTTAGCTTGAAGGGCAGCAACCGCCTTTGCCATTGCAAGATATGTCTTACCAGTTCCAGCTGGACCGATTCCAAAGGTGATGGTGTTCTCTTCAATCGCATCGACATAGCTCTTCTGATTAGCTGTCTTTGGACGAATCGTCTTACCGCGATTGCTGACAATGTTGAGTGAGAGAACTTCACCTGGGCTCTTGGCAGGTGTTGCCTCAATCATCGCGATGCTGCGAAGAACAGCGGTTACATCGAGTGACTGACCAGAGCGAATGACAACGAGCATCTCGCCAAATAGCTTCTCGAGCGCCATGCAATCGATGTGAGGTCCGCGAAGAGTGATCTCATTTCCACGGACGGTGATGTTGACTGAAGGAAAGGCGGCTTCGATTGCCAAGATATTGGTATCGCCCGCGCCAAGGAGAGCAACCATCGGAATGGCAGGTGGAATAGTGACCAAGAGGCGCTCCATATGAGTGAAAATCTATCGGGTGTGAGGGGTTTTCACCACACAGAAAGGGCCGTGTTGACCGCAGCAAGGGCTGCCAATCCGGCATGAGCTGAGCGCAGAATCGGCCTTCCCATCAGAACAACCTTGGCGCCAGCGGCTGCAAAGCTCTCAACTTCCTCATCCGTCAGCCCACCTTCAGGCCCGACGATGATTGCAACCTTGGCGCTGGCAGGCAGCGCTGAAGGTGTAACTACCTGTGAGATTCTCTGGAGCGCAGATTCATGGAAGACGAGTGCAAGATCTGCCTTTGCAATCTCATCGACAACTCCTTCAGTGGTTGCAACGCCGCTGACTTCAGGGATGCGAAAGCGTCGAGATTGCTTTGATGCTTCGCGAGCTGTCTGCTGCAACTTCCCAATCTTCTCATCGGCGCGACCGATACTTCTTGCAGCCTTCCACATCACGATGCGATCTGCGCCGCCCTCAGTTGATAACTCAATCGACTCTTTGATGCGATCGCCCTTAGGAATAGCCTGAATGATTGTAAATTGCTGCGATAGCGCCTCTTCAAAACCTGTGGCGAGAACGCGAACTGTCATCGACTTCTTATTGACATTATCGACGCTCACTTTAGACCAAGCGCCCTTGCCATCACTTAAGTTAAAGATTTCACCTGCGGCAATACGTAATACCTTGATTGCATGGTGCGCATCATCGCTATCGAATTCATAACGACTTCCCACCGCAGTAGGGAGATCTTCAACGAAGAATAAGGTCAACATCAGCGATGGAATGCATCTCTGAACTTAGCGAAGAGCCCATCCTGGTGACGCTTGAGCGTGACATCGCCATCCTTCTCACCACGTGCTTTAGCAAATTCCTTGAGCAACTTCTCTTGCTCGCGACTGAGTTTATGTGGAGTCTCAATATCGACATGAACAATGAGGTCACCGCGATGAGTCGAGCGAAGGCGAGTCATTCCCTTGCCCTTGATTGAAACGGTTGTTCCGCTCTGAGTTCCAGCCTTAATCTGAAGATCGAGCGGACCATCGAGGGCCTCCACCTTCACGGTTGTACCGAGAGTTGCCGCGGCAAATGGGATTGAGATAGCTACATGGAGATTCTCGCCATCACGTAGGAGGAAATCATGATCCTTCTCAACAATTTCAACATAGAGATCGCCTGCAGGTCCCCCGCCAGCTCCGACTTCTCCACGCCCTGACATCTGAATTCTGTTACCGGTCTCAACACCTGCTGGGACCTTGATGTTGATGTTCTGCTTTGCGCGCACACGACCATCACCAGCACATTCACGACAAGGATCTGTAATGACTGATCCATAACCAGAGCAGCTGCTACATGGTCGTGATGTCATTACCTGACCTAAGAATGATTTCTGAACATATTGCATTTCACCACGACCACCGCAAACTTTGCAGGTCTCTGGGTGCGAGTTATTTGCAGTGCCTTGTCCGGTGCAGACTTCACAGACAATTGCGCTCTCGATAGTGATATCGCGCTCTGTTCCAAAGCATGCTTCGTGGAGATCTACCTCAATCCGAATGAGCGCATCTTGTCCCTGGCGCATTCGTGGACGAGGTCCACGGTTTCCACCGCCACCAAAGAATGCATCCATGATGTCGCTAAATCCACCGCCACCAAAGCCACCACCGAAGTCGTTAAAACCGCCACGACCGCCCATGTCATAGTTCTGTCGCTTCTGCGGATCACTTAAGACGTCGTAGGCAGCGGTTACTTCTTTAAATTTATTCTGAACCTCAGGATCTGGATTGACATCAGGGTGAAGCTCACGAGCAATCTTGCGATATGCCTTCTTAATCTCATCTTGAGTTGCGCCGCGTTCGACGTTGAGGAGCTGATAAAGGTCAGACATAGCTACTAAGCACTCTCCGTAATAAATCGTCCGATATAGCGAGCCACTGCAGAGACAGCGGACATGGAGCCAGCGTAATCCATTCGAGTTGGGCCGAGAACTCCGAGAGCACCGCCCTGGCTATTTTCAAAGCCATAACCCACCGTTACGAGTGAGGTTGTCTGCAGATGAGCATCTTTCTGCTCACTACCGATTGTCACATTAACCGTTGGGTTGGCATCATCGAGCAGGCGTAAGAGAACTACCTGCTCCTCCAAAGCTTCAAGGATCGATGAGAGGTCGGTGCCATCTCCAGAGCGAGCAAGGTGTGCGGTTCCTGAGATCGCCATCTTCTCTCGCCCTTGCGAATCACCGATGATCGGATATTTCACCACTGCAACTTGCTTTGTAATATCTGAGAGCAACTTCGCACTGCGCTTGAGCATCTCATCAAGGTCATAGGAACCATCGAGGAAGGTCTCGATCGCGCGACGTTCGGCACTGGAGAGCGGCTTAACCGTTGCCAACTTGTCAACGAAGATTCGATAACCACGATCTGTTGGAATACGACCTGCGCTTGTGTGAGGCTGGGTGATTAAACCTTCTTCTTCAAGTACTGCCATCTCATTACGAATGGTGGCGGGAGAAATGCCAAGTGAATGGTTCTCAGCAATCGCCTTGGAGCCAACCGGCTCTTGAGTCTGGACATACTCCTCGACGATGGCTCGAAGAATCTCGAGTCTACGGTCGCTAGTCATGGGTGGGAGTTTACCTTCGCCCGCCTAAGCGAGCATCTCCTGCGTGATTCGGTCAGCAATCAAGCGTCCAGTTGGGGTCAGGGCAATTGCATCTGGAAGATCGATGATGTGGCCGCTCTTGATGTATTCCATCGTCCGCTCATATTGAGCGATAGTAAGAGCTGCCTTACGAACACCTGCCGGCATTCGGATTGCAAGCATGATGTATTCAGATTTCTTCTGCTCATCACTTAATATTTCAGAGTCTTTAATTGGTGACTCACCTGCAAAGACTTTCTCCTTATATGCAGTTGGGTGCTTCACATTCCAGAATCGCTTCTGATCAATATGTGAATGGGCGCCAGGGCCTAAGCCCCACCAATTATTTGATTTCCAATATGTGATGTTGTGACGTGATTGATGGCCAGGCTTTGACCAGTTAGAGAGCTCATACCACTTCATCCCTTTTTGAAGACATTGCTGATCCACCAAGAGATACATATCCGCCATCAAATCATCATCCGGCATGGTGAGTTCACCGCGTTTAATCTGAGCAGCCAGCTTTGTGCCATCTTCCACAATCAGTGCATAGGCGCTGATGTGATCGATATCGAGGGAGAGCGCCTCCTTAACAGTCGATGCCCAATCACTTAAAGATTCGCCTGGTGCGCCATAGATAAGGTCGACTGAGATCGATGGGAATCCGGCAGCGCGAGCCATATCAACTGCCTTGCGAACATTCTCTGGGTTGTGGGTGCGATCGAGGACCTTAAGGACATGCTCTTTATTAGATTGCATACCGAAAGAGATTCGATTGAAGCCAGCTGCGATATATCCATCAAGCTTCTCTTGCGTTACTGAATCAGGGTTTGCTTCAAGGGTAATTTCACAATCATCGGTAATGCCGTTGCGATTGCGGATTGCAGTCAATACTCGGCCAAGATCCTTTGGTGGAATGAGCGAAGGCGTACCTCCCCCGAAGAAGATAGTGCTGACTTCATCTGTTGGGGTTGTCTCAAGTTCACGGAGAACTGCATCGATGTAATCGGCAGAGACAATCTCAAGAGATGCGCCATCTTGGAGCTCTGATGGGGTGTAGGTGTTGAAGTCACAATATCCGCAGCGACGAACGCAATATGGGATGTGGACGTAATACGAGAAGCTCTTCATTGCAGGAGCAACTTAGCCTTCGAGCTTGCGCGCTGCTTTAATCTTCTCGATATCAGCATCGGTGGCAAGAGCTGCAACGAATGCTTCTTGTGGAACCTCAACGCGGCCCACCATCTTCATACGCTTCTTACCTTCTTTTTGCTTCTCAAGAAGTTTGCGCTTACGAGAGATATCTCCACCGTAACACTTAGCGAGAACGTCCTTACGGATCGCGCGGATTGATTCGCGAGCAATGATTCGAGAGCCGATAGCTGCCTGAATTGGAACTTCGAACTGCTGACGTGGGATGAGCTCACGGAGCTTTCCGGTCATCATCACGCCATAGGCATATGCCTTATCGCGGTGAACAATCGCACTAAATGCATCTACTGCCTCACCCTGCAGGAGGATGTCGACCTTCACGAGATTACCTTCTTCATCGCCCATCTCTTCATAATCGAGAGATGCATAACCCTTGGTGCGCGACTTCAACTGATCAAAGAAGTCAAAGACAATCTCTGCAAGAGGAAGTGTGTAACGAATCTCAACGCGATCTTCAGAGATGTAATCCATTCCGAGCATCACACCGCGGCGCTCTTGGCAGAGCTCCATGATGGTTCCGATGTAATCAGATGGGGCGAGGATTGTTGATTTAACAATCGGCTCTTTCACATTGTTGACCTTGCCATCAGGAAATTCTGAAGGGTTGGTAACGATAATCTCTTTGCCATCTTCCATCGTGACGCGATAGACCACGTTTGGTGCAGTTGAAATCAAGTTGAGCTTTGCTTCACGCTCAAGGCGTTCGCGCACGATCTCCATATGAAGTAGTCCAAGGAATCCGCAACGGAAACCGAAGCCGAGCGCTGCAGAGCTCTCTGGTTCATATACGAGGGCTGCATCATTGAGTTGCAACTTTTCTAGCGCATCACGGAGGACAGGAAAATCAGCGCCATCGAGTGGGAAGAGACCAGAGAAGACCATCGGCTTTGGATCTTTATATCCGCCGAGCGCCTCCTTTGTTGGGCGCGCATAATTTGTAATTGTGTCACCCACACGTGATTGGCGGACATCCTTCACGCCGGTGATGAGATAACCCACCTCACCCACGCCAAGACCCTTTGATGGCAACGGTTCTGGTGAGATCACGCCGATTTCAAGTGCTTCATGCTTCACACCTGTTGAGAACATCTGAATCTGCTCACGTGGCTTGAGATGGCCATCGACGACGCGCACATAGGTAACAACGCCGCGATATGCATCATAGACAGAGTCGAAGATCAGAGCGCGAGCTGGTGCTTCTGGATCTCCAACCGGTGCTGGGATTAAATCGATAATCTGGTCAAGTAGCTCTGCAACGCCATCGCCTGTCTTACCGGAGACGCGAAGGACATCTTCTGCCTTGCAACCAATTAATCCAGCAAGTTCTGCAGCGAACTTCTCTGGTTGAGCATTTGGAAGATCGATCTTATTGAGAACTGGGATGATGGTGAGGTTGTTCTCCATCGCAAGGTAAAGGTTTGCAAGTGTCTGCGCTTCGATACCTTGAGCGCAGTCAACAAGCAGTACTGCACCTTCACATGCAGCAAGGGAACGTGAAACTTCATAGGTGAAGTCAACGTGACCCGGTGTGTCGATCATGTTGAGTATATATTCCTGGCCATCGATTCCAGATTTCCATGGAAGTCGAACAGCTTGAGATTTAATGGTGATGCCACGCTCGCGCTCGATATCCATTCGGTCGAGATATTGGGCGCGCATCAAGCGTGCTTCAACGACCTCAGTAATTTGGAGCATGCGATCGGCAAGTGTTGATTTACCGTGATCGATATGGGCGATGATGCAGAAGTTACGAATCTGCGCCGGATTTGTAGATGCCGGTTGAGGCGCCTTGGCAATGCTAATTGCTGGCACTTAAGCGACCGCCTTAGTTATCGTAATTTAAGAGAAATTAAGAAGTAAGTGGAGAGCGCTTCGCTAATTAGCGAGCGCCTGCCTTTGCAGCTGCCTTAGCCATTGATGACTTCTTGTTAGCAGCTGAGTTCTTGTGAATAACACCCTTTGCAACAGCAACGTCGAGCGCCTTTGAAGCTGCGCGAAGCTCTGTTGTGATTGCAGCAGCGTCACCAGCAGCCTGTGCATCGCGGAACTTGCGAAGAGCAGTCTTAAATGCTGAAGTAACAGACTTGTTGCGAAGGCGAGCCTTCTCATTTGTCTTAATACGCTTGATCTGCGACTTGATATTTGCCACGTGTAGAACTCCTGTGCTTTTCGGTGAAATATTGGTCAATCTCGCCAATCCGGCGGATTGAGCAGGGTCGTAGGCTATCAGCGTGAGGCTATGAGCCCAAAATCGAAGAATCCTGGATTATCGGGCTGCGCGGGCTGCGGCAATCGTGGCGAGCGCCTTCTCTAGGGCAAAAATCGGGTCTGAGGCCGCCCCCTTCACATCTGAATCTGCCTTAGCAACCGCCTCCACCGCTGAGGCAATCCCTCGCGGTGTCCATCCCGCTAATTGGCGACGAGCCTTATCAATCTGCCATGGCGCCATTCCCAGCTCACCAGCTAGCTCAAAGGATTTAGATCCTCGGTTGGTTCCTGAGACCTTCGCCAAATTACGAAGTGATGATGCAATCGCAGAGGTCACCATTACCGGATCAGTGCCAGTTTCTAGGGCGCTGCGAAGAGTGACAAGCGCTGTTGGAAGATCTCCATCGAGGGTGGCATCTGCAACATCGAACCCTGTTGTCTCAATCCGACCCTTATGGAAGGTGTCGATGATCTCTTCATCAATTGGACCCTTAGGAGCATCGAGTGAGAGCTGTGAGACAGCTTGCTGTAGTTCGCGCAGATCAGAACCAAGTGCGCCCACGAGAGCTTTAATCGCTCCCGGTGTTGCCTTCCGTCCGTTATCGAGAAATAGCTCTTTAATAAACTGTTCTTTCTCAGCCTCTTTCTTCAAGGCATCACAGGCAACAATCTCTGGCTTCGCCTTCTTGATCGCATCAAGGAGCGCCTTGCCCTTAACGCCACCTTTATGAATAAAGATCACCGTTGTCGTGGGATCAACGTTATCGAGGTAACGCGTGATCTCATCCTTGCATTCATCATCGAGATCTTGTAGATCTTTAAGAATAAGTGCGCGTCGCTCAGAGAAGAGTGATGGCGCTAGCGCATCTGCGATATCTCCCGGGATGACATCACCTGCGGTGAGAGTTGTGATCTCCGCCTTCTCTTCATTCAATTCAGCGGTGAGCTTTGAAAGGGCGCGATCGGCCAGAGCGCCTTCTGCTCCAAGGAGGAGGTAGATATCTTTCATCGCTACTCCCCCTAACTCCACTGTAATAGGCGCGCTCGTGCGCTCTCGGTTGAGATGGTCAGGCTATGGCGATCTGCTTCGATTGCGATTGCGCCATCTCTATCGGTACGTAGAACTTTAGCGCGAAGATGCTCAAGTGCTGCAATGGTCGATGGCGCGGGATGGCCATAAGAATTGCCCTCACCTGCGCTAATCAGTGCCAGTGCTGGCGCGAGCTCATTGAGGAGGGTGAGATCTTGGTAGCGCGAACCATGGTGAGCCACTTTATAGATATCGACTTTGCCGACCTTGCCGCGCAACTTCTCTTGAACAGCTGGTTCGATATCGCCGGCAGCAAAGAGTGTCAGGTCATCGCTCTTAATGACTGCGGCGATACTGATGTTATTGGGGTTCTCATCCGTGGCTCCCACAGTAAGTGGCCAGAGCAGATCGATGGTGTAACGACCAACGGTTGCACTTGTTCCCGCTGCAACATTGCCCGACCAGAGCGCCTCTACCTTCCTCCCCTTACGCGCCCCCGATAACCCTCCGATGTGATCTGCATGAGGGTGGGTCAAGATCAAGAGTGCGATTGTTGAGATTTCAAGCCTGCGCAGACATTGATCCATCAATAATGGATCGGGCCCAACATCAATCACGATTGCACGATGATCATGGAGATTGATTACATATCCATCTCCTTGGCCGACATCACAGATGAAGAGATCCCAATCTCCGGCGGGAAATCTTCCCCACCAGAGCGATAAGAGCGAGACGATGAGAATAAAGAGAATTGCTTTCTTGCGAAAGAAGTAAATAAGGACAAGTGCTACCAAGGCGATGAGAAAACCGGAGAGCCCGCTGCGAATACTGATGACTGGAAACTCTGCTGCCCAGCGAGCAATCGAGGTAATGACCCAAGCAAATGGCCGCACGAGAAGAATGAGTGCATGCGCAGCCATTGGAGAGATGGGAGAGAGTAAAGCTGCGATAAATCCGATGATGGTAATCGGAGCGACAAAAGGCGCAGCGACGATATTGGCGATAATAGAGATCGGCGATAGATACCCTGAAAGGGAGATGATCACCGGCAGACAGAGGGCAAGGGCTGCAATGGGAATTGCCAGAACTACTGCAATTTTCTGCGGTAGCCACCGCTGAA
>Ga0222712_10006414_pt1 | contig 11622 bp, 13 predicted proteins | sample C33_657DmetaG_FD_165043 | JGI IMG/M metagenome (GOLD analysis project Ga0222712, IMG submission 165043) | Estuarine water microbial communities from San Francisco Bay, California, United States - C33_657D | ecosystem: Environmental > Aquatic > Marine > Unclassified | place: USA: California... | reverse complement strand
TAACAGCGAAGCTTGGTTCGAGGTTTTGAGACCGACATTAGCGGATACACAAGGGCACGCATTATTTTTGGGAACGCCCAAGGGCATGAATTGGGCTAAAGAATTATTTGACAATTATACAACTAAAAAGAATTGGATGAGTTTTCAATTTACAACTTTAGATGGTGGCAATGTCCCTGAAGAAGAAGTAGAACAAGCCCGTGAAGATCTAGATGCTAGAACATTTCGTCAAGAGTTTATGGCAACATTCGAAAATTTCAGTGGCATTATTGCATATGCGTTTGGAGCACACAATATAAAACAAGCAGAAGATGTAAATCCTAATGAGCCGTTAATATTAGGCACTGACTTCAATGTAAGCCCAATGAGCTGTACCGTAATGCGTAGAACAAACAATGGCTTACATCAAATAGATGAAATTGTTCTTTACAGTAGTAACACAAATGAACTAATAGATGAGATAAGAAATAGATATCCTCGCAATCCTATAACAATATTCCCCGATCCGGCCGGCGTACAAAGGAAGACAAGTGCCAATGGAAATACCGATATTAAAATACTTGAAAACGCTGGATTTACCGTGCGTTATCATAGACAGCATCCGCAGGTCAAAGATAGGATCAATAGCGCAAACAGTTTATTTTTTCAGCGTGATGATTATAGCACTAGGTTTTTCATTGATCCTCGTTGTAAGCATACTATTAAAAGTCTTCAGCAGTTTTGCTATAAAGAGGATAGTCAAATACCGGACAAAGATAGTGGATTCGATCACATGTTCGACGCATTAACATACGCAATACAATTCTTATTCCCTATCAACAAGGAAGTAGAAACAATCGTGCCCAAAAGATTCGGACACGCATTAGCATAAATAATACATTAAATATGATTAAAGTTCATCCACATTTTAGATTATACAGAAGTCAAAGAGACTCTGCCATTAAAAGAGGAATTGATTTTCAATTCACATTTGAAGAATGGAATAGTTGGTGGGGAGATGACATAGTTAATAGAGGTCGTAAGGCTGGACAATTAGTTATGGCTCGTATTGGAGATCAAGGACCGTATCATCCTGCCAATGTTGTTAAAAAAGCATGCGGTGATAATGTGCGTGAAGCAGATAGAAACTATGATAAAACTTGGTTTAGTCATAGTGAAGAAACTAAGAAACATCTTAGTGAAAAATTAAAAGGCCGTGTTGATAGTGAAGAAACCAAAGTAAAGAAATCTTTAGCTATGAAACAATCACACGCTAACCGTAAATTATTAAAGGAATTACAACATGGCTGAGCTCATGACATTTCAAAATGCCTACTTACAGGCAACAGCAGGAAATACAACTTATAGTCGCAATCAACTAAGATGGCAATTTCTTTTGGCAAGCTACACAGGCGGCCAGGCTTATCGCGAAGGTGCGTATCTACAACGATACGCATTAGAAAGTGATGGTGAATACGCAGTTAGATTAAACAATACGCCATTAGATAATCAATGCCGCAGTTTAATTTCATTGTATATTAGTTTCTTGTTTAGAGAAAAACCACATAGAGAATTCGGCGTATTAGAAAATAATCCACAGATTGAAGCAATATTAGAAGACGCTGATCTAGATGGCCGCAGTATGGATGCGTTTATGAAAGATGTAGCAACATGGAGCAGTGTTTTCGGACATGTATGGATAGCCTGCGCAAAGCCCAATGTAGGCGCTATCACACTAGCAGATGAACAAGCATTAGGCGCACGCCCTTATTTGTCAATGTATAATCCATTAGCAGTCACAGACTGGCGTTGGGCCCGTCAGCCTAATGGCGGTTATCAATTAGAATATATTAAGTATGTTGAAGAAGTTAATGGTACCGAAACCGTTGTTAAAGAATGGGGCTATGATACAATTAAAACTTATAAAGTTGATACACAACAAGAAATTGTATTAGATATGTCAGAAGAAGTAAATGGTCTAGGTTATCTACCATTCGTATGTGCTTACGCAGAACGCAGTCCAGTAAGAGGATTGGGCAATAGTTTAATCGACGATATCGCGGATCAACAGCGTATGATTTACAATGAACTTGCTGAAGTATATGACAGCATTAGACTAGACACTCATCCAAGTCTAGTGGCCACAGCAGGCACAAACGCACAAGGTGCGGCTGCTGGTCAAGTTATTACAATGGAAGAGAATTTGGATCCGAATTTGAAACCATATGTTCTACAGTTCGAAGGCGGACAAATAGATAAGATTTACAACAGTATTAACAATCGTAAAAAGATGATTGATTCAATGGGTAATGTCGGCGCAGTTCGCGTCACAGAAACTAAATCAATGTCAGGGATAGCGATCGAGACGGAATTTCAGCTGCTTAACGCAAAGTTGTCAAGTATAGCCGATAATCTAGAACTAGCAGAAGAACAAATATGGCAAATAGTTTATACATATATGGGTTATACATGGGATGGTGAAATAACATATCCTGACAACTTCGCGCTACACAATAAAGACAACGAATTAAGTCAATTAAAGACAGCATCTGAGATAGTCAAAGATCCAGTTAAACTAGCACTCATCGAAAATGAAGTTATGGAAACGCTGGACATTGAAAGTACCGAGCATGAATTATTAGAAGAATACGCAGAACAAGAAGGCGTAGCACCTCCTAATGAAGAAGAAATTAAATGGGTATATCCTGATGGACAACCTATTAGTCCCGAGCTACCAGAAGCCTATGATCTCGCAACTGGCAGTGAAAATTGTAAGAACTGCGGTTATTACTTAGAAGGATTATGTAAGCGTTGGAACAACGCTCCTGTAAGAGCTACATACTGGTGCGCTGCTTGGGAACCCATGGCAGAATAAAGATTAAAAAAATATAAATATAATGTAGGGAGAATTATCTCCCAAAAAAACTTAACTCTAGAAAGAGGCGCAGATACAATGACTGAACAAAACATTGGCAACACAGAGAATACTGATAACTCTCAAAATGATCAGGCAACCGTAAAAACATTTACGCAGGATGAAGTTAATGCAATTCTAGCTAAAACTAAAACACAGTTAGAAAAGAAATACGCATCCAAATATGAAGAGCTTGGTGATCCTGAAACTCTAAAACAAATTGTTAGCGAGCATCAGAAGATTCAACAGGAACAACAATTAAAGCGTGGTCAGTTCGATGCGGTAATTCAAGAATTAGCGGCCAAGAAGGACGCAGAAATTCAAAAGAGGGATAAAATCATAGAAAGTTTCAAAGTGGAAACTCCTATAGTAGATGCGGCAGCTCGTTATCGTGCTGTTAATCCAGAACAAGTTAAAGCGTTGATTCGTAATCAAGTTAGACTTAATCAGGATGGCGAAGTTGAAGTATTAGATGAAAAAGGTGTTGTTCGCTACGACGACAGCGGTAAGCCCGTGAGTGTGGATAGTTTCGTTCAGTCGTGGCTACAAAACAATCCGCATTTCGTGTCAGCAGCACCGGCAACAACTAATACTAAAAGCAATGTCAGTGGCAATACTAGTAAGAAGTTAGATATTAAGAGTCTAGATATGAAAAATCCCGAGCACAGAAAAATCTACGCAGACTATAGAAAAACTGCGGGATTAGCCTAAAATTCATTAAGGAGAATATATTATGGCAGGAAGTACAACTACAACTTTGAACGATCTATTACCTGAAATTATTCAGGAAGCGATGTTCGTAGCAAGCGAGAGATCCATTATGCGTGGTCTCGTAAAGAATTATGCCTTGGCACCAGGTCAAGGTAAGCATGTTAATGTTCCGATTTATCCGATACAGTCAGCTGCCGCAATCACAGAAGGTGATGAAGTAACTAACACAGCAGTAAGCACAAACACAGCACAATTAACAGTTAGCCCAGTTGCTATCCGTACATTATTGACAGACTTGGCTCGTACAAGTGCTGCTAGTAATGTCGTAGCAGACCTAGGTAAATTATTCGGTGAAGCGATTGCTCGTAAGATCGATCTAGACTTGACAGCACAATTCACAAACTTGAACGCTGGTTTCGGTGACAACACTGGTCAAATCACAGCAGCCGCAATCTTCCAAGCTGTTGCTAAGTTGCGTGCCGCAGCAGTTCCAGTTGAAGGTATGGTCTGCGTTATTCATCCGGAGATCGCGTATGATTTGAAGGCTGCTTTGACAACTCAAGGTAACACTCCATATACAGCCGGTGCTTACAGCGATGTAACTAATGAAGCTATGCGTATGGGCTTCGTTGGTATGTTAGCTGGTATCCCAGTTTATGAAACATCTAACATTGCTAACACTGGTACAGCTGGTGATTACAATGGTGCTGTTTTCCATCGTGATTGCTTGGGCCTAGGCCTAATCGGTGATATCAGCATCGAAACACAGCGTCGTGCTAGTTTCCTAGGTGATGATATTGTATGTTCAGCATACTATGGCACAGGTATTCTACAGAATAACTATGGCCGTTACTTGGCATATGACTCAAGCATCTAATTGCTAAATTAATCTAAAGGACTATCACAATGAATAAACAATTTATATACAGTTATAAAACATTCGTAAGTTTCGCAACTTATGAAGATGTCACTCAGCGTGATAGTCGTGTTTTTGAAGCAAATGAAGACTTAACAGAAGCCGAAATCAACGATTACTTAGAACAAGCCAGTCAGCGTATTCTAACACAAATTAGAAACACAAGCTGGTGGAGAGAATATCAGCGTAAGATGGCACAGATTACAAATCCTAACCTATTACCTAATGTTAATCCAGATTATATATTAGCCAGAACACAGGAATTCATAGACTTAAATGTATATTTCGCATTATTCGAATACATTTACCCTACGGTTGCTGATTTTGGTAATCCAGATAGTGCTGAATTTGCGAAAATTAAGTTCTATAAGGACAGCTATAATGTATTGTTCGACGAAGTTATTGAAGCAGGCGACTGGTATGACTTCAGCGAAAATGGCACCATTGATACAGCAGACAAGATGGCTGCGTTCGTAAATAGAGTTCGTACAAGATGAGAACAGAATTATTAACTTATTTGACAGCACAACTAACTGGTGATATTAAAACCAGTCAGGAACTGCCATGGCAAGAAGGAACTAATCCTTTATATCTTAAGAACGCTCGTAGAGTGTATCTAGATGAACCTAATACCGAACAAGCTGAATTGTTTCCTACATTGGGATCATTAACAATCAATGCTAGAATAACCACTGTTAGATGGTATCTTAGCATGGACGCGAAAAACAAAAACGCAGACTTAGATTCAGCGATAACAATCCTCGGTAGTGCTAAAGATATCACTACCATCACTGGCGTTTGGCAACGCCAGTTTGATTATACCACAACAATAGAAAATGACAGAATTATCTATGAAGGTGAGTATAGATTCACAAATTTAGCATAAGGAAAAAATAATATGGCTTTCATATTTCCAGCACCAGGCGTAGAAAATGTAGAGACAACTCTAGCAATTCGCGTAACAGGTGATACTTCCGGCTTGTTAGTTCCAGCGATGCAAGACATCACTGTTAATAACGCGACGGATGTATTCACTTGGACTCAACTTGACCAAGAGTCAAAACTACAAGTCCCAACAACTGCAACTAACGACATTAGTTTGAATGTTGTCTTAGAGCAAGCAACTTTCTTCGGCACAGGCACAGGCACTGATGTCGCATTAAAAGAAGGTATATTCGGTCTAAGCAAGAACAAGCGTCAAATTGAATTCACTCTTTATATGGGTGATACAAGCACAGGCGGTGCAGGCAAAACTTTAACAGGTGTTGCTTACATTACTGGCTTGGCTCCAACAGTTAGTGCAGACGCACCTGTATGGGTATCTCCAGTTACATTAACTGTAACAGGTAACTACACAGTAGCATAATATTCTCAGGGATGGGAAGTGATTAAGGACCTTCGGGTCCTTTTTCTATGGATGAAATAATACATAAATAACTACAATGATTTGGAGGTCATTATGATATTTGATAATAAAACAGATTTAGAAATTTATCAAAGTCTAGAAGCGGAAACAGCAAAATCTTTAAGTGAGATACGCTGTGCTAAAAAAGATCTAGAACAAGCAGAAGTAAGATTAAGGTTCGTATTGACTACAATACATTACTTAAAAAACAGATATGAAGGAAAATAAGATATGGCGTTAAATTTAACACAATTGGCTAGCAAGCCACAACTAATCAAAATTACATTAAGCACACCTGAAATTAAAGAAAAGTATGGTGATGAGCTAGAATTTTGGATTATGGATAGACAACCAATCGACCAATTCGTAAAAATGGCGACATTGGGTCAAGACAATTACGGCGAAATGATTAAAATGGTCAATGATTTAGTTCTCGATGAAAAGGGAAATAAAGCCGTTAAAGAAGGCGAGGCATTACCTAACGATGTAATGATGACCGTAATTGGAGCGGTGGTAGAACGCTTGGGAAAGTAACACAGGAGCAGATACCAGAAGGTAGCGTAGAACTTAGTATGATTATGTTAATAGATACATTAAGTGAAAGGTACGGAATACTTCCTAGTGAAGTTATGACTCGCGCTAATACATTTGATGTCTTTATTGCGGATACAGCTATAGGCTACAAAAACGCCGTTCAAGAGCGAGCAATGAATGGTGATAAAAAAGCACCAGTGGAATATAAGCAAAGCGATTTGCAAGCAATGCTAGATAGGACTAAATCTAAAAATGGTAAGAGTTGATTTAACGCAGTTTAATCGTCAGATGACCAAGGCATTACACGCCCTAGATGATTTGCATCAATTCGCTGAAACGACTATGAAGGAAAAAACACCTTATCGTGATGGTAATGCCCGTAGAAATACTAATCTACGAGGCAATACCGTGATTGCAAATTATCCTTATGCTCAACGCTTAGAAGATAACTGGAGTCCGCAGACAAAAGGTCAAGGTATCATTGCTCCAACAGAAAAAGCGATTCAAGACGAAGTGACTCGCAGATTGAAAGGAATTTAAGATGGCTAGTAATATTAGTGTAGCGATTACAGTAGATAACAAACAGTATATCGCGAATATAAAAGCCGCCGATGCTACCACGCAAAAGTTTGCTAGTAATACAACCAAATCACTGAATAATATTAATTTAGTCAGTGATAATTTAATATCTAGAATTGGTGGATTAAAAACTGCCATAGCAGGTTTAGTCAGTGCCACAGCTATTCAACAAGCAAATAATTTTGCCAACGCTGTTAAAGATATTGCAACGACAACAGATATTAGTATTGAAACTATATTAGGATTAAGTCGTGCGTTTGAAGTTAATGGCGGTACAGCAGAAGGTGCTCAAAATAGTTTATTAAAATTCTCCGAAGCAGTAGCAGCAGCTCGATCAGGTAATGACAGCGCATTAAAATCATTCAAAGAGATTGGTATTACCATAGACGATCTTAATAAGAATGGCATTGAACAACTTACTAAGAAAAGTATAGCAGGTATCGCTGGATTAAGTAGTGCAGCCGCACAGATTAGAACGCAAACAGATTTATTCGGTAAAGCCGCAAAAGGTGTAAGTTTCGGCGGTGTTCAACAAACAACACAAGCGCAATATATAAGTCCCGAAACGGTGTCAGCATTAAAGTCAGGCGCAGATGCCAGCGAGAATATGAAAAAACAATTCGGTCAATTAACCGATGCGTTATTGCGTGTAGCACAACCGTTAAACGACATTGTTAAAAATGTTAATATTACCGTTACAGCATTTGAAAGTTTAGTTAAAGCAGTATTAGCCGCAGTGGCTGCGTTTGCCTTATTCAAAGGCATTAGTATGATTAATGGGTTGTTAGGTGGAATGGCAGCAGCCGCCACAGCAACAGGTGGCGTGTTAGCGTGGTTTGGATTACAATTTGGCATTATTGTTAATAGCTTAAAATATTTCATTCTTAACTTGGGTCGTGCTATTGGATTATTGCCCACAGCATATGGTGGATTGACCAGCGTGGGATTTGCCCTAGGTGCATTGGCTAAAGGATTCTTAAGATTAGCCGGCGTAGTTGGAATTATATACACTGTCATCGAAGCTATAAATTTCTTAAGCAAAGTAATATTCAACTTTAGTCCTGTAGATTATTTGATAGAAAAATTTAATGGATTATTAAAGGTTGCCAAAGAATATTTAGGATTAAAGCCTAGTGAAGCACCAGGAGCCGGAGCAGGCCGCGGTGGAAACGCCGAAACATTAAAGGCACAGCAGGAACAAGGCGAGAAAATGAAAAAGGCTTGGGATGAACAACAACAAGCCATAGCAGATTATAAAGATAGAGTAAGCAAATTAGCCGTAGAAATTCGCAAAATTGGTGATAGTTATGCGTACAATAATGATCAACAATTACAAACATTAGCTCTAGATGCTAGATTGATTGGTGCCAGCGAGGATAAGATAGAATTAGCTAGAACATTGGCCGATTTATACAAAAAAGAAGGCGATACAATCAAGCAATTACTTGAAACACGAGCACAATGGGCTAAAGGTACTGAAGAACAAAAAGCAAACCTAGGCATTATCGATGCTGAAATTGCCAAAGTTAAAAAACTTACAGCCGAACAAGCGACAAATATTGAAGAATATGTAGGTCGAGTACAAAAGGCTAGAAAAATAGAAGAAGATCGATTATATTTCATTGATTTACAAACTAAAGCAATGAATAGCATACTAGATATCGAAATGGCTATTGCCGGATTTAGTATGAGCGAAGATGAAAGAAAAATCGCCGCAATACAAAGACAGATTAAGTTAGAAGAAGATGCCGCAGTTAAACGAGAACAACTTAAAGCAGGTAAAGAACCAATTGGAGCAGAAAAAGAAGCAGAAATCCGTGAAAAAGTTCGTAAGAGTATGGAAGGGCAGCTTGATGTACAGGTTAAGTTAAATGCCGCAACCAAAGAAGAAAACGCTAGATTGTTCTTATTAGATTTACAAAATACAGCAATGACAAACGCCATTACATTACAAGGTGAATTGGCCAAGCTGACAATGACAGCGGATCAACAGCGTATTCATGACTTAAGAACGCAAAATGAATTATTAGTCGCACAGGAAGTTGCCAAACGCAAAGCGTTATTAAAGCCCGGTGAAAATATTAGTGCCAGTGAAATTGCTCAAATATCCGCGCAGGTAACAGCAGCCAATGAAGCTTTAATTGCCAGCACACAAGCATTAATTAACAAAGGGCGTGAATTTAGCACAGGATGGGAACAAGCGTTTATCAAATACAAAGATGATGCTGAAAATGCCGCATCACAGAGTAAAACATATTTTGATACATTTACACGAGGATTCGAAGACGCATTCGTTAAGTTAGTGCAAACTGGTAAATTATCATTCAAAGATCTTGCTAATAGTTTGATCGCCGACTTTGCTCGAATACAAGCTAAAAAAGCATTGCTAGGTATATTCGACATGGGAGGCGGCAACAGCAGTGGAGGCGGATTTAGTTTCGGCACATTGTTCAAAGGCATAGGCAGTATATTTGGATTTGCCAATGGCGGTATTCCTCCAGTAGGACAACCAAGTATTGTAGGCGAGCGTGGGCCTGAATTATTCGTGCCACAAAGTGCCGGGCGTATTATTCCTAATGATAAATTAGGAGGTATGGGTAGTCAAACGCAGGTTATCAATACAGCAGTGACTTACAGCATCCAAGCAGTTGATGCAAGCAGTTTTAGAACTTTAGTTGCTAGAGATCCAGAATTCATACACAATGTAGCAGAACAAGGCAGACGCCAATTACCAATAAGGAGCCGTAGATGAGCTTACAACAAATTATAGACACAGCAGTTAATGTAGAAGTTAATCGCAGTAAATTAGTAGCACAGACTATTAGTCGCAGTGGTAGGTTAAGCACTGCCAGCCGCAACTGGGCAAATCCATTTAGATTTATAATTACGCCTAAACCCGTATGGACAGCCGCTGAATATAGAAGTGTATTTGGCGCATTATTAGATAATGACAAATATTTGCCGCACGGATTTTATCTAAACAATATAGACCCAACAACATTCCAAGCAGATTTAGGTAATAGTTGGATGGTAAATTATCAAGGTAATGCAGATGCTAATGGTAATAACGCTATAGATAGTTATGCGGCAACCAGCGCAACATCAGGAGCAATGATATGTTTAACTAACGCAAATTCAACAACAATTACCGCAGGAACATATTTGGTTAAGGATGGCGATTATATTCGTGTTAGCGGTTATCGTGCTCCATATATCGCTACAGCAGATGTAGTTATTCCAACAGCGGCCACAGCAATTTCAGGAACTATACAACCCGCAGGTGTTACTGTTTTATTAGAACCATCAGTTACAGGAGTATTCCCAGGCAATAATGTAAGTTTCGTATCAACAACAACTAGAACAAGTATTACAGGTATTACATCAACAGCAGGACTAAGTGTAGGACAAATTATCACAGAAAATGGCACTAACACAGGTAGTTTTGGTGGTTTAACTTATATCGCAGCTATACCAAGTCCGACATATATTATTATTCAAAGCACAACAGCCTGTACATCAGGCAGTATAGTATTCGACGGAACAGGTCCAACATCGACACCCACAGTATGCGTGCCGATTCATAGAGGATTTATCGGCACAGTAAGCACAAACACAGCAGTATTAGTAGGAGCTCGTGGCGCACAATTCGTGGTCAATGTAGCAAAACTTCCGCAGGTTAGATATCTGCCTGGACAACTTGTAGAACTTACAGGTGATATTGAATTGATTGAGCAAATATTATGACAACAACTATTACAGCAGTAGATACAGAACGCAGTATTGAACACGGCGTTCTTATTGATTTAACATTAGATGGCACAACTTATTATATCAGTAATTGCTATAAATCAGTAAGTTATGGTGGTAATACTTATGAAGCACTGGCAGGATTTTTACAAGTCAGTGAAATACAAAGTAATATTTCAAATGCCAATGATGAAATACAAGTAAGTTTAAGTGCTATTCCTCCAACTTACATTGCTGCTACACTAGGACAACCAATCAAAGGTGGTGAAATAAACATTTATCGTGCGTTCTTTGATTACACAACACAGGAAGTAATAACAGGTGAAATATACCGAAGATTTACCGGCATCATTAGTAATTTTAGTGTTCAAGAAGACCTAGATGTAGTTAATGCCGAACCCAGTGTTAATCATACTATTACAATTATCGCGTCAAGTATTATGGGCGTGTTAGAAAATAAAGTAAGTGGTCGCAGAACAAATAGACAAGACTATCAACAGTATTGGACAGAATTACCTATTACATTTAAGACAATTACAGCAATATCAAGTAATGTATTAACCAGTGCTAATCACGGATTAACAGCAGGAGATCAAATAACATATTATGATACAACGCAGTTAGGCTTGACACAGGGAGCAACTTATTATGTAATCGCTCCGGTGGCTACAAATACTTTCAAATTAAGTAATTCCGAAGGCGGCACAAGTATAACACTGACAAATGGATCAGGTTTAAGCCTAGATTGGTATTATACAGATCCTAGTATGGACAGAGTTGAAGTATTATTCAATAGTAGTTTTGACTTTGGTAAGCCGTATGTTGCTCAAGCAGCCA
>Ga0222712_10006413_pt1 | contig 11623 bp, 18 predicted proteins | sample C33_657DmetaG_FD_165043 | JGI IMG/M metagenome (GOLD analysis project Ga0222712, IMG submission 165043) | Estuarine water microbial communities from San Francisco Bay, California, United States - C33_657D | ecosystem: Environmental > Aquatic > Marine > Unclassified | place: USA: California... | reverse complement strand
AAAAAAATAAATGAGAGGATAAGAATATTTCTCAAAATTTTTTACCTTTCTGTTCCTACCTAAGAACACATCAATCTATTGGGCAATTTTTAGAACGGTCTTGGACACACCATCCAAACTATCCCAAGCACTTTTCTAAACCATAGTCATCTTCTTCTTTGCAACAACTCTGAGTTTCTTCGCATTTGTATCAGATTTCTTGGCAACAGTCTTAGTGGTTTTCTTGGGTGCGGGTTTCTTGGTAATTGTTTTCTTAGGGGCAGATTCTTTTGCAGATTTCTTTGCGGCAACAACCCTTGCCTTTTCCTCTGCCTCGGGAAAGGCATGCAACTGTTTTCTCACATGCTGCGTGGTCAAGTGGGAGGCATAAAACTTGTCCACCATCTGTTGACTGGTTCTTGCGTTTCGTGCGAGTGCGAGGGAGTCAACACGTCCGATAACCAAACGCATCATGATTGAAGTATGTCGGAGACTGTAAAGAGTGACATTCTTTCCAGTCTTTTTTTCAATCTCAGAATCTTCTAGGATCTTTCTGAACAATCTGCCAAGCACCTCCATTGCGGTGTTTCGATTGGAATACTCAGACAAGAAAACATAGTCATCCAATCCGACAGGCATCAGATGTTCAGTTTTGAACTTAACAAGTCGGTCGTAGATATGCACTGAGGCAGGCATTGCTTGCACCTCAGTAGCATTGGTCTTAGTTGCAGGGTGATTAAGAACTAACCAAGTATCTTTGCCTTCCTTCTTCTTCTTGATGTGTTTGTGTTTCAAAACACGGATGTCGGATGGGCGGATGAATGAGTTGACCATGAACTGGATGAGGTACTTCATCTCATCAGTTATCAATACTCCACGTTCAATCACTTTGTCATTGGCAAGTTTTTCTGCACTAGCAACAAGTTCTTCGTATTCTTCTTGCGTTAGGTAGTCACGTTTCTGTGCAGTCAGTACCCTGCCCTGCACTTTGGGAAACATTGGAATGTGTTGCATCAAGTCATTGGCAACAGCAAACTTCAATATCTTTCTCAGCACTACGAGGTAATGTTTGATTGAGGCAACACTGAGGTCTCGTTCTTTGAGACGGTTGATGAGGACACTTACTTGTGAATTGGTGATGGTGTCTATCTCTTGTTCCCCAAACACAGGGAGGATGTCAGTTTTGTATCTGGACAGGTCTGTTCTGTGAACTGTCTTAGTGGTGGTCTTTTCGACTGACTTGAAATATCGACTTGCAACTACGGCAAATGATTTGGTTTTGTCACTGGTTCTTTCTACGTTTGCGGTGACAAGGATTTGTTCGTAAAACTTGACTGCAAACTTTTTGGCATCGGTTACAGATTCAGTCTTGGTGGACTTGTAGTGGTATTTGTTGTTGAAGTAGATGCGAGTCCAGAAGTATTTGGATGCATCGGTTTGGTAGATGATGAGTTTTGAGGGGTATCCACGGATGGTGTGGATGGTCTCTTTGATGGGTGTCAGACGGTTTCTGGCAGGGGTGTCTGATGGGGGTGATTTGGGTGGCATAGACGTGGTTCGGTGACTGGTTTGGGAGTCGAACTTTGGGTGAAAAATGCGTCTTTGACTTATATACTCACTTATATACTTTTGATTTTACCTCTTGTAACCCGCATGGATATTGAGTAAAATTGTCAGACCTGTGTATTTTTCTTCATCATAATCCACAGGTCCGCGGTTCGAATCCGTGAAGCGCCACCACTAAAAAGTCAATGAAATCAATGAGTTAAGACAACTCAACGACTTCAAAAATGACGACAAAGTATAGAAGTATGAACTTATATACTTTGAACATCAAACCCACACTCTCATACGAGGTGTGGGTTTTTTCTTGCACCACAACTCTGCTTGCCAATTCCACCCCCATTCATACCATCCAAACCCTCATCAACAACTCACAGAGGTAACGGTATGACACAGAGTGACACAGGGACAACATTGTCCAAATTGCGCAAGATGATTGAGTCAATGCAGAAGGAAGAAATGGTGCAAGTTCAACGCATGAACGCTGATGCACTGGCACAGATAGTTACCATCGCCAAACAGAATCAACTGAACGCAGAACACATTGCTTTTGCACTTAGTGTTCGGCAACCAAGAGAGAAGAAGGTGCGTGTTCCTAGGAAGAACAAAAAGAACGCAATCGCTTCAATTGAATCCGAAGTGATGCAATAACAAGATTCATCACAACTAACCCACCCTATGCGGTGGGTTTTTCATCTCTTAACTCAGAGGTCATCATGGCAATCAAATGTGCAATCTATCTTCGTGTTTCAACTAAGTCACAAGACACAGACAACCAACTTCAACCACTCAAAGACTTTGCACAACGATGCGGGTATGAGGTAGTAGGTGTGTATGAAGACAAAGGTGTTTCAGGTGTAAAGAGTTCAAGACCATCACTGGATCAGATGGTTAATGATGCAAGACGCAGAAAGTTTTCAATGATTCTTGCGTGGTCTATTGATAGGGTAGGACGCAATATGACGCATCTTTGTGGATTCGTTGATGAAATGAATCAACTCGGTGTGAATCTCTATTTCCACCAAAGTTCTATTGATACGACAACTTCGGTAGGAAAGATGTTCTTTCACATCATTTCATCTGTGGCATCGTTTGAACGGGAAATGATTCGGGAAAGAGTTATTGCAGGTCTTGATAAATGTCGGCAAAATGGTGTAAAACTGGGTCGCCCGACAACGATGAATGATGGTGTGCGAAATGCAATCCTCATCTTGAAGGAAAAGGGTGTTGGAGTTCGTGAAACTTGCAGACAGTTGAAGATTGGACCTGCAAGTTATTACAAGGTAATAAAAGAATGATTAAACAAAGAATTTTTTTTATTTTGCTGTTTTTGATCCCTGTGGTTACTTATGCTGAATGGACAAAAATAGGAAAAACTAGCGAAGGTGATACTTTTTATATTGACTTTAAAACCATAAAAAAAAATAATGGTTATGTATACTATTGGAAAATGACTGATTATCTTAAACCTTCTAAATTTGGAGATATGTCTTCTAAGATGTATGAACAAGCAGAGTGCTCATACCCACGCTATAAGTTTTTAAGCGGTATTTTTTACAATGAATCAATGGGTAAAGGAACTGGTGATTCCTCTATTCCCAAAGATCAAAATTGGATTTATCCACCGCCAGAATCAATTGGTGTTGAAGTGATAAAAACCGTTTGTGATTACGCAAAATAATTTGAATTTAATTATTTAAATTGCCACCACTAAATCAGCACCACCACTACGAACAAACTTTGAAATCTCCTTCAAAGCAAATTCAAGTGACTTGGGTTCCAGTGGATTGATATGTAGATACAGAAGATTCTTTGGTGGAGTCTTCTGAATCAGTTCTTTCATTTTGTTTTTGTCTGGTGTCATCAGTACACCTCATCTAAGTCGTTTAATACTGCGGTGATACCTCTGGTTTCAATGTCTTTGATATGTCGTGCAATAGCATCTCTTGCCAGTGTTGACATGGGAATCTTGGTTCGTCTGGAAATGTTGGTGATCTTGGTGTGTTGTGACTGATTGATACGGATCGGTATCTGCACTCTTGGTTGTTCTTCTAGATTGATTATTGTCATGCAATGGATCTCCATGTAAGGAAGTGTTTAAAAGTCATACGCATCAATTGCGTGCGAGTAGGTAGCGAACACTTTGTGACGATGTTAAATAGATATAGGTATTTATGTCACTTGATTGATTGTGGTCACTTTGTTCAGTGAAATTCTGGGATGAAATCTTAATCTAATAAAATCGTCTATATGCTATCTTTCATGATAGCGAAGTACGGAGATTTCAATGAGTTTTGGAAAATGTCATCATGGTTTTGAAGCGACAAATTGTGGACTATGTCAACAGGAACGAAATATTGAAAATTTCAGAGTTCAACAGGATAACGAACGCCGACACCGTGAAGCAATGCGCATACAAGAAAAACAATACGAATTAGCAAAGGAAAGAGAAAATCGAGAGCGGTATGAATCTGAGCAAAGAAGAAGGCAATCAAATTCCTTTTCTTTACCAAATAATTTTTCACAACCACAATCATCAAATAATAAAAAAACTATTGATATAAAATCAATTGATGTGTTTATCAACCTCGACAATAATTTAGAATTATTAGAAATAACTGGCGGAAATTTAAATAATAACAGTAATAGTTTATTTAAAATTGATAGTGAGTTACATAAATTAATTCGTGAAATGCTAATTAGCATTAAGATTGAAATTGAAAATTCCTTAATTAAGGAAGCAATTAATTTCGGATCTAGTTGTTCATTTTATAGAGAAGTGTGGGGTGGTAACCTTCAAATTAATATTCCACGAACAACAAGTTCAGGTGAAAAATTTAACTTTTATATTACTTTGCTTCAAGTTCAGAAAAAATTTCATGTCGATCCAGAAAAGTTGGAAAAAACAACATTCTACGGTCATAAATTAATTGATAAGGCATTTAAAGATGGGGTTAGGATGCAAATTAATAGTCCTAATTTTGAAACTCCAATTGAAAAACATATTCCAGAATGGTTTGAAAATTTTTTTGTTAGACACCCATTCATAACTATAATTATCATAATTTTTTCATTAGTTTGGATATCTAATAAAATTAAAAGTTTATTTGGATAATTTTAAATAACTTAATAAATGAATTATTACTTTGCAAAATTTGTGACAAAGAGGTCTGTTTAGATTCCGTGGGAATTTCATGGTGGAATAAATTATTGGAATTTTTAATTTGACCTGGTGGTAAATTTTTCATAGTGATTTGCTGTCTTGATATCCAAACATCAAGTAATCATTTGGATATTTCCATAACATCTTGCTTGCATAAAATATTCGGTCAGCATCACACTGCACCAGATTGCTTGTCATCATCTTGCCTGAGTACCTGAGCATCGTGTTGTCGCCGATCAAACTTTGAAACTGTTCTGTTGTGGATGGTCTGGATGCAATGATGGCATGGTGATGTAGTCTTATAGAGTTGGCATAGACTGGTTCGTTGGCAAGGTCATTTTTAATAACAACTGGATCAATCTTGTGGTCATCTAGAAAACATAGGACGATTGGTTGATTGATTTTCTTGGTCTTGGACCATTTCCTAGTGTGGAATAGTTCTGGAAGCAATTGTTTTAGGTAAAAATTTATAAAGAAATTGTTTAGGTCTTTACTGGTGTAATTTCTATCTTGGTATGGATGATATGTAGTGGATAGATGGAAGAATGTGAATTCATCTTCTGGTAGGTCACACAACATCTTGTGGAGTTGCTCACGTACGAGAGAAGACTTCAATTGTTTCGTGTTTTGGTTGGTATTGGTTTTCATTGGATTACTTTGTCATTTATCTGGATTGCTGTGGAACGAACAGGAGATATCTAATTGCATAGAACATATGCAATCGTTGCCTGAACACAGGTGGTGAATTGCGCCGACCTGTATCTATCTATATAGGCATATGGATGTTTCCAGTAGTAGTCAACTGGTAGAGTTGACGATTAGGGTGAATCAGGCACTGGTGGTGAAGGCGTTCTTCAAACCTTACCAGGCAGCACCGTGATATCAGTAGTGGTATCTGTATTCAGAAACCGTTTTCATAGTGTTTCTAAATTCAAGTATTTTTAGATTCTTCAACGAATATCGCCTTAAAAGTTTCAAAACCAACTTTATGCTGAAGTTCAGCACCATCAGTTGTTATACGTTCATAAAACGGACCTGATGCTGCGTATAAATCGCCAAAGAAAAATTCTCTTAAAGTAATTTCTTTCCTTTGCCCGTCAACTTCCACAGATACCTTAGTGGCAAGTTTGTCTTCTGAGTAGATTTCTAAATCTGTCCATTCCTTTTTCGAAGTGTTTATTCGTGAAAGAAATTCAAAGACTTCATCTTTGGTCAAGAACCCAGACCTTACCCAACTTGGACCACTAGATTTAGTGTTTTGCAAGACTGAAATAAAATAATATTTACATTTTGAATTGTAAATATAACGTTGAATAAATGGATTTTCCATTTGTAATCTCCTATAAATGATGCTTTGATAAAAGAGAGTGCATCGATATCTCCCATTGATTGAAATATGCATCAATCAACAATGTCTATGGTACAGGTCCTGGAATCCTGCACAACCAGTAAAGTGCATGTTCACCACTGAAATTTCGGTAGTAATTGCATGTGGTACAAATCAACTTGTAAATACAAGTTGGAACTCCTCATGGGCAAAGTGGTATTGAAAACAGACATCCTTCCTGCGGTAAACATGAAGGAAGTTGAGCATGCAGTGGAACGCATCACTGGATCATGGACAAAGACAATCCACGCATTGATAGAGACTGCAATGTTGTTGCACGAATATCAAATGTCAACTGATTACAGTTCGATCCGGCAGATCCTGCACGAAAGACGAATCATTGATATGTCAGTGCAACAAATCTTGATTGGTATTGCAGGCAACCCTGCATTAATGGATAAGCGGTATCGTGACTTGCTACCCCCTCATTACAACAACCTAGGGTTTCTGAGTCGCATTAAGAGTGACAAATTGATTTCATTGTTGAGCAGGAATGAAATTACACCTGCAACAACACTTTCAGATGCCAAAAATCTTGCACTTAAATTCGGCAGTTTGAAAAAACCTCAGAAATCAAGAAATGACAAGCAGCAGAAGTTCAATTTGCAGATGACTTTCGATTCAGCAGTTGATGGTGAAGCATTCGTCAAAGAATTGGTTGAACACATTGAACAATTTGAGGGCATAACTGTCAAGGTTCATTAATGAAGATTACAGATTTCATCGAATCAAAACAAAATTCTGGATCACATCTTCTACTGACAAGGGATTCGTTCGCAATTTTTGGTAAAGAAAAATTTGATGACCTAGTTCGAATTGGTCAACACAAACTTAGAAGTGCGCCTGTCTCACTTTACAAGAATGGTCTGAGAGTTGAAGTATCTGTCGATGAACTTCAATCTCTTTTTCAAAAGGTAGCATCACTTCGGCATACTGGTGCTTATGCTTTTTTCACAATCTACGCCGATGATGTGAAACGCATTAAAAAATCTATCCAATCATTAGATGCAACTCACATTCGTATTTGGTCTAGTGGTCAAACAGTTACTGTGACTGTCTTTGATTGCAGGGACTTTGAGTTCCGCAATCGGATTGGGCGAAAGAACAGTTTGAAGATGAACTATCTAGAACTCGATGCCAATTCAGTCAATGAATTCACAACCACATTGAACACTAAATCAATCAACAAAATTCCTATGGATAACTGGAATTTACGGGTGGGGGTTAATGGAGTTACTGAAATCAAACCGTTTTCAGATTCTGACTCATACCTGATTCGGGATCAGAGGTTGATAGAACCTGTGACTGTTTTTGATTCTTCATCTGTTGGGCAAAGAATTTCTTTTCTATTTCATCCCAACTGAGTTTTTCAAGTCCAAGATACCAATCAACCTTTTCAAATTTACCCTGATTTTTCATCTCAGACAGTTTAGTTGAACTATTTGCCATTCGGTCGACAACCCCTTTAACGAAACTCTGCATCTGAACCTTTTGATTGATTCGATTTGCAAGTTTCTTTCTGCGCTCCAGGTCATTCTTTGGGACTCTATTCAACTCATCAACATATTTCTGCTTGCGCTTAGTAGTGTCACCATATTCACCATATCTCCAAAAATGAGTGATTTCAGCAATTGTCTTGAAATGATCCTCAGGAATCAAATCATCAACAGAGATACGGTCACTGAGAAAATCTTTGGCATTCTTGTAAAGAAAAGAGTTGTAGACACCACGTTTTTCATTAGTAGAAAATTCTGAATCATCAATTCCAAGGAATTTGTAACAACGCAAAATTGCACGGGTCTTGTTGTCACGCATTAGATTGCCAGCAGGATTCTTCTTGTAAAAATGTTTCCAATATTCCTCGGGGTGTCGTTCTCGCATCCACTGAATCAATTGTTTATAGATGTGATTGCGTGGTTTGATTGGTTGTGCAGGGTGTGCTGGTAATTTATAAAAGTAGGGTTCAAGTCCATCGTATTGCGTACCATCCGCATCACCGTAGAGTGATGTTGTATGCACACTTACTAGTTTGTCACCGTAATTTTCTTCCCATGCATCTGCCACTTCTTTTGAGGTGCATAAAAGTGCGAGCAATTTTCCACCACGTAGAAGTTCACCAAAAAATCTTGTTGCAACAATCGTCTGCCCATTTGCAACATTTCGCATCTTGCTATTAGGTAGTTGTGCATTTTTTCTATCCCAACCTATTGAATCGTGTATTGACTTCACATCAAACAAGGACGATGAAATACAGATGATTCCAAGATAAGTTTTAGTGTTCTTATCAACAACTAAGAAATATATTTGTCTACCGACAGTTCCATCATTCGGCGCAGATGAAACAAGAGTTTTGATAATGTTCCAATGCAGACTCAATGATTCATTATCAGCAAGTAACTTTGTAGATTCTTCACCCCAAATATTGAATGATTGAACAGTATGTGGTTTGTTGACTTGAACCAGTATTGGTTCTATGCGTCTGAAATCTGACACGCCAGTTGGACGCCATGTAAGTCGGTCAACCCATGCAATTTGTTTGTTATCAACACTAGGTAACCACTCTTGCAGTTCAATGTGCTTGTGCGTGAGTGGATAGAGTTTGGGTGATTTACGTTGAATTTGCAGTAAAAAACGAACTTCTTCAAGAATAATATTTCTAATTTCGTGGTCTTGAATTTCTTGTTGCTTCTTAGATTGTTTGATGGGAAGTTCATTGCCCAACCAATCTAAGTACTCTGAATCAGCAGAAAAATCCTTCTTAACACCCATGTCATTTCTCTGAAATGGATTTAATTGTTTTCTTTGCTAGAGAAAAGGTACCAAAGTCTGCAAGTTGAATTTCTTCCCCTTTTTTTAAGTTTTCAGACATGATTTCAATTAATGAATTAACCATTGAATCAATATCTTTCAAGGTAACTTTTTTGCCCATACGTTGATGGACTTCACGAATGATTTCAGTTTTGTTCATTTATTGATCCGCACACATGACTCTTAATGCTCGACAAATTCTTTCATCACCCGATACACCACAAATACCTTTACTGACAAACTCGTTGATTGAAAGTCTGCCATAAAAGTTGCCCTCTCTATCTACTAAGACGGGTCCATTTTGAGTGAACTCATTACAAGCAGAGTACGAAGAAAATGGATTTTTATATTGCCCAAAAGGATTCCATTTGCCAAATCCATTCTTCCAACCATAAGTCGACATTTCATTCCAAATTGAGTTGCCTGACATTTCATTACATGTTAAACAACCAAGAAAATCCTTGTTGTTATCTCCACCAAAAATTAAAATGTCTTTACTGTTTGCATTGAAACTAACGAGTAAAACAAGGATAGCAATTAAATATCTCATCATTTTTTATCCTCATAGAAACCTTTGCCAGCAATGATGTGACGCACACCACCTCTCGGGTTCTCAACATCACCTTTGCGTCTTGGCATCAAATGTACATGGCAATGAAACACAGTCTGTCCAGCAGTTTCTCCACAGTTCATACCGATGTTGAATCCATCAATAGCAGGGTCTGACTCTTGTAAAAACTTCTTCTGTTCTGCCATTAGCAAGTTGATTGCTGACACTTCTGCCGGCACAAGACCGAAGTAATCTGCAATGTGTCTTTTTGGTATGAATAGAGTGTGCCCATCAGTCACCGGAAATCCGTCACGAATAGCATAAGCAAGATTGTTCTCTGCAATGATTCGCTGCTGGTCTATGGATTGGATATCACAGAAAAGGCATTTCTCAACACGGGTTTCAAACAGCGATTTGAATAGACGAAAGTCTGTGTCATCAGTATTTCTTTTGGCAGCATTACATGAGTAGCAGAGTGCTTGGAAGTTTGACAAATCATCTTTGCCACCAAGCGACTTAGGAAAGATGTGGTCAACTTCTATGTTCTTCTCATCAGCAGAGATGCCACACAGTTCACATTTGAACTTTGCACGGGACAGAACCTCATACCGAATAGAACCTGAAATTGGGCGATGACCACGTCTACGATGTGACCAAACTGCATCACCTCGTTTTGCTTCAAACTCAGCAATCTTGGACTGGCAAAGTTCAATTAATTCGGCAACTTGCTCATTAGTTAGTTCAGATGCACCGATAAGGGAGTAGGTGTTGCCTGACTTCTCTGTGATGCCACGATTCTTTGTTAGAACTTTGCCGACCATGTTCTTCACAATTTCTGTGAAATATTCAATCTGTGTTGGATCTTTATCTAGTATTGCTTGGGCAATCTGTGTTGCTGATGCCTGTCCATTGTTCTTCAATAACTCCATCAACATCACAGGTTGATACACCTGAGACATTCGCATCTCAGTTGAGATGAAGTTGTGAAGTATTTGGAAAATCACTTAAACAATTTTTAGTAATTGAAAAAATGGAAATAAGATTTGTAGCAACAAATAAAGTGTAGTAGGTCCAAGCACCAAAAGTGACGGATAGATTATAAAATCATTGTTATCATATTTGGTAATAAATTCTTGTACTTTTAGAAGTAAAAATATCATGACTAACAAATCACAAATATAGAAGATAACTGATATCCATGTATTTAATTTCAAATTGAATATTGCAAAAAATAAACCCCATGCGATACCAGCAATTAAAATTGGTGCCGCAAAAGAATAGATAAATGAAAGTTGGCGATGTATTCGCTTTTTCTTTTCATCTTCTGTCTCTCCACTGTATGTATCAAAACTATTTGAATTTTCTAAATTTATATTAATTTCAGGGATTAGTTCGCCTCTATCGTGTAGGATTTTTATTGCAACTTCACACGCTTCGCTTTGAAAATAATTATTTTTCAACTTGTGAATCAATTCTGCAGACTCTAAGTTTTCCAGATGATTTTGTAAATTATTCATGACTTCCACTCAATTCCAAGAATCACAAAGTTGTCCCAACTGCGATACATCTTACGTAGTGCTTCCATTGCGGCACTCTCTGTGTTGCCATAGACCTGTGTTGTTACAGATGTGATTGAACGGTGGTTCAAGTCACTCTTAGGCGAGTACTGAAACTTGATGGTTGCTCGGTGATAGGTAGTCATTTCGTAATTAATTAGAAGTTACTGCCTTACAAAGTCTCTTGGTATCTTCATTGTCAATAAAAGTACAACTACCACCAGAAGTCATTGCTTTACAAAGTCTCTTGGTATCTTCATTGTCAATAAAAGTACAACTACCACCAGAAGTCATTGCTTTACAAAGTCTCTTGGTATCTTCATTTTCAATAAAAGTACAACTACCACCAGAAGTCATTGCTTTACAAAGTCTCTTGGTATCTTCATTTTCAATAAAAGTACAACTACCACCAGAAGTCATTGCTTTACAAAGTCTCTTGATGTCTTCATTGTCAATAAAAGTACAACTCTGAGCAATTGACGAATTCATAAAAAAAATAAATGAGAGGATAAGAATATTTCTCAAAATTTTTTACCTTTCTGTTCCTACCTAAGAACACATCAATCTATTGGGCAATTTTTAGAACGGTCTTGGACACACCATCCAAACTATCCCAA
>Ga0222712_10006412_pt1 | contig 11623 bp, 25 predicted proteins | sample C33_657DmetaG_FD_165043 | JGI IMG/M metagenome (GOLD analysis project Ga0222712, IMG submission 165043) | Estuarine water microbial communities from San Francisco Bay, California, United States - C33_657D | ecosystem: Environmental > Aquatic > Marine > Unclassified | place: USA: California... | reverse complement strand
TTTCATCAACTGAAGGTACATCATAAACGTGATATTCAATTTGCTTCTCACTATCCATCAAATCTTCCGCAGTTGGTTTTGTTCTCTTAACCAATGATACAATCTTATTGAAATCATTAGCGAACTTATCAGCGTACAATTCACCATCTAATATCAAATGCGGCTCATGCTTAAATAGTTTATCTAATGCTTTACGAATATGTGGTGCTGATACAATTGGTTTTCCGTTTCTACTAAACATACCAGCCTTAGTTACGATACAACGAATACCATCTAGCTTTGGTTGCGAATATATAGGATACTGAATCTTATCTTTATAGTCCTCCCACTTAGCTGCCAACATTGGTTCAAAGTATTGCTGCTCATTAATGTTATTCACATCTTCAAAGTAACCACTCTCTAATTTCTTTGTTCTCTTAGCTACTGCTTCAGCCATTGCTTGTTGTTCATCGGTAGTACCATTTGCTTTACCTACATTCTTACCATAACAAAGTGTCCATTCGTTTGTAGTAATCGCACCACCAACTTGTCCACTATGGGTTCGGTACTTATTATCCACTACTTCAATTGTCCACTCTTGGGTTGCCCCTGTCTTTGTTTTTTTGTAAATTGTTTCTAACTTCATATCTTTATTTTTTATACTATAAATTGTATTAACTGAGCTACTTCCTTCAATGATTTAAAAAAGTTTTCAGGTGTACTTACTGCAACTTTACTAACTTCTATTTTAGCAGTATCATTATCTGATGTGATGGCCGTAATCTTATATGAAGGGAATGGCAACCCACTATCGTATTCAATAGTGAATACAACATGATTCGGTACAATATAGGAAAGCCCTTTGGTTGAATGTTCAGCCAAAATAACAGCACCCCAATTTCCTTTTTCGGTATCGGTTTTACTCAATTCGTTTACGCTTGAAATTTTGTACATTGCTTTAGAAGCGTTCTTAATTGGAAAACTGAATTCCATATCTTTTATTTTATCTATACCTACTATCATATTAATTATGTTTCATTCCTTTACAAACTCCATATCCACTTCTTTGTGATAATCTATACAAACGAGCAGCATCTTCGGCCGGCATTATTTGAATTTCATTACCTGTTTTGTGATTAGCAATTGCTACACCACCTACTCTAGCTTCTGTACTACAATTCACACAACTTCTATAACCATACTTTGTGAATCGTAAAAGTGGCATATCATTACCACACTTTGTACAACTAGTCATTTCTAATTTGTTTACATTTACTTTCATATTCATATCTTAAATTTTATACCATTGGAAAACCAGCTGCCGAATTTGTTGTTGAAGGTAACTTCGGCGCCCATCCCTGCGAATGTTTACTGAAAGTTATTTTACCATAACCAGGCTTATGTGGAAACGGCGTTGTTGGTTGCCCAATACTATCCCAAGCACTTTCCCACTTTACAGGTAAGATACCATCTCTAATTGTAATTTCACAAATAGCAGTAGGTGAAAATCCTACAATATCTTTACGGTCTACCTTACGAAAAATGTTTTGGCGGTTAGCCTTATCAACTTCAATAAAAGTAATTGAACGGGCTTTAATACTACATACTTTTAGTTCCTTACAACTTTTTTTACCATCTAAGGAAACGTGCACTTTACAAATCAAACCTTTGTAAACTGAATCTGGCAACTGAATAGGCAATTGTTTCATATATCTTAACTTTTGTTACGAAGTAAAGATACGAAAAAAACCCGAAACTACCAAAGGTTTTTTCAGGTTTATCGTGTTGATTATCAATGAGTTATAAGTTATTGATTATCAATTAGTTATGAGTTCACAATATCGAATATGCGTTGCTTATAGGAGCTGAAAGTACCTTTTAACTCATCGGTAACCCCTTCGTTTTTGTTATCAGGAAACACCACAGGAATCACTTTAGATAGGAATCCAGAAGTTCTTAAATGGTCCACTTTATCTCTTATACGAAAGTTTTCATTAAATATATTTTCCCCTTCAATAATCTTGCCATTGTCACTAATTCTACCTTGATTGTGAACTCTAATATATGATAATACTTTTTTAATTGATGCCTGTCCCAAGCCTAAATAATCCAAACTGCCCATAAACTCCAAATCATCTACGAAGTTAGAAGTTATTGTGATTTTATCTTTAACTCTTTTAACGGAGCTTGTTCTCATAACATAGGTATGAAATACGCAAAACATATTGTCTTTAGCACAATGTATGATTGATGTTAGATGTTTTGCTTCTGTATAGTAATCTCTATAAAAAGCCCAAGGCTCATACCACGGATGGTTGTTTGGTATGGTATATGCCGCCCATTCGTGATGTGTTTTAGGATGCTCAAACGGATTTCTAGTTTGTATTATTTCGATTAAATTATTTTCATCATTAAAACTTACCGATGAACCGTAACTAAAATCCAATTCAGGATTTTCAGTATATACTTTTGATAAAAATTCTAAACAATCTTCCGCCAATAAATCATCATCATCCAATCTAACTATAATTTCACCATTTGCTAAATCGGGTGCAATTAACCAAGATGGTTTATATAATCCTCTTGGTTCGTTTGTAGTTAAATACAAAACTCTTTTATCCGGATTCGTTTCTTTAAATTTTTTATATATGTTAAAATTAATATCAGTAGCACCATCATCAAATATAATTACTTCCCAATCGGTATGACTTTGTAATCGAATCGATGCTAAAGCTTCTTTAAATAACTCAGGCCTATTAAACGTTCTTACTACTACCGTAACTTTCATTTACTTTGTGTGTTTTATACTTGTAGAAATATTTTCCAATAATTCTAATTCATTTTGAAATACTGCCGCCTCAAACTCATCTCTACTTTTCTCAATTGCATTTACTACCAATTCAATTATCATATCTTGAAACATTTGAGGTGATGTATTACTAAATGTAAACTTATGATTTGTAATTGTAATACCATTATCATAAATTCGTATCCAATATTCTAGTTTTTTATTAATTAAATAATACCTACCACTTACGGGTGCCATTAGAATTTCAGTATCAACGTGCTGACACAAATTGTTTACAACATCTAAAATGAGTTTCTCTTTCTCATTTGGCTTATACTTTGGAATTATTTTATCCGCTAACCAATGTAACATATCGTTTTAATTATATAATTTTTATTCACTTATTGTATGTTCTATTTTTACTCTTACGCAACTTTGTGGCATTCTACAGTTCATAAAGTAATTATTTATGTATCCCATAATATTAGCCGAACCAATTGGATTAGCTGAATGAACGTAGATTTGTGGTAGTGGTATTGATTTAGTCATACTTTCTGCCACCAACCATTTAGCACAATCCAATCCAGTCTTTTCTGTTATATTACTATAATCAATTTTATAGTTATCTCTTACATTATTATAATATTCATCCATAGCACTATCACCCAAATCGTGGTCTAATGAAATCACTTCATACGCATCTAATCCGTGTAACTTAATATGTGCTACAAATTCATCGTAACTACGCACTACTTCCCATTGTGGGATTCCATCAACCCATGCATTGTTTGGGTCTTTTGGTGTCCTCACATCATCCAAATACAATCTTATTTTATTTTTCCTTTCCATTACATTATAAATTCTATCTCACCACTTTCAAAATTGTAATCAAAGCTGATTGGTGAGTTTTCAGCTTCATACCGTAAATTACAGCTACATCCATTGAATGTTTGCAAATCGTGCCACTTAGTCAATCCCATAGTTTTCCATCCATACGCTTCATGTATGTGGCCGGCGAAGTGTAAGTGTGGTTGTACCTCTTTTATTCGGTGATACAAATCAGCACATCCTACATTTTGATTTGTGTTTGAAGCTCTATCATTATACCCATAGATAGGGCTGTGGGTTATTACAATATCAGTATCCATTGGTATTTCATTCCAAATTTGTGCGATATCGTGTCCTCTATCTTTATTGAATGCCCACCCATAACCAAATGATGGTGAATATGGCGAACCCCAAATGTTAATACCTTCTAACTTAATAGAATTATTCTCTAAGTAATAAACACCATCGGGTAAGTTACCTAATAGTTCAACTAACCATTCAGGTTTACCTTCGGCACCCGGTGTTGGGTATTCTTTATATTCAAAGTGAGCTGACTTAGCCTCATACAATAATTCACTATCCATAACTAAGTCGTGATTACCAGCAATAAACACTTTGTGTGTATAATCTTGCTTAGCAAACCATTTGATGAATTGCTGAACTTCGTGCTTTCTACCAATAGACGTAAAATCACCGGAGTGAATCAATAATTGTCCACCAGGCAATTTACCATTAAGTTGGTTATGCTTATTGTGTGTATCTGAAATGTGTGTAATTCTCATATTACAAATATACGAAATTATTTTGAATTTTCAAAGTCCTTTATTTTATCAGGCCATTTGTTTCGCATATATTGTACATATCTATCTTGCTTCATTCCATTGTAGAACATCCAAGCAAAATAATAATCAAAAATCCACTCCAATTTGCGTAACATATTTTAGCTATTAAAAGTATATTGTCACATTTTCATCTTCATCAAATGTAATATCAACAACGTGCCCCATATTGTTTAATATATGTAGAATTTCTGGTTGATGTATTTCATGATTGACCAATGTTACATCTCTAATTACACCAGCTTCATCAACGTGCTTAATTTGAGAAAATTCAAATATCTTCAACGTATCTAACACTTGAAGTACTATGTGTTGTGGTTCACCTGCTAATCCTTTGTTTACTATTCTACTTGATTGTTTTTCCATAATTTATTATTTTTATATAAATATTAATTTAAACAAATTCCTTTAAGGATATCCTCACCTTCTCTAATTCTTTGAATTTTCTCATCAATACGTTTTAGCGCATTTCTAGTTAATTTAACCGTTTCTAACAACTTTGCACGATAATTTTTAATTCCTTTTTCTTCTTCAATTTTTTCACAAAATTGATTAATTGAATTGTTAATAAGGTTGCTCAATCCATCATCCTCTCCAGGTACAAAACTCATTTCAATAGTATTTAACAAAGATGCAGCTACCGCCGATTTTACATCATTAGTAATTTCTTCAGAGTCTAATATATTGCATAATAAAATTGCGAAAGCAAATCTTTGTTCGTGTATTTTCGTATCCATTTCATTCTGGGTTAATTTCTTTTTTTTCATTTTGATAAAAGTTTAGTGAGCTGAATGAAATACCACTTTGGTACTTCAAATTGAGCTCTAATAAATAATACTAATTGAAAAGCTACTCTAAATCTCTGCGTATCATTCGCTTCTTCCATTTTTGTATTAACGTGTCTGACAATTGGATAACTTAATAGTACCCATACCAATAATATAGTTAACAAATCCATAGTTATAAATATTTATCAAATACCTTTTTGTATTCTTTATGAAGTGCTTTACATTTTCTTTTACTCACACCTTTACTGAATTTAGTGTATTCGTAGTTAGTAGTTAGATATGCCTGAATCTCATCGGGTATCACAGCTGCTGTATATCCCATATCAAATAAATTCTTTTCAAACTTTAAGTAATCCTGCCACTCAATAGTTTCGGTAATCTCATCCACCAATCCTTTATACTCTTTGTTAGTTGAATATAAACCATGACATACTTCGTGCTCAAAGGTATCACTTTCAATAGAATCTGCTCCTATAATATAGGCGTTCCAATTACGGGTATTCTTTTTATTGAACATAATCATTTCAATACTGCGTATAATGTTATCCATTGCTTTATCGTATGGCGTTTCATACTCTTTTAACTTCTCATAACAATCCCACGCAGTTTTCAAAGGTATATTAAACCCACCCCAATCAAATGTATATGTAAACACATCACCATGCTCTCTACTATACCATTCAATGTAATCCCAAATGCTAAAATTCTTACCTCTAAATTCGGGGTTAGGTGATTCGTAGTATTCTTGTACTCTACAAAATAGCATCGCTCTATGGTAATGGTCTTTCACTATCACAGCGAATACATTAGGCCTAACTTCCTCTATTTTATACTCTATTTTCATAATTTAATTTTAAAGTTCTTCGGCGATTCCCAATACTTCGGCTATAGCGAATAACACAGCTGAAGGTACTAAGTTGCCAAAAAATAAACAATAACATGCTCCTAAACGAAACCCACTCTTAACAATTGATATGTAAAAGTGGGTCTTTGAATTACTTTCTTTTGGTTGTATCATACTTTTTATTTTAATTAATTACAAAATCATGTAGTTCTCTGGCAGAATTAATTCCATCTCTACTACTCATCGTATCAAAGTCCGATAATCTTTCAACATCGCACCCTTCGTTAATTTCATCGTAGGTACAATTGATATTACAACTACCCTCTACACAATACCAGCGTTTACCGCTGTATGTTTCATATACTAATATAGTACCTCTATTTCGAGTACCATAAAATCCATTTACTTCATACAAATTTGCCATAACTTTAATTTTTATTTTATTAACTCAAATCACTAAATACCACACCTTTATACCCACCCCTCTCAGCTTCCTCAATACCTTCCCACTTAAAGAAAGATTCACGTGGTTTCTCATAAAGATACACATTGAAGTTTCTACAAAATGTCATTAAGTGTTGTGTCTCCCATTCATAATCCATTTCCCAACATTGTTTGCCAGGAGCGAAAGTGGAATAAATCCAATCCATCACATCACAAATATTCAACATCGGAAAATTCTTTTCCAACTCAGCAATTGTTCGGGTTCTCCCATCTAACATAGTGTCCATAATATTTGATTCCTTAATAAGTTCTTGCATTTCTTCAATCCTATCACCTAATACTTCACAATCATAATAGTAATTCATATACTTAATTTTTATAGTTTATAATTAGATACCTTGCTCTCTGCGTAAATCGTATTCTTCTTTCTCAAACTCCGAATATTCTACTACCTTTAAGTAAGGTGCGAATTTAGTTTCGTAGTAACCATTAAGGTTAGCCAAACTAATCATTGAATTGATAAAACTCATACGAACATACGTCATATCAGATGAACCAAATCCCTGGTCCTCCGGCCAATCAGAATAATCTTCGGCCACATCATTCAACGCCTCATATACGGCATCTGAATAAGTGATAACTCTTTTGGTAAAACGTCCTTCAACGGGGAAAGCGTTTCTAACTACATCGAACCCTTCAACTAAGGAAGCGGTTGCTAAAACTGAATTCAAATTAAATGGTAAACTCATACATCTTATTTTTTTAGTACATAGTAAAGGTATGTAAAATAAGCGAGAATTCCAAATTTTAGGGTAAAATCATAGAAAAATTTCTCATTGATTATCAATGAGTTATAAAAATAAATTAAAATAATGTGTAACTAATTGATAGTCAATAAGATTATTTTAAACGATTTTAAGGTGGTTTTAAGGTGGTTTTATGAATAAAGATACGAATACCCCAATCAGCACCCCGCACCCCTCAGGATCGGTTTAAAATACCTATTCTATACCATTTTTAGTGTTCCAAACATCCCTTAATTTATCCAAAATTATATCAGTTAATAAAGGCCCGGCTATACCATCCAATACATATAAAATATCGTTATCTGTGTACTTCAATTTTACACTATCATTGATTTCATCAATAGTAGATTGCTCATAGTATTCAGCTTCGGCCGATTCTCTTTCTTTAATCATTTTTTCAATAACATCATCCGGTATTGGATTTCCGCTATCGTCAAATAAGTGTTTATAGTTTTCCATATATTCTACATATTCAAATGCCGAAATTCCATATCGTTCATCCATTTCTTCCGGCATTAAGTTATTAAGTAACGTTTCTTTTAGCTTTCCCATATTAAATATTTTCTTCTTTATAAATTGTTTCAAATCTTTTTGGTAACTTACTATAATCCAATTTAAAGTTCGTTGGCATCGATGCTACAATCCTTTTATTATGATATGGCTGATTGGTTGGTTTACTCCATTTACGGGTTTGCTTCATCCAATTATAAAACATCAGATAACTATTAGCTTTCTTAATGTAATTATCGGTATCAATATTCAATCCCCATTCGTTAATCATTCTCACACTTCTCATTTCATTATCCCTTTCCAACCGAATAGCAATATCAAACGCTCTTTTTAAGGTTTCAGGTCTTTTGTATTTACCTTCCAGCCATTCATCAATAACAGGCAATGCTCTACCTGCTTTTTTCCACAAATCCAAACCATCTTGCCATTGTGTAAGATGGCAATACTCGTGAACCAATATTTCCAATCCATCTTTAGCACCCATTGAACAGGCTAATATAGCATCAACATCATCGAAGTATCCACTACATCTAATGTTGCCGGAAAGTTTTACATACTTTACATTTTTGATATGGGTCTTAATATCTAATCGTTTACATTCATCTTTTACAAACTGAATGAATGCTTTATCGTTTTTACTTAATCTTTTCATATAAGGGGTTTTGTTTTTTAAAGATACAAAATTATTTTGAATTCACCAAATCAAATGTTGATATAAGAATAAATTTTAATTTTGTTTTGTTTGTTTTTGATATGATAAAAAGAATATCCGTGTCTGCTTTTGAATTCGCGAATTAATCTATTAGATGCATCGTGGTATCCATATTTTCTTAATAAGATAATTGCTAACCCATCAGCCTCAACTTCATCATTTGGTCCTTTGATACCAGTGTGCCCCATAATGATATGCGACACTTCATGTGCCTCTACTATTTTTTGTATTATATCTTGATAAGTACCATCAATGAATATTAATTTTTGGTCTGGTGCTACAAACCCATATCCATATTCTGAAAACAAAGGTGCTAATACCTGATATTGATAATCTAAACTATCCACAACCGCTACCATCACTCCTCTATGAAATTCACTTTCAAATAATTTTGCCATAACTTACCAAATTTTAAATCCTCCACAATTACGAAGGAATGTTATCCACTCTTTTAATCTACCCAATGAAGTGCTATACGAAGATTCTACCATTGTACCATCTTCGGCTACAATCGGTGCGTAAAGAATATCACCATACTCAAATTGTTGATTTAGTACGTGTTCTCTTTCAGAACCTATAAACCTACCCGTTCCAGCTTCACACCAACTTCCCATAACAATATAAATTCTATCGTCATCTTCGGCAAGATATTCATTGTAGTTATTGGATATAAGTAACTCAATAGCATCTGCTAACTTATCACATTGCTTTTGTGTTCTCAATCCTTTACCATCATTTGAACCCCAATACGATGTATCGTAATCCAACTTACTACTTATCATAGCTGCTTCTGATATTGCTACAATAGGTCTCCATCCCCACCAATTAGAACAAAAATAATCACCAGCTTCCGTTTTAGGCTTTCTGCCTGAAATATCAACTCCCATAATTTATAATTTAATAGTTTAAAAAATTACCAACTTGAATGATATTCGAACTCATCAGCGGTTTCATCACTAAGAGCTTCTTCTAAGATTTTAATTGTACTTTCTATATCCTGGTAATACCATTCATCGTATTCGGTATTGCCAAAGAAAAAGCCAGATGCGGTTGGTAACAAATCCTCAGCTTTATCTTTATCAATAGATACAATTCTACAAAGGTCCAACAATTCCTGCAACTTCTCTCTACCCACATACGCGTTTCGGCAATCATCAACACCATCTTGCACATTCTTAACAAACCAATCGTGAATCTGATTTGCTTTTCTCCAATACCCAACTTCTTCTACAATATAACTTACTTTCTTTGGGTCAATGTTTGTAGGGTTACCAGCTTTAGTGACCGTAACTTCATAGTTATTATCACCATTGTGCTCCCAATACTTTACATACGTCTTTTTACTCAAATACATGTCTAATCCCATAACTTTAATTTTTATTTTGTTTATTAATTAATTTTAGTTTTCGTAATCATCTTCGCCTTCATAATCTTCGTCATCGTAAAAGTATCCCTGAAAATCACAACTATCAGGTCCACCCATTTCGTAAACCCAACCATCGGCGTGTTCTACTAAGTTAGGATAGTACACACCTTCGGTAGCAACACCACTTCCATTATCTTTGAAAGCTAACTCAATACCTTTGCCTCTCATATAATCGGTATAGGTCTCACCTTGCAATTGCACTTTATCCCTTTCAACTACTCCATTCATTTCGGCAAGTAACTCATAGTAATCTTTACCACCAAATCGGCCATAACCTTCATAATCGGATTCTGTCCATACATTACCTTTGTTATCAATCATTTGTACTCTAAACGTGTTACGATTAGAATAATTGTTAGCGATACTCTTATCGGTATCTTGTGTTTTCCAACTGAAAAATCCCATAACTTAATTTTTATTTTTTATTGATATAATATGTTTACAATCTTTACCTCTGCCCCAACCAAATGCCGGACAACTACAACTCCACTTACCACCATCGTTTACAATTTTATAAACGTTACCTTTACTACCTTCTACTTTGTAGTTAGCTTTGATAGGTTTGGGTTGTACTTTTTTTGTTACATCAAATGTACGTTTATTCCACATAGCATTTAATTCTTCCCAATCGTATTTTCTATCTACCTTAACCCATCCTAATTTAGAATCGGTAGTTACTATGTACCACTGCCCATCTACAACGGATTGGATACATACAGGTGGTAATACTGAATTAATAACCATTGTTTATCTATATAAGGTTACAAATTCACCAAAGTGCTTATCAAACACTTTGATTAAGTTTTCATAATCACCACCCATCATTTCGGCTTGGATTTTTTTACCATCCAATCCCAATTGCTTAGCCAATCTACTAGCGGTAGCAATCAATACGAATGCGTTACCATCGGGTCCGGTCAAATCAATTTCAACGGGACCTGTTTTCATTTTTTTGTACTTAATACTCATAACTTAATTTTTAATGATTAATAAAAGAAACTATTCCAAGCAATCCAATTGGGTACTTTATACCTAACTCCAACAAACTCCGGCTTAGGGAACTTATCGTATGGTGATGGAACTGATTCAAATATACAATTTGTTTTTCCTACACTTACCAATCTTGCTCTACAAGTTGGTGATTGGTTTTGAGAAACATCTTTCCCAATAACCGATTTTAAATCTGCACTTTGTGTATTCGGTGCGATAATAGTTACAATATTCATATTATTAATTTTAAGCAACTTTGTGGTAAATTGTTTCACCATTAGAAAATTGAGCGGTAACTCCTAACTTCATAGAATAATCGGTGAATATCTTTTCAGTTACTTCAACCAATTCATCTCTCAACTTCTCAGCTTTTTTCTCAGCCAATAATGTGTAAGCTTTACGTTGTGAATTTGAAAGGTCAGTATCGTATTCCAACATTCTCTCAATATCATCTAAATCACACTCACATCCATTGATAAAATAATGAGCGTTCCAATCTAAGTTTACACCATCATAATAACCACTACGAACTAAAGGTGAAACCCAAACTTCTAAACTAAACTCTTTGTATGAAAAATCTTTTGTTAATGAACCCAAAACACGCGAAGGATAACTTCTCAATTCGTTAGGGTCACTTTTGTTACCATCGTACCAAGCGGCGTGGTTTTT
>Ga0222712_10006408_pt1 | contig 11632 bp, 16 predicted proteins | sample C33_657DmetaG_FD_165043 | JGI IMG/M metagenome (GOLD analysis project Ga0222712, IMG submission 165043) | Estuarine water microbial communities from San Francisco Bay, California, United States - C33_657D | ecosystem: Environmental > Aquatic > Marine > Unclassified | place: USA: California... | reverse complement strand
GTTCGATCCCCGTCGGCGATACCAATTTGGTCTCAAAGTGTTCATGGACGCACATCAGCCTGTCACGCTGAAAGAAGGGGATCGTTACCCCTTGGGACCGCCAAAATCTATTCCGCGAAATCCAAGCAAGGTGCAGGGACCTGACTGTTAATCAGTGGTTAGGTGAGTTCGATCCTCACACGCGGAGCCATTAATAAAATACATTTAACTTAAACATAGTTTAAGTATGGGGAAGGCCACCTTCTAGGAAAACGGCATGAATGTATTTTATTAATGGGGGCAGTAGTGGGCTACGGCGTTGCCTTGCAAGCATCGTGTCTAGAAGGGTTCGATTCCCTCGGCCTCCACCATTTTATGCTCTGTTAGTTCAAAGGCTAGAATTCCGGTTTTGTAGTCCGGCGATGGCGGTTCGAGTCCGTCACGGAGCACCAAGTTATGCCGCAGTAGTTCTCTGGGAGGGCAACGGATTGTCTATCCGATCTAGGCGAGTTCGATTCTCGTTTGCGGCGCCAAATTTATCTGTGTGTAATGTCAGCCAGGTCAGACGGCCAGCCTTGGAAGTTGGAGGTCGCAGGTTCGAATCCTGCCACACAGACCAGTTTAAGGATGTTAACAGCAAAAATTTATACATTAGACTTTTAATCTAAACCGTAAAAATACATCCTGTTTTTTAAGGTTGACAACTGACCTTGATAGTTGTACAATAGAAACTTAACAAAGGAGAATGACATGAAACGTTCTATGAAACGATAGTGTCATCCTAGTACCCCGTATTGGTCTGGGATGGCACATTAAAGAACTCTTTAACTGTGTGTAAGATGTTAAAGATCTTTTTAATACAAACCATCCCTTCGAGGTGTTACTGGTAGCATACTCGGCTCTTACCCGATGAGGTGACGGTTCGAATCCGTCTGGAGGGACCAATATGGGGGTATAACTTAACGGCTAAAGTAGTAGGCTTTTAACCTATTAATCAGGGTTCGATTCCCTGTGCCCCTACCATAAAGAATGACAATTAGGTGTTAGATGTGTGAAAGCAAGGGCCTCGAAATCCTTGTGAGTTGGGACTAATTATCCTGGTAGCAAACAAGTAGCACTATCACTAACGGACTCTAGGTGAAGACAAGTTATCTGCAAAAGAGCTTGTTGGAACATAACCGCAGCCGGCATAATTTGCGGATAATGCTCCCGATGTATGTAGCGGGAGGCCTAGTTGTCATCCTTTATGGTAACGTAGCATAGCGGCCAATGCGGCACCTTCATACGGTGTTTATCGTGAGTTCGAGTCTCACCGTTACTACCAAACAATGTATCTCTAGTGTAATGGCAGCATTACAGTCTCCAAAACTGTCGGTCGGGGTTCGAGTCCCTGGAGGTACGCCAATTTATTCCCGGGTAGTTAAATGGCTTATAACGGTCGGCTGATAACCGGCTATTACTGGTTCGATTCCAGTCCTGGGAACCAATATGCCCTAGTAGCTCAGTGGTAGAGCATCGTCTTGATAAGGCGAGGGTCCGTGGATCGTTCCCACGCTAGGGTACCATTTTAAGGATGCTAACAGCAACTTCTATAACTTTTTTGGTATAAAAGAAAAAATGCATCCTGTTTTATTTTGTTGGGGCGTCGTATAATGGCTTAATACACTGGGCTTTGAACTCAGTAATCATGGTTCGATTCCATGCGCCTCTGCCAACAATACCCTCTTCGCCAAGTTGGTAAGGCATCGGATTTTGATTCCGACATTCGGTGGTTCGAGTCCATCAGGGGGTGCCAATTATGGTGTTGTTAGTGTAATGGCTGCACGGCTGTCTGTGAAACAGTCAGGGAGGGTTCGATTCCCCACTTCACCCCAATTATGGGATAGACGGTAGTTTTGAGTCCCTGGTAGTCTAGCCACAGTGGGGTTTACTGTGGTGACCCTATAGTCTGACTACGGCAGGTATGTTAAACTTGACTATTCGAGACAATCTAGCGAGTCCTCCCAGGAGGATAGTTAGGCGCCCAACTTTTATGCCGCTTTAGCTGATGTGGTCATAGCACCGGTTTGAAGCACCGAGGAACTAGGTTCGATCCCTAGAGGCGGCACCAATTTATACCCGTGTAACTCAGTGGACTAGAGTACTACGCTACGAACGTGGGAGTCGGAGGTTCGAATCCTTCCGCGGGTGCCAATTATAGTCGATTAGCTCAGTGGTAGAGCACCACGTTGACATCGTGTAGGTCACTGGTTCAATCCCAGTATCGACTACCAGTTTTATGCAGTAATGGTATGGGGTAGGGGGCATGTCCTCCGCATTCTAGATTCCCGCAAAGGTTCGAGTCCTTTGACTGCACCTAGTTTTATGGGGCCTTGGTGTAATGGTAGCACATTAAACGACGGTTATCCTGCCAAGGATACAGACAGCAATCTTTTCAATTTCCACTATGAAGGGAAAGGTCCTGGTTCGAATCCAGGGGGCTCCACCAAGTTTATGCTTCGTTCGTCTAATGGCAGGGCCACGGTGTTACATACCGTAGATGGTGGTTCGATTCCATCACGAAGCACCAGTTTAGGGATACTCACAGCAAAACTATCCAACGATAGGTAGGTGGTTCGATTCCATCTTTTTCCGCATGGGAAAAATAGCTCATTAGGTAGAGCATTCGTCAAGAATAGTATCCCGTTTTATTTGCCCCTATGGACAAATTGGTAAAGTCGGCTCTCTCAAAAGGAGCAGTTTTCTCCGTTCGAATCGGAGTAGGGGTACCAAGCTCTTATGGCGCAATTGGTAGACGCACAGCGTTGAGGTCGCTGACAGTGAGAGTTCGAATCTCTCTAAGAGCACCATAAATATTTGCCTCTGCTGATGGAGCAGTGCCAGGTCTTCTAAACCAGGTTATGGGAGTTCGAATCTCTCCAGAGGCGCCAATATAATAACACACTAGTGAAAGAACGGTTATAAACTTTAGGGCATGGCCTGCGGCATTGCGGATCGCGGTGGCTAGTGTGTTACTATATCGGGCTTTGGTGAAATGGATATCATCTTTGTCTTCGAAACAAAAGTTATGGGTTCGATTCCTGTAAGCCCGGCCAAGCTCTTGTAGTACAAAGGTAGTACACTACTTTGGTAAAGTAGAGACGCTGGATCGTTACCAGCCTAGAGCACCAAAATATGTTGACTATCAAAGACTTAGACTATATAATAGAAGCTTAGTTAGTAATAACAACGTTCTTTAAAAATTAGTAGGTTAATTTGCACCGTTCGTCTATCGGTTTAGGACACCAGCCTTTCACGTTGGTAAGATGGGTTCGATTCCCATACGGTGTACCATTTAGTGTATTGTTTATGGAAAAAGTCTGTGTACACCAGGCTAATGCACTGTCAATGTCCGCTCTGTCCTGCAGGCACCGGATAAACAGTTGATGTCAGGGGGTTATGGGTCATGCCTGTAACTTCCGTAACGAAAGTAACATAACCAGTGGCCACTGGCGTTATATAAGTTGACACGTTAAAAGCAAACGATAATAGGGTTATTGTTATCCATAACGTAGACAATACACTAAATGGTAAGTAATATATGCAAGTCAATACCGTTTCAAACGTATTAGGTTACTCCTATGACTATCTGTTAACAGAGCGTAGGACAACTTTTAATTATGATAAAGGTAATGACGTCACTATTGTAGAGCGTAGAAGTTATAGAATTACGCTCTACGATCAGTCAGGAAATCTACAGGAACATCAAAGTAAAGGTGAGAATGTAGATAAAAGAGTTTAGCCCCGATGGTGGAATTGGTAGACACGCTGGTCTTAGAAGCCAGTGCTTAGGCGTGCGAGTTCGAGTCTCGCTTGGGGCACCAAATGTGCGGGTATGATGTAATGGTAACCTGAAACCTTGCCAAGGTTTATTCGCGAGTTCGATTCTCGCTACCCGCTCCATCAGTTTTTTCGGAAGTGTGGCAGAGCCCGGTTTATTGCACCTGTCTTGAAAACAGACGATCGGAAACGGTCCGTGAGTTCGAATCTCACCGCTTCCACCATATATTTGCCCGGATGGTGAAATAGGTAGACACAGGAGACTTAAAATCTCCCGCCATAAAACGGTGTGCCGGTTCGAGTCCGGCTCCGGGCACCAAGTTAGGAAGGTTGGCTGAGAGGCTGAAGGCAGCGGTTTGCTAAACCGTCGATCGTTTTAAAAGCGGTCCAAGGGTTCGAATCCCTTATCTTCCACCATGTTATTCCCTGATAGCTCAGTTGGTAGAGTGCCGGACTGTTAATCCGTTGGTCCCTGGTTCGAGCCCAGGTCGGGGAGCCATTTAAAAATAATGTTTGAGATCTTGTTCCCACATTTGGTCAGCGACTATTTTATGAGTTCGCGGACCAGGATGCATGTCATCTCTTCCGTTATCAATTTTTTCAGGAAATTTAAAATTCATTTTTCTAAATCTTCTGTACTTTTGAATGTAAGGTTCTATGGCAGAATCCTCTACACGATGAGACCATGAACAATAATGAATATAGGCATTGTACTTTTCAGCTAACAGGTCCAGTATGCAAAGACTCCGATCAGCTTGAAATAGTGCGTTCTTTTCATCAATTAAGAAAGGTTCAAATTTATCAAAACCTTGATGCCCAGGCATCCAGTCTATAATTTCGTTTGGTGGTCTAACAACCTGCCTTCTAGTCCAAGGTGGACGCATAAAGATTATATGACGGGGTTTGATTAAATCGCCGTACTTAAAAAAGAAAGATGCTTGTGTATCAATACTGGCTGCGCCAACTGCAAGATTCCAATACGGAATATCTTTGCCTGTTTTAGATTTTATCTTTTCTAAAACTTGGTAAGCCCAAACTGATTCTTTTGGAACACCAGTTCCTTCTGTAAAACTACAGCCTAAGAATAATATTGGTAAAGGACTTGGTGAATCAAATTCATCACACCTAAATCCATAGCTATTAAATTGATATCCAAATGAATTAACATCATAGAGGTTAGGTCCAAATTGACCTTCTGTTTTATAGTTTTCAGGCAAGTCCGAAGGGCACCATCTTGTAAAACAGTTCTTTCTTTCTTGTATTCGTTTGTTGATAAAGTCCATGAGATATTTATAAAGGAAAAATATGAAACCCACAGCTACTTATAGAATGACAAAAACTACCAAACGAGGTCTTGCATTGGGTAGATTTAAAACCGATCAACAACGACATGATTGGAAACGAGCAATGATTGGCGCTGAACTTGCTGCCGAATCTGCACGTAGATCTAATGGTAAGTCTCGTGGAAAAACAGCAGAATAAATAAACCCGTATGATTTACGGACTTAACGAACAGGGCAAATTCTTTGTAGAATATACAGCCTGTGAACGACCTATTGGAAATGTGCGTCAAGAGATGGAACGTGCCTGTACAAGGTTGGCCGACGAAGGTCGCATAATGATAAGTCTTAGTAGTGGACTTGATAGTCAAGTTCTACTGCATACGTTTCATACATTGAAACTACCATACGAGTGTGCGTTTATGCATCATCCCGGGTTTAACGATGTTGAACTAGGGCAAATACGCAAACTAGAACAAAAGTATAAATTCAAAGCGACTGTAATTTCCGTTGATCCAGATCAACATCGAGAAGAAGTTGAAGCATTGGCAATAGAAACGGGCATACCTGCTGAACATCATTTGATGAAAAAGTTTGTAGCGCAGTTGCCAGATGATCGAGATATCCTTCAAGGAATTGAAAGCTACGATTTTGTATTCAAAGATGGAAGATGCTATTGTATGGAATCATGGACTGCTATTGAAGTGGCAAGCCAACGAGCTCTACAAGAAGTTCCAAGGTCTGGAAAAATAGTAGCAATTGATCGTCGAGCACCGTTTAACGAATTTGCACTAGCCTATTTGTCAGATCCAGTTGTTACAGGATATCTAAATGCATTGCCTTACATAAAAGGAAATGGACTAATAGAAAAAGAAACAGGAGAACCTCCGCCGCTGATTTTCAGCTGGGAATACTATGTTAAGCCTATTATACTAGGCCAGTATTGGCGACGAGGAGAGCTTGAATTTTTTCCAAAGTATGTTAGTCCAGAGAAAATTTCTTGGATCATGAATCCTTCAGATCCGAGAATGCGACACAACTATCAAAATCGTTGTGTGTTTATTGAAAGAGAAGAATTAATTAGGCTACTATCTAAGTGGGGTTCTAAAGAATCTCGTAGATGGGAGCAGAAGTAAATATTGACGCGGTGTATGGAAGTGGTCTATCCGCTTGGTCTCATAAGCCAAGAATCGCAGGTTCGAATCCTGCCTCCGCAACCAATTGGGGGTGTAGCTCAGCTGGGAGAGCGGCGGCTTTGCAAGCCGTAGGTCAGGAGTTCGATCCTCCTCACTTCCACCAAGATTAAGGAGAGTATAATGTCAGGTAAAGGTTCAAGTCCTCGCCCTTATAGCGTAGATAGAAAAACTTTTGAAAATAACTGGGATCGTATTTTCAGCGACAGGAAAGAAGAGTCTGAAAAAGAAACTATTGATCAAGATCAGAACAGTAGTAAAGAATCAGACGATAAGTAATCACACGCCGGATTAGCTCAGTGGTAGAGCAACCGCCTTGTAAGCGGTAGGTCGTCAGTTCAATCCCGACATCCGGCACCATAAAATATAATCTATGTCAGTTACTGTTTATTGGGCACCTAATTACGAATTTGGAAACATTGATTGGAACATGCTCTATGCTGATCCAATATCAGTGTTTGATAAACAGATTCAAAATAAAACAGATGTAGATAAATGGGACAGTATGTTTTATTGTCCAGCATTTAAAAATCTTACTAAGAATACACTAGAGTTTAAGAATCCACTGGCATCATCGTTTACCTTTGATGAAAATGGCAACATGACTCCTAGTAAAAATAGTATGAGTGCTCAAGTTGTTCGTAAACCAAATATTCAAGATCGGATTCTTTTAGAGTATGGTATTACGCCAATTTTCTTTAGCGATAGTGATATTTCTGTTACAATGACGTCACCGTGGTTAGAAACACCAGAGTGGGCTAGTCAAGCCAACATAGTACCAGGGAGATACGATATCGGTAAATGGTTTAGAGCAGTTAACATTGAATTTATGCTAGGTCAAGGTGTTAGAGAACTAACAGTCAAAAAAGATGATCCGTTGGTTTATTTTAATTTTAACACAGACGAGCATATAAGATTTGTAAGATTTAAAATGGATCCAGAACTGCGCAGATACTCTGTTTCCTGTGCAACTTCTACAAGTTGGGAACCTTGGATACCATTAGCTGATAGGTATAAGCGTTTTAAAGAATCAAGAATGAGATCTATAATTTTAGACAAGATAAAACAAAACATTGTTGAATAGAGGAGACTGCAATGAAGGTCAAAGAAACCATAAACAAAGCATACGGTAATGTACCTTCAGAACCTGTTCCTTACATCAACATAGGAGAGTGGGTTCCTACTCCTAGAGGCATTAAATACTATTGGATCAAATTGATTAGGTATTTTACAAGATAACCCGGCATCCCGTAGCCGTTAGTAAACGGGGGTTATTGTCCTAACCATAACGGACGCGGTGCATTGGATCTACCGCAAGGCCCATTTAAGGCGACTTGAGAAATCACAAAGGCGGGACGCTAACCCGTCTAAATGGAAAAATACGTGGACAGAGTAACAGCTCAGTCTAGGGCCTATGTGGTGTAGGTAGCTAGACACTTTATTAAAGTATTTGACGAGTATTTTAATAAAGTGCGGGTAGACAGGACAAGGGGCGTCCAGCAGCCTTCCAAGCTGAAGATCGCGGAGTTCGACTCTCCCTACCCGCTCCAAGGAATTAGTATATGCCAATGTATGAAACTACAGTAAGGACACCGCAAGGTGAAGAAAAGAAAAGAATCTATGCGGATACACCGCAAGAGGCTAAAAAACTTTTTGAACAACTATACGGTGGTCCAAGAGCAGTTCCATACATACCGCATATTGTACCAAGTTAACGGAGTGTAGCGCAGTCTGGTAGCGCATCTGGTTTGGGACCAGAGGGTCCAAGGTTCGAATCCTTGTACTCCGACCATTTATTGATAGTACATGAGATGTGGAGACAATCGAAAGACAATACCTTGTAGGTGGAACTATAAGGTTAGGTGTACTATAAGTGCATTGTCTTGTGTATATGATTAACGGCTTTTTACAGAGTAACGGAGTTGACCACAACCATATTCCATGTTAGGCTGGACTAGAGAAGCAGACGCTGTAATGTCTGGGCGGCCTTTAGCTAAATGCAAAAACCAAAACTTCAATGTACTATCAATATTCAATACCCCTGTAGTTTAACGGTAAAACAGCGGATTTATATCCCGTAGCAACAGATAATTGGTCAATGTGGGTTCGACTCCCGCCGGGGGTACCAATTAATAGCTCGCTGTAGTTCAATGGATAGAACGACTCTCTCCTAAAGAGTAAATGCAGGTTCGATTCCTACCAGCGAGGCCACAGACAGAGATAAGTAAACAAAGGAAACTAATCATGAAAACTAATAAAATCGATAGTCGTACAACAGAAATTAACAATGACCTATGTGTTACTAACGTAGGAGAAAATCGATTTGATCTAGTATTGATTGCGGCTGTACGTGCTAGAGAAATATCTAGACAGACCAAAAATCAAATGATTCAAGGACCTTACAAAAACACATGTGTATCTGCACTTCTTGACATACAAGAAGGTCGCGTTACACGTGATCATCTTAAAAGAATTTAGGACCTTAGCTCAGTTGGTAGAGCGTCTGCCTTACACGCAGAATGTCGTCAGTTCGAACCTGGCAGGTCCTACCAAAACTAATTTATCCAAAATGTATTGACGCCTATAGGGTATTATTATATAATAGACACATAGCAAGGAAACTTGCAGAGAGTTTTAGGTTAGTCACAGCAAACTTTCACGGCTAATACCCGTATCGAACGATGGGCAGAGATAACTTCATAGCCTATCAAACATGGAGCTCATACATGTAAAACATTGGGCAAACAACTAACCTGTTGATTTCTAGGATAGATACAGCAATCAAAATACTATAACTGAAGCCCACTAATGCAGTAGACGGCGGCTTGGGAAGGCAGGAAATACTGGAGCCGAAAGGCTTTGAAGGTACTCCAATTCTGTAGAAATACAGACGCTAACGGAACTGACGACTAGGGAAAGACCTATATGTTCATGTGCAGAACTCACATGATAGGCTTGGGGGACTTGAACCGATATACTGGGGATGGGGCCAAGCAGAAAATAAAAACCGTCTCGGCTATCCTGTTAGACAATAGAATGTTAACAGCAACTTTAAATTTTCAAGCATATCGAAAAAAAAAACACATTCTGAAAGGACACACATATGAACGCATTTGTTAACGCAATCGCAAATCAAGAAGCCCGTACTGCCAACGGTATGAAGGCTCGTAAGTCAACAGCCAAGAAGACTGTTGATCTGTTCTACGCTATCGGCGCAAGTCGTGGTAAGAACATCACAGCGGAATTCACTGCCGCTTATGTAGAAAACAGTGATGTGGCACTACGTATCGCACAATGGGCACGTGATGTCCGTGGTGGTGCAGGTGAACGTCAATTGTTCCGCGACATTCTAGTTCATCTAGAAAAGCGCGATCCAGATGCCGCTTTGGCTTTGCTAAAGAAGGTACCTGAAGTGGGCCGTTGGGACGACATCTTTGTCTTCTCTACACCTGCCCTAAAGTCAGCCGCTTACACAATGTTGGGCGATGCCCTTCGTGCTAAGAATGGCCTTGCCGCTAAGTGGACTCCACGTAAGGGCAAGATTGCGGCTGAAATCCGAGCATTCTTCGGAATGACTCCAAAGCAATACCGTAAGAGTCTTGTGGCTCTTACAACAGTAGTTGAAACACAAATGTGTGCCAACGACTGGGATAACATCAACTTCAACCATGTTCCTTCTGTGGCTGCTCGCAACTACAAGAAGGCATTCAACCGTCATACACCTGCATTTGCAGAGTATGTGGCCAAGTTGGTCAGTGGTGACAAGACTGTTAAGGTTAACGCCGACGCAATCTATCCACATGATGTGTTGAAGGGTATTGCACATGCCTACAAGAGTTTTGACAAGACCGAAAAGGATCATGTCAAGGCACAGTGGGACGCTCTACCAAACTACGTAGGGGATGCCAGCATCCTTCCTATCGTTGACGTAAGCGGGTCTATGACTTGCTCAGTTGGCGGTAGCGGTGCAACTCGTTGCATTGACGTAGCAGTTGGTCTAGGTTTGTACCTAGCAGACAAGAACAAGGGCGTGTTCAAGGACACATTCTTGACTTTCTCTGACAAGCCTCAGCTTGTTACCCTAAAGGGTGACATCCTTCAGAAGCTTGACCAAATGGTTAAGAGCGACTGGGAAATGAGCACTAACTTGCATGCCGCTATGGATAAGATCCTAAGCGTTGCAGTTAAGGGTTCAGTACCAGCCAGCGACATGCCAAAGATGTTGCTCGTATTGAGTGACATGCAGTTTAACCAATGTGCTCGTTTCGACGACACAGCAATGCAGATGATCGAACGCAAGTTTGAAGATGCAGGTTACGCTGTTCCACAAGTTGTGTTCTGGAACCTAAACAGTTCTGGTAACGTGCCTGTAAAGGCAGACAAGAGTGGTGCGGCACTGGTGAGTGGGTTCAGCCCAAGCATCATGAAGGCGCTGTTGAGTGCTGATCTTGATCAGTTTACTCCAGAAGGTATCATGCTTAAGACTGTAATGGTCCCACGCTACGACCTTAGCTAAAAAGTATTAACTTTTCGATAGGGCCTTAGGGCCCTATTTTTTTAACCTAAAATAGCCAAAGTAGACTGCTTAAAAAGCCCTACAAGCGTTTTAAATTGCTCGCGGGTGCTCTGACATACCCTTTCTCCCGATCGTGCGTTGTAGGGCTTTTTAAACGGTCTAGATCTGTTGCAAAAATACAACAATTTTTAGGTTGACAGTTTTGGTTATTAACCTTATACTGTAATTACAGTAAGTAGTAACCAAAGAGAAAGGAGCCCAAAATGGCAAGAGTCACTCTAGACAGAGCCCTGTTCAAAGTTGTATTCACTGAATATGAACGTGGTTGGGGACAGAAGCATTGGGATACTGAGTATTACGACAACGAAGCAGAAGCTCGCGAACGTGCTATTGCTTACAACAAGGAACACAATAACAAGGATTATGTACCCGACTGGTATGTGAGAGCAGACTATGAAGGTCCGGTAAGATAAGGAAAAGATGTACAAAGTAATTTATAAAGAAATTGAAGTAGAATTTGCTACCCTTGATCAGGCAATGGCTTATGCTAAGACGCTGAATCAATTTGTCACTATCAAGGGCGGCACTTTTGAAGTAGTAGGCCGATTTGGTGTGGACAGTATAAAAAATGGTAAGTGTCCAGATGGCATTGCCTACGATTGGAATAAGGCCAATAGGATTGGCCGCGTTAAAAAGGAAAGAGTATAATGCCGTGGATTGAGAATGTAGCCGCTGATGATATCCCAAAAAGGTTTCATCACGAGGCTGGAGAGAACAGTATGCTAATCAGCATCACTGATCCGGCAAGCTGGCGTCCTACTCCTGCACACAAATTCAAAGAGATT
>Ga0222712_10006407_pt1 | contig 11632 bp, 11 predicted proteins | sample C33_657DmetaG_FD_165043 | JGI IMG/M metagenome (GOLD analysis project Ga0222712, IMG submission 165043) | Estuarine water microbial communities from San Francisco Bay, California, United States - C33_657D | ecosystem: Environmental > Aquatic > Marine > Unclassified | place: USA: California... | reverse complement strand
CCGGCCCACTTCTCGGGGAGGGGACGCAGGGCCTTGGACACGAGCCTGTACTCGGCGACGCGGATGGTGACCTCGCCGGTCTTGGTGCGGAAGAGCTTGCCGCGGACGCCGACGAAGTCGCCGGAATCGACGAGCTTCTTGAAGTGCGTGTCGTACGCGTCGCCCAGGGCGTCGCGGGTGAAGTAGGTCTGGATGACGCCGCCGCGGTCGAGCAGCTTGACGAAGCTGGCCTTGCCCATGACGCGCAGGGCGACGATGCGGCCGGCGACGGAGACCTCGGGGCCTTCCTCGACGCCCTCGGGCAGGAGGGCCGGGCATTCGGTCGAGACGTGGGTCTGGGCCCACTCGGCGCGGAAGGGGTCCTCCCCGGCGGCGCGGAGCTGGGCGAGTTTCTCCTTCCGGACCGCGTGGAGGTCGTGGGAGATGGCGTTGAGGTCGGTCTTTTCGCTCATGTGGGCTCCCTTGAGGGGTGCCTCCGAGCCGCCCGGGAGGCAAGGGCGAAAGGTTCGGCGGACGGGGCGGTTTCCGTGTTGCGGACGGTCCGTTCCGGAGAATAACCGAACGCCATGAAGGCCTACCTCGACCTGCTCCGCCACGTCCGGCAGCACGGAGAAATCCGGGCCGACCGCACCGGCACGGGCACGATCGGCATCTTCGGCGCCCAGCTGCGCTTCGACCTCGCGGCGGGCTTCCCCCTGCTCACCACGAAGAAGGTCCACCTGAAGTCGATCACGCACGAGCTCCTCTGGTTCCTCTCCGGCAGCACGCAGAACGCCTGGCTGACGGAGCGCGGGGTGAGCATCTGGAACGAATGGGCCACCGCCGAGCAGTGCGCCAAGTTCGGCCGCGGCGAGGGCGACCTCGGCCCGGTCTACGGCCACCAGTGGCGCCGGTTCGGCGCGACGAAAAAGCCCGATGGCACGTACGCGGACGACGGGGTCGACCAGATCCGACGGGTCGTCGAGGAGATCCGCCGCAACCCCGCCAGCCGCCGGCTCATCGTCTCGGGCTGGAACCCGCGGGAGGCCGACCAGGTGGCCCTGCCGCCCTGCCACACGCTCTTCCAGTTCCATGTCTCGACCGACGGCCGCCTGAGCTGCCAGCTCTACCAGCGCAGCGCGGACCTTTTCCTCGGCGTGCCGTTCAACATCGCGAGCTACGCGATGCTGACGCACATGATCGCGCAGGTCACGGGCCTGAAACCGGGCCATTTCGTGCACACGTTCGGCGACGCCCACATCTATTCCAACCATGCGGAGCAGGTCGAATTGCAGCTTTCGCGCGAGCCCCGCGCCCTGCCCCGCCTGGTGCTCAATCCGGACGTGAAGGACCTCTTCGCGTTCAAGTTCGAGGACATCGTGGTCGAAGGCTACGACCCGCACCCGGCGATCAAGGCCCCTGTGGCCATCTGACCGTGCGCCTCGGCCGTCCGCTCATCGCCATCGCGGCCGTCGCGCGCAACCGCGGCATCGGCCTGGCGAACAAGCTCCCGTGGCGCATCCCGGAGGACTTCGCGTTCTTCAAGGCGACGACGATGGGCCAGGTGCTCCTCATGGGCCGCAAGACCTACGAATCGATCGGCCGCCCCTTGCCGGGACGGACGACGGTGGTGCTGAGCCGGTCCGGTTTCACCGCCCCCGGGGTGATCACGGCGGCGAGCTGGGAAGATGCCGCCCAAGTCGAGCCCGGGAAGACCCTCTTCCTGGCCGGAGGGGCGGCGCTCTACGCCGAGGCGCTCCCCTGGTGCAGCGAACTGATCCTGACCCACGTCGCCCTGGAGCCGGCGGCGGATGCCTTCTTTCCCGACTGGACGGGTCATTTTGACGCGGGAACGGTCCTGCACCAGTACCCCTCCTGTGAAATGCGTCGGCACCTGCCACGGGTCGGCTAGTATTTATTTGAATTAAAACAGTCAAATAATTGGGGTTCGCTGAACGACCCTAGTCAAACCGCTAAAAAGGGCGTTTTTCCGCCTTTTGTCCTTTCCAAGGACTCCCCCCGCCCTACCTTCCCGCCCATGCCGGACGGCCTGTTTACTTTCTTCGCTGCGCTGACCCTCGGTGCGGCCCTCCTCCTGGTCCTCAGCCGGAATGCCGTGACCTCGGCCATGGGGATGATCCTCGCCTTGGTCGGCATCGCGGCGGACTTCTTCCTGCTCGACGCCTACTTCCTCGGGGTGCTCCAGGTCCTGGTCTACGCCGGGGCCGTGATGGTGCTTTTCCTCTTCATCATCATGCTCCTGGACACGGATGACGCCCCCGGGGCCTACCCGTGGAAGACCGCCGCCCTTGGTCTGGCCACCTTCTTCCTGCTCGGCGCCGGCGTGCTCTGGCTCTTCCACTGGTCCGGCGCCGTCGGCGTCGCTCCCGCCGGCGCGACGCCACCCGAGGTCTCGGCCAATCCCGCGGAGTTCACCACCGCCGCCAAATCCTTCGGTCGTCTCCTCTACACCAAGTACCTCCTGCCCTTGGAGATCGCGGGTTTCCTCCTGCTCGTCGCCCTCGTCGGCGTCGTGTCGCTGAGCAAGGATGTCCCGGAGGGCCAAGCCTGAGGACCCCGCCATGGAACACACCACCCTTTCGCACCACCTCCTGCTGGCCGGGCTGCTCTTCGCGCTCGGGCTGACCGGCGTCCTCGTGCGCCGCAACCTGCTGGTCGTCTACATGTGCCTCGAGCTCATGCTCGCCGCGACGACCCTCGCCATGGTCGCCTTCTCGCGCTTCGCCCACAAGATGGACGGCGCGGTCTTCGTCTTCTTCGTCATCACCGTCGCCGCCGCCGAGGTGGCCGTCGGGCTCGCCCTGATCGTGGCCCTCTACCGTCGCCGCGGCACGATCCAGTCCGACGCGCTGAACACCCTCCGCGACTAAGCTTTACCGATGTCCCCCGACCTTTCGTCCCTGGTCCACTGGATCCTGTTCCTGCCGCTGGGCGCGGCGCTGTTCATCGCCCTCTTCCTGCGCCGCGCCGGCGCCGTCGCCGCCTGGCTCTCGACCGGCGTCGCCTTCGCCCTCGCCGCCCTCGCGCTGCGCCTGCTGACCGCGACCGCCGCCGACACCACCTGGCATGTCGAGCTCGCGCGGCTCGGCGAGCTCTCCCTGGGCTTCGGCTACCTCATCGACGCGAACGCGCGCCTGATGCTCTTCGTGGTGTCGTTCGTCGCCGCCTGGATCCACCTCTTCTCCGTGGGCTACATGCAGGACGACGAGGCCCGCGGCCGGTTCTTCGGCGGGCTCTCGATCTTCATGTTCTCCATCCTGGGCATCGTCGTCGCCGACAACCTGCTCATGACCTTCGTGTTCTGGGAGCTGGTCGGCTTCAGCTCCTACATGCTGATCGCCCACTACTTCGACAAGGACTACGCGGCCGCGGCCTCCAAGAAGGCCTTCATCGTCAACCGCGTCGGCGACCTCGGCTTCATCCTCGGCATCGCCTTCTGTCTCGCCCATTTCGGCACGCTGAACTTCGCCGAACTGGGCGCGCTCAAGCCCGCGGCCGGCTGGCCCTGGCTGCTCGGCGCCCTCCTGATGTGCGGCTTCCTCGGCAAGTCCGCCCAGTTCCCCCTGCATGTCTGGCTGACCGACGCGATGGCCGGCCCCACGCCCGTCTCCGCCCTCATCCACGCCGCGACGATGGTCGCCGCGGGCGTCTACTTCATGGCGCGGATCGCCTTCCTCCTGACGCCCGACATCCTGCAGGTCGTCGCCGTCTCCGGCGCCGGCATGGCGGCCCTCGCCGGCCTCTGCGCGCTCGCCCAGACCGACATCAAGAAGTCGCTCGCCTACTCCACCCTCGCGCACCTCGGCATCATGGGCTGCGCCCTCGGCCTCGGCCGCCCCGACCTCGCCTTGCTGCACATGGCGATGCACGCCTTCTTCAAGGCCACCCTCTTCCTCGGCGCCGGCTCCGTCATCCACGGCTGCCACCACCAGCAGGACATGCTGAAGATGGGCGGGCTCGCCCGCAAGATGCCGGTCACGACCGCCGCCTTCGTCGCGGCGACGCTCTCCAACTGCGCCGTGCCCTTCCTCGCCGGCTGGTACTCCAAGGACGCGATCCTCGAGGCCGCCCACGAGCACAACCTCTACCTGTTCGCGCTGCTCGCCCTCGCCGCCGTCGCGACCTGCCTCTACAGCGCCCGCATGGTGCGCCTCGTGTTCTTCGGCCCGGCCAACTCCGAGGAAGCCGGGCACGCCCATGAATCGCCCTGGACCATGACCGTCCCGCTGGTCGTCCTCGGCCTCGGCTTCTCCGTCGCCGCCGGCTTCGGCGCCTCCGCGCTGCTGCCCGCCTCCGCCCTCGCCCGCATCGCCCAGCCGCTGCACGAGATGGCCTTCCACGCGACCTCCCCGGCCACGCTCGTCGGCCTGGTCGCCCTGGTGCTCGGCGGCTTCGCCTTCCGCTACTACGGCCGCGCCGCCGGCGTCGACAGCCTGCGCGCCGACCTGCCGCGCTTCTACGGCGTGCTCGCGTTCCGCTGGATGGACACCTTCTACGGCTGGCTCGTGGATTCGGTCCAGCGCCGCGTCGCCGAGTTCATCGCCTTCCTCGACCTGCTGCTCATCAACGGCATCGCCGTCCGCTGGCTCGGCGCGGGCATCCCCGCCGTCGTCGGCTACCTGACCGGCCGCACGCTGCACCGCGGCCAGACCCGCCTGTACGCGCTGAGCCTCGTCGCCGGCACCCTTCTCCTGGCCTGGTACTTCCTCGCCCGCTGACCCATGGACCCCCTCGACCTTTTCAACGCCAACATCCCGGCCGTCGCGGTCTACACGCCGATCCTGGCGGGCCTGTTGCTCCTCGCCGGCCGCCGTCTGCCCGCCGCGTTCGCCTCGGGCTTCGCCTTCGCCGGGTTCGCGCTGCCGCTGGTCCTCGGTCTCTGGCTCGTCGGCCCGTGGCCGGCCGGCAAGGTCGCCTTCACCCAGCTGAGCTCCGCCGGTTCGCCCTGGGGCTTCGAGTTCGGCCTCAACGGCCTGAGCGCCCCGCTGTTCCTGATGACCGCGGTCGTCGGCCTGGCCGCCGGGCTCAAGGCCCTCGAGCAGGAAGTGGAGTCGCGCAACACCTACCTCGGCCTGCTGCTGTTCATGTTCGGCGGCACCCTCGGCGTCTTCGCCACGACCAGCGTGCTGGGCGCCTATTTCTTCCACGAGTTCGCGCTCATCCCGACCTTCCTGCTGACGCTCTTCTGGGGCGGCGCGGGTCGCCGGCCGGCCGCCATGCAGATGGCGATCTACCTCACCGTCGGCGCGATGGTCGCGCTCGCCGGCCTCCTGCTCGCGCTGGGCGCGGCCAAGACGGGCTACACCTCGACCTGGAGCGAGCTGCTCAACACCATCGACCTGCGCGTCGTCCCCGCCGCGACCACCGGCCTCGTGCTCTTCGGTTTCGGCACGCTCGCCTCGCTCTTCCCCTTCCACTCCTGGGCGGCCCCGGGCTACACCGCCGCGCCGACGCCCGCGTCGATGCTCCACGCCGGCGCCCTCAAGAAGTTCGGCCTCTACGGCATCCTCCTCGTCGCGCTCAACACCCTCGGCGGCGTCCATGGCGCGCTCGCCCAGTGGTTCCTCGGGCTCGCCCTCGCCAACGTCGTGATCGTGGGCCTCATCTGCCTCGCGCAACGCGACCTCAAGGAGCTCCTCTCCTGGAGCTCGGTCGCGCACATGGGCCCGATCTTCCTCGGCCTCTGGGTCACGAGCGTCACCGGCCGGGCCGACGGCGTCGCCGCCGCGGTCTTCCTGATGGTCGCCCACGGCCTCTCCTGCGCCGCGCTCTTCCTCCTCGCCAACGCCGTCCGCGCCCGCGCCGGCACCTACCGCCTCGACGAGCTGGGCGGGCTCGCCCAGCCGGCCCCGATCCTGGCGGCGCTCTTCGTCGCCGCGACCATGGCGTCCATCGGCCTCCCCGGCTTCGGCAACTTCTGGGGTGAGATGGGCGTGTTCCTCGCCCTCCGCGACCAATCCCTCTGGCTGCAGGCCGCCGTCGCCTCCACCGTGGTGATCTCCGCGGTCTACGCCCTGCGCGCCGTCGCCGCGACGTTCTACGGCGAGCCTTCCGCCGCCCTCGCGCGCCGCCACGCGGTCGCGCCCGTGGCCGACCTCGGCGGGACCGAGCGGTTCGCCGCGGGCCTGCTGCTCGCCGCCTCCCTCCTGATCGGCTTCCGCCCCGGGCTCGTGACGAACCTGACGCAGGACTACTGCCAGGACATCGCCAAGAACTCGGCCGCGCCGAAGACCCCGGTGAAACCGGCCGCCCCCACCGCCCCCGCCCCTTCCGCTCGATGATCCCCCTGCTCGCCAACATCGACCCCGTCTACAAGACGCTCGCGCCGCGCGCGGCCGACTGGCTCTCGATCCTCCCCGAGATCGCCGTCGCCGGGCTCGCCCTCCTGTGCCTGCTCCAGGCCATGCTCCTGCCGCCCGCCCAGCGCTGGCTCCAGCCCGCCACCGCCCGCGTCGGCCTGCTCCTCGTGCTGGTGATGTCGCTCACGGCCGGCACGGCGTGGAACCTGCCGCATGGCGCGGAGAATTTCCCCGCCCGCTTCTTCGCCGGCCCGGACGGCCAGCCGGCCTTCCATGGCCTGCTCCGCGTCCAGCTCGAAGGCAGCGAGGCCGTGCGCCTGGTCTTCCTGGCCTGCGCCCTCGGCACGAGCCTCCTCGCCGGCCGTTTCCTGCGCGACCGCGGCGTCTCCGTGGCCGACTACCACCACGTGCTCCTGATCGTCACGGCGGCGTTCATGCTGCTGGCCCGCGCCAACCACTTTGTCGTCTTCTTCCTCGCGCTGGAGACGGCCGCGGTCGGCCTTTACGTGCTCGTCGGCAACCTGCGCCGCAGCGCCGCCTCCCTCGAGGCCGGGGTGAAGTACCTCGTCGCCGGGGGCCTGAGCTCCGCCCTCCTCCTGATGGGCATCGTGCTCGTGTACGGCTCCCTCGCGACGCCGACCAACGACTCGCTCGGTTTCGGCGACATCGCCGCCGCGCTCCAGGCCGCCCAGGGCAACGTCAACCCGCTGACCCTCGCGGGCGTGGCGCTCATCTTCGCCGGCGCCGCGTTCAAGCTCGGCGCCTTCCCCTTCCACACCTGGATCCCCGACGTCTACCAAGGCGCCCCGACGCCGACGACGGCGCTGCTCGCCACCGCCTCCAAGGCCGCCGGCGCCTTCGCCCTGCTCGTCCTGGTGACCGGTCCCTTCGCCGCCCTGGGCGCCAAGTTCGGCCCGCTCCTCGCCGGCCTGGCGATCCTGACGTTGCTCGCGGGCAACCTCGCCGCCCTCGCCACGACCGACGTCAAGCGCACGCTCGCCCTCTCCGGCGTCGCCCACGCCGGCTTCCTGCTCGCGGCCATCGCCGTGGCGGTCATCGCCCCCAACGTCCACTTCGAGACGGTCGGCGGCCTCGCCATCTCCGCCGAGCACGCGATCTACTTCTACCTCTACGCCTACCTCCTCGGCACGTTCCTGACCTCGGCCGCGCTGGTGAGCCTGCCCGTCGCGGAGGACCACGACCGGCCGCTGCTGGGCCTGCGCGGGCTCCTGCGCCGCTCGCCGGTGCTGGCCGCCGCCCTGGGCTTCGGCATCGGCTCGCTCGCCGGCATCCCGCCCTCCGTCGGCTTCGTCGCGAAGCTCATCATCCTCGCCCTCCTCGTGAAGGCCAAGCTCTGGTGGGTCCTGGGCGTCGCGCTGGCCGGCGTCGCCCTCAGCATCCACTATTACTTCTCCCTGCTCCGCGAGGCGTTCATCCGCCCGACCGAGGATGGCGACGAGCTCGCCCCGTTGCCGGTCACGGCCGGCACCCGCTTCCTGATCGGCGCCCTCTGCGCGGCGATCCTGGCGCTCGGCGTGGTGATGCTGTTCTAGGGCTTCCGCCCGCGCGGGTGGTGGCGACGGTGCGCGTCGCTCAGGGCCGAGCGCTCGACGGAGGCGTAGATCTGGGTCGTCGCGATGTCGGCGTGCCCCAGCATCTCCTGGATCGAGCGCAGGTCGGCCCCGCCCGCCAGGAGGTGCGTCGCGAAGGCATGCCGCAGGAGGTGGGGTTTGACCGAGGCCGGCAAGCCGGCGCGGGCCGCGGCCTGCTTGACCGCCAGCCAGAAGGTCTTGCGCGAGATGGCCACGCCGCGGGCGCTGAGGAACAGCGCGCTGCCGGTCCGCGGCCGCACCAAGGCGGGCCGGCCCGCGGCGAGGTAGGCACGCAGGACGACGAGGGAGGTCTCGCCGACCGGCACGAGCCGGTCCTTGGCGCCCTTGCCGCGGACCCGGACGACGCCGGACTCCTCGTCGATCGCCTGCAGGTCGAGCCCGCAGAGTTCCGAGACGCGCAAACCGGAGCCGTACATCAGCTCCAGCATGGCCCGGTCGCGCAAGCCCTGGGGCGTCGCGGCGTCCGGCGCGGTGACGATGCGGGCGACCTGCTCCGGGCTGATCATCCCGGGCAAGCGGCGGCGGAACTTGGGCCCGCGGGACAACTCGGTGAAGTCGTCCCGGCGCGCCCCGGCGCGGACGAGGTGGCGGGCGAACGAACGCACCGCGGAGAGCCGCCGGGCCAGCGAGGCGGGGGCCTGCCCGCGCCGGTCGAGGGCCCGCACCCAACCGTCCACCTGGGCGAGACCGACGTCGGCCCAGCGTTCGAGGCCCGCGCGCCCGCAATGGGCCGCGAAGCCGAGGAGGTCGCCCTCGTAGGCCGCGACCGTCAGCTTGGACAGGCCGCGCTCCAGCGAGAGGTGGCCGAGGAAGGCGTCGATCCCTTCCCGGAGGTCGGGCGGCACGGCGGCGGCGCGGGCTTTCCTCGGCATGACGCATCAGTATTGCCCCCGCCCGCGCGGAGTCCATAAGGATTGGCATGTCCAGCCAGCGCGAGCGCGCCATGAAGCCCACCGACCTGCGGGGTATCCTCCGCTACGTCCCCATGTTCCGCGACCACGTCTTCGTGATCGCGGTCGACGGCTCGATCGTCGCCCACGAGAACTTCGCCAACATCGTGACGGACATCGCCGTGCTGCGCAGCCTCTCGATCAAGGTCGTGCTGGTCCACGGCATCGGCCAGCAGCTGGTCGGCCTGGCCGGCGAGCACAACATCGCGCTGTCCGACGTCCAGGGCGAGGGCCCGACGGACGCCGCCACGATGTCGCTGGCCCGCGAGGCCTCGGCCCTCGTGTCGCAATCCGTGCTCGAGCACCTCTCGCAGGCCGGCCTGCGCTGCGCGATCACCAACGCCGTCCGCTCGACCAAGCTCGGGCGCCTCAAGGGCGTGGACCACCTCTACACCGGCAAGGTCGAGAAGGTCGACGCCGCCATCCTCAAGTCGATGCTCGCCCAGGACCTCCTGCCCCTGGTCACGCCGATCGTGTGCGACCGCGAAGGCCAGTCGCTCCGCGTGAACAGCGACCACCTGGCGATGGAGCTGGCGGTCGCCCTCGGCGCCTCGAAGCTCATCTACCTGACCCCGTTCAGCGGCCTGCAGGTCGACGGCGTCGTGCAGCTCAACCTGCCCGAGGACGAGCTGAAGCGCCTCCTGGCCGACAAGACGGCCAAGCTCGACCCGCGCATCCGCAGCAAGGCCGTGCAGGCCGCCAAGGCGCTCGACGAGGAGGTCCCGCGCGCGCACATCCTCGATGGCCGCGTCTTCGGCTGCCTGCTCACGGAGATCTTCGACAAGGTCGGCCTGGGGACGATGGTCCACGCCAACGACTACGACCGCATCCGCCAGGCCCGCAAGAAGGACGCCCAGGCCCTCTACAACCTCGCCAAGCACGGCGCCAAGACCGACGCGCTGGTCGCCCGCACCCGCCAGCAGATCGAGCAGTCCTACGCGGAGTTCTACGTCTACGAGATCGACGACAGCATCATCGGCTGCGCCGCCCTGCGCCCCTACGCCGACGGCAAGTCGATGGAGCTCGGCGCGGTGTACGTGCAGCCCTTCTACCACGGCCGCGGCGTCGGCCGGAAACTCGTCGAGTTCGCCAAGCGCCGGGCCAAGCAGCTCGGGGCGAAGAAGCTGCTCGCGCTCACGACGCAGACGCAGGGCTTCTTCCAGTCGGCCTGCGGCTTCACGCCCGCCTCGCCCGCCGACCTCCCGGCCGAACGCCGCAAGGCGCTCCAGGCCAGCGGCCGCAACTCGCAGGTGCTCGCCTTCCCGCTGCGTCGCCTCAGCGATTCCGTCCGCTGATCACTTCGGCAGGAAGTACGCGCGCTGCTTGTCGCTGATGGGCAGGCCGGCGCGCTCCATCACGAGCAGGAAGTCCTCCCAGACCGTGCGCTTGGCCGTGGCGGAGGGCGTGTGCAGGAGGTAGTTCGGGTGGAACGTCGGCAGCAGCGGGATGCCCTGGTGCTCCAGCCAGCGTCCGCGGGCCTGCGTGATGGGCGGGCTGCCGGGATGCAGGGCCTCGCAGGCCTGCGCGCCGAGGGCGACGATGACCTGCGGACGGATGATCTCGATCTGGGCGCGGAGGTAAGGGAGGTTGAACGCGAGCTCGCGGGCGTTCGGCGGACGTTTGCCATGCGCCGTCGGGGGCTCCGGCCGCCACCCCATGACCGGCGCCAGGTAGGTCAGCTCCTCGCCGATGAGGCCGGCCGCGAGGATCTTGCGCAGCAGCTCGCCGGACGCGCCGACGAACGGGCGACCCGCCTCGGCCTCCTCCAAGGTCGGGGCTTCGCCGACGAAGAAGATGCGGGCGTCGACGGAGCCTTGGCCGAGCACCGGGCGATGCCCGGGCAGAAGGTGCCGCCGCGTCTCGGGGCACTGGGTGACCAAGGCGTGCAAGGCCGCGAGCCGGGCGGCCTTGTCTCCGGACGGCAAGGCGACGACCGGCGGGTCCGGGATCCGGGCGGCCGGAGCGGCGGCGGCCACGACGGGAGTCGGGCGGACCGGCGTCACCGGGCGCGCGGCCTGGGCCGAGGCGGTGAAAGCCGCCACCGGCGAGGCGTCCAGTTTGGCCGCGGACCCCGTCGGCTTGGGCGAGCGGGCGGCGGCGGTGACCGGGGCGGCGGGCGACGCCCCGGAGAACTTGCGGAGGAACTCGAGGGACTCCGGGGAGACGCTGACCTTGGTCACCCCGGCGGCACGCTGCCGCTTGAGCTCATCCAGGAGCGCTTCGATGGCATCGGCGGGGTCGATCACGGGTGAGGAATGGATTGGAGGGCACGGGCGAGCGTCAAATCTTTCTCCGTGAGACGACCGCCGGCATCGTGGGTGCACAGCCGCAGGGAGACGCGGTTCCAGGTGTTATGAATCTCCGGGTGATGGTTCAGCGCCTCGGCGATGGCCCCCGCTTGGTTGATCAGGGCCAAGGCGGCCTTGAAATCCTTTAACTCATAGGTCTTCAACAACTTGCCACCATCCAAGCTCCAGCCTTCCAAGCCGATCAAAGCCTCCTTAAGCTGCTCGGGAGTCAAAGCTTGGCCCATGCGAAAGCCTCCCGACGCCAAGGAGGGGAGTCAATGCCGGGCTGAAGAAAGCGGCCTATTGTGAATAAACTTGCCCTTCCCTGGCTTATGGGCCTTATCAGCGGTCAGGTTTGTCTCGGAAAATAACCAAAGTAAGAGGCAAGCCCCGCAAGAATCCGGTGAGTTGACGGTCGCTAAGACGGCAAATCGAAATCCGAAGGTCGGAAACGGGCAATGCGGTGAAGGTAAACCAAGCAA
>Ga0222712_10006406_pt1 | contig 11633 bp, 2 predicted proteins | sample C33_657DmetaG_FD_165043 | JGI IMG/M metagenome (GOLD analysis project Ga0222712, IMG submission 165043) | Estuarine water microbial communities from San Francisco Bay, California, United States - C33_657D | ecosystem: Environmental > Aquatic > Marine > Unclassified | place: USA: California... | reverse complement strand
ATCTTGATCACCTGGTGCGGGTGTATCAAATGTTCCAATATCTACATCAGCTCCGCCACCACCTGCGTCAATTTGGGCTTTTAGATCTCGTATGTCAAGTCCATATACTAATGCTTGGACATTGCTGGCAGTTATGCTACTAGTCAGCGTCATATTGCCGTTAATATTAATATTACCTGTTCCGGTAATGTTTTTTGAATTTAAATTTAAATTTCCACCCAACATAGGGCTAAGGTCTGCCTGCACATTAGTCAATGCAGACAAATTAATAGCGTTTGCAGTTTCAGTTATAGTAACACCAGTTCCAGTAAGGGTTTTAAACTTCAGAACATTGTTAACTCTTTCTTTAAAAATACCCGCGCCACCGCCTACGTTTTCTCCAGAAATAGCATCCAATGCTCCGCTTATTGCTGTAAAACTGTCTTTTACTTTCTTAAAAGCAGTGTATAAATCATCACCAGTACCGTCGTTAGGATATAAACCGACGTTTAGTACTAGATCTGGAGGTAATTGATATGCCATAATTCTGTTCCTATGTTATATTTACCAACTTCTGCAACTCCAATATCTGGCCTTCCATTTTGGTCCAGGATTGTCGCAGTTGTGTCTTGCACGGAAACTGCGTCTACGTGCAGGGTTACTTTTCTTAATGCGCATTTTTTTATCACCAAAGTTTACCTTGACAATATTACCATTAGGTTTACGCACATAGACTTTTGATTTCTTGACATCGCCTGGCAATTTCTTACCCAACGGAACGTTCTTTCCGTGATATTCTGCTTCATCTAGTTGAAACCCAGACAAGTGGCTTAATCCAACAGCATCCATCTCAACAATGATTCCGTCTTCTGTAAAAGCCACAATGCCAGTTTCTAGAACAATGTTATCTAGTTCGATGTCAAAACTATCGCCAATTTCCGGCTGTTCAGTTGGTTTAGATAAAATAAATTCTTTGTATCTCATTACACTTTTCCTATAGCAACTTGGATAACTGCAATGTCGCCGCCATCCTTATCTTCTAGAGCTTTACCAATGATAGTTCCTAGTTTAGGATCTAGCGCTCTAACAGCTACACCTGGTGTAGCAGATGTAGTTAGCATATCTCCCTTCTTGACACGACCAAGAACTTTACAAGGTACTCTTCCAGCTAGAGCAATTAGTGCTCTTTGACCTTCTAGACCATCATTCATAATATAAGCTGGATTAGTTGATACAACACCTGCAACTCTAGTATCGCCTACAAGAGTAGTAGTTGTAACTTCAGCTTCGCCACCAAACACTAAAACTGTACCAGTTTCGTAGTCTGCATCAGCAAGATACCATTCTGCTAAGTCAGCACCGTATGTGGCTGCAAGACTACCGCTAGTATTCCAGTTACCTGTGATAGTACCTGTAGCACTTCCGCTACCAGCATTTAGAGAACTACTGTACAGTGTTCCGTTTCTAGCATCAATAAAGCCAGTGCCTGTAGTTAAACTACTAGTAGATCCTAGAGTCCATGCGCCTGTAATTGTTCCTGCTTGGCTAACTGAACCTGTTGATAAGCTATAGCTACGTAGTGTTCCTGATGTAGCGTCAAATACGCTTGATGCACCTAGGCTCCATGTACCTGTAATAGTACCAGTAGTTGCTGCCGCACCAGTTGTTAGTGTTGTTGATTTTAGTGTACCTAAACTGAAGTCAATTAAACTGCTAGATTGAACAGCCCACTGACCTGTGATACTACCAGCAGTTGCGGCAGCACCAGTTGTAAATGCTGTTGCCTTTAGTGTTCCGCCACTGAAATCCCATGTACCGAGCGCAGTAGTTGTAGTGTTAGCACCAGTAGAACCTACCGCTGTCTGGAATTTAAATCCAGCAGGTGTGTAGAATTCTAATGTGTTAGAAGCAACGTCTAGTGCTTTGAAACCGTCAACTTTTAGTTGTCTAGTATCAAACTCACCACTAGCTCCGTACTTGGCAATAGTATTTGCTGTACCGTCTGTAGATACAGTGGTAATAGTAGCAGAGCCGTTAGTACCAGCATAGGTTACTACACCACTATTAGTTGTAAACTTTAAGTTAAATCCAGCATCTAGTACTGTCTGTGCAGTTTCCTCTCTAGGTGCGCTTGAGCTTCCTGAGAAGTTAGCAAGAATTGCTCCGTTGCCAATATTCTCAATTTCACTCTTAGCAACACCGCCTGCCTTAATTCCAACAAAGCCATTAGTGATTTCAAAGTTGGCACTGTCAAAACTAGCAAGACCACTAGCAGCCTGTATTACAGCGGCTGTGCCACTTGGAGCACTAGCTCTAGTTGAAGCTAAAGTCATTGACAGCTTACTCTGAACGATTGCCGCATTGGCATTAACGTCAGCGTTAACAATTACACCTGGATTAATTTGATAATTGACCTGTGCATTTACCAAGTCAATAACAGTAGTTCCTACAGTATGAGTAGAAGCAACGTTTCCTGTACTAATACCAAATTTGGTATCTGTAGTAGTTGAGAGTCGTTGAACTCCGTCTAATCTGTTAGCACCGTAGTTAGTAGTGCTATAGTAGAACACTTCATTACCAACTTTGACGTAACCTGGTCCAGCACCAAAAGATGATGCATTAGCAACAGTGATAGTTGTAACGTCAATTGCCAGCAAACTAGTAATTGCCACTGCTAGAGTAGTTGGAGTTGCATTAGTAAGTGTAGCACTTAGGTCACCGGCTGTAGTAGCACTGACCATAATTTTACTGCCACCAACAAATGTAGCTAGATCACCGGCTGCAGGAGTGCCTATATCAACGTCTAGTAATTCTGATAATTGATCAAATAGTCTTATTTGTGCATCAACGTATGCTTTAGGAGCAGCATCATTTACATCAGTTGGAGGTGCAAGGTTAATAACTTTGTAGCTATTGGCATTTATGTTGCCTTTCATAGCTAGTGAACCGTTTAGAGCTAGGTAACCAGGACCAACCAAGTTACTTGCTGATACAGGTGCACCACCGTGGTCAAGACCTAAACGTTTGTCAATATATCCTCTAGTAGCACTCTGTACTGGAACAGCATCAGGTGCGTTATTGGTAAAGGTAGCATCAGTTGAGAATTCACTTACAACCACACCGCGTTTGAAACCAATACCGTCTAAGTTACTCAACGCAATCGAAGCTGAGAATGTAACAGTACCAGTACCCTGGTCAACTGTAAAGAATCGACCTACACGGAAGATACCGTTTTGGTCTGTTGTTACATAGAATACACGACCTACGCCTTCTTCGTAAGTTTCGTTTTCTGGCTTACGACTAATAGCAGGGTTACCATAAATCTGATATGGATAGTTGGTTGTACTATATCCGCCTGTACCAATATCTAAGAAGTCGTGGCCTGTAGCACGGCAAGTACTAATACGTGTAGTAACCTGACCTTGTGTACCGGCAGCATAACCAATTCGAATTGTAGTTGCATCAACATTACTAAATGGTTTACTAATACCAGTTGCTACGTTAGTTCCTATTGTAAGCTCTTTGGTAATGGTAGTAGTTGTCGCTGAACTCCATACACCGGGATCATAAGGGTATGTTAGCGTAATACTGGTTGTAGTAGATGCTGTACAGATAAAGAATCCATTGTAGATAGGATTAGTGTTGCCACTTACTTTATAATATTTTCCTGTTGCCGGAGCAGTAGTTGATCCAAAATTAATAGTTACTGAGTACGGACCAGAACCAGTTTTACTACCAAATCCTGTAGCAGTAATGCTAGTTCCGTAGTTAAAGCTGTTGGCTACGAATGTCATAGCACCCACAGCGGTACTTAGTGTTAAGTCGGCACCACCTTTGCTGGTACTTACTTTAATCTGTCCACTACCGATGGTTGTAATATAGTAGGTAGTACCTGCTGTAATTCCGCCAAATGCTGTTCCGCTGAATACAATAGTATTACCAACATATAGGTTAGTAGTTGTACTAATTGTAATCCAGTTTGTTGTTACCGTTGTTGCAGAGATAGTACCACTGGTATTTGGATCTGTCTTATAGGCCAGTGTCATCTGTGATGTGTTAACACCAGCAGTTGCAGTGACATTAGTTGTCGATGTTGCAGTTAGAACTGGAACTAGTACAGCATTGTTATCACCTGCAATTTCAATTTCTAAATCTGGTAAACTGGTGTAGTTATAACCAGGGTTAACAACTGTTACTGTGTCAATGCTTCCGCCGCTGACTGTACAGGTAACAAGAGCATCAATTGTTGCGCCACCACCGCTGATAGTAATTACAGGAGGTGTCAAGTAACCACTACCGCCGTTTACAATAGTAACGCTACCAAGAGTGGCTACTTTTGTAGCAGTAACTTGTGTTCCAGCAGGCAAGTAGATCGCAGGACTTACTTTAAACTGTGTAAGGCTTACAATTTCTGTAAGGTTAACGTTACCAGTTACTGTAGAACCAGTAATAATCATACCAACTTCAAGTGAAGCTGTGCTGGCAACAGTTACCAATGTTTCTGAAACAATTTTAGTAACTTGTCTTGGTCCGTTGTATAAGGTATTACCTTGTCCTGATACATTGACATAACTATCAACAGTTTGAGGAGTCAATTGCCAAGGTGTATCAAATGTGATATATCTAGTTTCTAATCCAGTACCACTGATTGAATTAAAAGTCATTGCTGGAGTAATAGTTCCAGTACCACCAATGTTGTATATTGGAGTCTCTTCTAGTTCAATGTACGGGGGTCTTAGGCTGTTAAACGATAAGTTTCCGCTAGGGGTGCTGTCAGGGGCTGCACTGATAGTTAATGTAGTAGAATTTACAATGGCAGAAACAGTTTGACCACTAATGAAACCGTTACCGTTAATTTCCATACCTGCGTGGATTCCAGTAGTATCAGTTACCTTTAATGTTGTACCTGAACTGCCTGTAGGATTGTATGCAGTAATTACTGTAGCAGGAGTTCCTTCATACTTTACAACAGTGTGGATTCTTCCGTTCCAACCAGTGATGTATGTACCTTTGTTCAGCTGATCAATAGTAGTTTGTTTAGCAATAGCTAAGATAGCCAATCTAGTATCACCTACATTAAGACCCATGGTCTTAGTAGGCTCTTGCCAATCAACTGTGGATATCTTAGCTGGATCTACTACTATCTTGTAGTAGTTAAACGAAGTGTCTGTTGATAGAACCGCCTGGTTAGGTGGTAGTAATTCACCTGTACCTTCTGTGAGGTTATAGGTAATAACACGATAGATATCTGCCAAGTTATCAGAATACTGTAGCGCAGTACTTGGACGAGTTGGGTTAACGTTGGCAATACCCAAGTATTTGTTATTCTGCAGAGTTCTAATAGCCACTAACTGTCCGTTGTATAACGGAGCTACTAGACCTACAGAAGAAGTACCATTATTACCAGCAGTGCTTAAATTTAATTTAAGGATGTTAACGCCGTTGACAGTGACCGCAGTACGCTCAACAGCATTAACTTCGTAACGTGTAACACCAAATCCTGCTAGGCTATGATCAATTTCTAATTCTGAAATATTCTGAGGACCGTAGTCGTAGTCTGTAATATACACAGCCAGCGACTGTTTAGACACAGTAGGTGTCATTTCATTTATAAACACACCTTGTTTATAAACTCGAGCAACCTGGATCATGTTGTCTGCTAGGTTTACTTCGTCTGGCAATTCAGTTACGTCATAACCTGTAGCACGTAGACCGTATGTTCCGTGTGAGTTAGATCCAGCCACAGAACGAATCTGTCCACCGTTACTGGCCCAATAGTGTGTATGACAGTAGTATGAGAATGTTGAAACTTGCTCAGTTACACCACCGTTGTTAGCAACAATACCGTAGCCTAGGTCGTTAATCATGGCAAAGTCGTTGGCCAACATAGACTTGTTACCGCCCATTTCAATGTTGATCACTGTGCCAAGACCTTCTCTCAAGAAAGTTATAATCTCAGTAGCAATAGTATTTTTAACACCTAGGATAGTAGTTCTAGCAGTTGTTAAGTTAGTACTAACTCCTGTAAAGTTACTTGGGAACTGATATGGAGTTGAAGTTGTACCACCTGCAAGAATATCATTTAGTACGTTTACTAGTGAAATAATAGCAGTGCCTACAGTTGAATTACTTGCAGGCAAGCCAACGTTTTGAGTTAAATCGTTACCTGCAGATTTAGTAATTAAGATATTCTGTACAATGTCGTTCATCACTGCCTTCATACGATCGTATGCGGCAATAGTTACAGTTTCTTCTCCTGCAATGTAACTAGTAGTTCCTCTAAAGTATGCTAGGCCAGCATCTTGAGTCATAGAGTTACCACCGTAGATAATATCATGTATAATAGCATCTACTACATAGCCAGTATCTCTACGACAGATACTGACACTATAGTTAGGAATCTGAGCAACGTTATAGTTAACAGCAATCCAGCTGACAACTTCTTCAGCAATAAATGCTCTGTTGGCAATCAGTATGTCTCTAGCATTAGTGTATGGAGCAGTCTGCCATGACAATGCCGGATAAGACGGTGTTGGCACAGCCTGAGCTCCGTTAGCCAGAATGTCAATTACGATCTGCATACGGTTAGCTAGAATATTCTGTGCTGAAGTATTTCCAGGAATACTGGCCAATACTTGATTAGTTACTTCTTGTAGAGCCTGTATGGTCTTGCCTAGCTGTACGTTTCCTCTTACTAGGCTTGAATAAGAACGTAGATAAGAACGGCCAGCGTTGATAGATTGGAAATTTGATCCAGTTACTAGGTCGTAAGTGACAGCGTCAATGATTAAACCAACGTCTCTAGAACACTTAGATTCGTTAAAGTTAAAACCACCGTTCCATGGTGTAGCTACATCCATGGTCATTACCACAGTTCTTGCCGCAGAGTCGTAACTAACAATATCGTTAATCTGATAACGTGTACCTGATATAAAGAACGCACATGGTGGTTGTGGTGCTCTAACATCTAGTCCAGAGTTAACTTCACCAGTAACAGTAATAGTTCCACCGTTATTAGCAACACCAGTAATAGCGCCTCTTAGTCGTCCAGCAAAACCGTCAATATATTGACCACCAGCAAAACGCTTGCGGTTATTAGATTGAGAGAATGATGAACACACTTGTCCATATGGTGACTTGGTTAGAATTTGTCCTTCTGGGTCAAGTACCATACAGAATCCGCCATGGCCCTGCATAGTCAAGTTATTGATACGTGTTGCATCATTACACAAGAAGATGTCAATTTCTTTGTTGTTCTTTGGACTTGAATTTACATCTAATGGGTCAACAAGATAGTGACGTCCGTATGCGATGGTATTGTACAAATGCCATTGTGCTGGCTGCTTGATTCCAGCAATTTCAAATGGATAAACTACACTACAGTTCATGAAGTTACCAGAAACGGAATCAACAACTGCTTTTCCTTCTGGTCTTCCTGGCACTGTACTTTCAACAACAATAAGTTTTCCAATCCATGAAGAAGGCGCTTGACCTGTTCCTAATGTACAAACAATAGTACCGTTAGTAGCACTGACATTAAGGGTAGTATTAGTTTTGTAATCTGTTGCAGTATCAATAGGACCTAACTGTACAGCATCGATAATAGCGTCACGATAGAACAATACTTTACGCCATGGTGATTGTGAAATACGATCTTTAGGTCGAATAATAGTTCTACGGAATTCATCACCTTTGATAGAACAGTTTGTTGGCAATTTAATTGGATAGTCTTCGTAATAGATGCCTGCTTCAACAAAGATTACAATCTGTAGATCTTTAACACGCTCACCAAACTCTACTTGTTCTCCAATTTCGTAGTAAGCTGGTTTAGTCAAGCGACAGGTAATAGTGTCTGAAGTTGCACTTAATCCTGGAGTATAGGTAACTATGTTTGAAAATGCAGATGAGTTTACACCTACTAATACCTTAGCTGGTAAAATATCGTTATTGTTTGGATTACCCTGGTCAACGTAACCATTACCGCCGTTGCTGAACTGCACAGTCCATAGACCACTACCAAAGGACGGAGTTGGTGCGCTACCAAAACCGTTGACAATAATTCCAATTACAAGATCCATCTGGTAATTTAAATCGTCGATCGCACCTTGGCTAGGAGCACCTCTGTTACCAATCATTCCGTAGTATGAGCTAGGAAGAATACCTGAGATTGTAAATGTTTGAGTATATAGACTTTGATATCTGCTGGCTGTAGTTCTATTAAGAACTTGTAGAGCTAGTGTCTTAGCGTATTGGATACCATCAAGGGTTTCTTTATATTGTGTTCCAATAGCTATGCTTTTTGCGCTGGTATTTCTATAATAACTTGAACCTGCGTTAATACTTTGATATGTACCATCAGTCACAAGGTCAATAGCCATTGCTTCGATAATTAATCCAACGTCTCTAAAACAAATTGCTTCGTCGTAATTAAATCCGCCCTTGTAGGTAGTATCTAAGAATTTAATTGTTTCGTCTTGAATTGTACTTTTTTGTCCTAAGACAGTATCTCTAATTTCAAGATAGGCAGCTGAGTAGTCGCCTGTGTCTAACGCAGGCACCTCGGCATCAATAGTTAAACTTTCACTAGAAATTAAATCTTTTATGTTAGTAAATAGACCGTTTATAGTTACAGTTGCATCTACACCGTCTGTTAAGGCAAGATCAATTTCTTGTGGTACTGAGAAAGGCGGTGATTGATAGCTTTGTGTAACCGCCACGTTTGCAATAATTTGACCAACTAGTTGTTGAGCATAGTTGATACCTTCCACAGTCTGTGTTATTTGTCCAACTACTTGAGATATTGCATTGTTCCAATATAGTTCTCCAGCAAACACACTGGCAGAATTACCGCCATATGTTATGTCATATGCTACAGCTTCGATGATATATTTTAAATCTCTCTTGCAGGTAGCTTGATTATAGACTAAACTTGGGAAGTTGGTATTGATCCAACCAATAGTTTCTTCTTGTAAAAACTCAATGTTAGCCAGCATTAGATCTCTAGCATTGGTAAATCCTTGACCAAGACTGTCGGGACTAACATAAGTAACTTCCGGTCTTGAACTAACTCCAATTTCTAGTAAGTCTATTAAAATTTGGAACAGACTTGTGATAGTCTGTAGAGCCTGTGAGTTGTTAATCACAGGATAGTTTTCATTTACATAGGTAACGGCTTCGTTACGTAGGGCAGTTCTATTACTGTTACCAGTTCCAAGAATAGCAGTACGGACGCCTCTAAGCGCACTTGATGTTCCGCTGGTAGGACTTACGTCAACTTCTACTACTGTAGGTGGTGTGTTAACAGAAATTAAATCTTTGATAACTGTTAACAGTTCATTAATACGTGATCTAGTAGCAACAGCGTCAGCGCCACTTCCGCTTGCTCGGCTAAATGTTTGGTTTCTATATTGTTTTGTAGTTGTTTGATAAACTACAGGGGGTGCTTGGTTCTGAACAATGTTTTGTGCAAGAGCAATAATTTCATCTACTGCGGCTAAAGTTGGTGTCAACTCTGCTGACGCAATCTGTCTTTGAGTCCCTACCCAATATCTCTGTCCTGCATAAACGCTGGCAACGTTGACACCGGTAGTGTTATTTCCATACAGTGTGTCGTATATCACAGCCTCTACCATATAACGAACATCTCGTTTACAAGTATCTCTGCTATACTGTAATCCTGGATATTCAGATGTTAAGAACGCAATAACTTCTGCTTGGATGAAATCAATGTTATTGATCAATAACTCTCTAGCATCAGCATTAGAGCCTTTAGTAACTCCTAGTACGCTAGGTAATGTTGGTGTTGGTGACTCGTCGCCTTGAACAATGGCGATTATTAAATTGATGTTATCGTTAATAATATCAACAGCAATTGGTACAGCAACAACCTGGCTTAGACCAAGAATGCTTTCTTTTAGATTAGATAGTACACCAATTAACTGATCTACTTCTATACCTGTTCCTGCACTAGGAAACTTTTCAGCAATTCTAATAGTTCTAAAATTACTTTGATAGACAAGGTCAAAGCATAGTGCATCGATGACATCACCAATGTAAGAGCTTAGAACTGTATTACTGTAATTGAAATTTAAAATAGAATCTCTTACAAATTTAATAGCGTCAACGGTTTGAATTAACTGATCGCTTAGTACTTTACCGCTAGACTCGTCGTAGTATCTAGTAGCGGCTAAAACAGTGTTATAGGTAGTACCTAGCACTAGGTCTAGCATGGTTGCGTCGATCATTAGACCTACGTCACGACTACATTTTGCCTTGTCAAATGTAAAAGTATTGACATATTTGTTATTAATATAGGCAATAGTTTCGTATTGAATAAATTCTTTATTGGCTCTTAATAGGTCAAATGCATTTACATAACCAGTATCACCGCTATTTCCGCCGCTTAGTGTTACGTTAGTTACTACTGAAAATGTCTGATCAGGACCTTGTGTATAGGCAATGCGCTGACGATACGGTCCAGGTTCTGTTTGACTAATATTGATTAGACCTTCTGCAGCCAATGCGGCAGCACCGATTGATCTATAAGCATAGTTCCAGAATCGACCTTCTTTACCACGCGGTGTAAGAGCCTGTGTATCGTCGCCTTTTGAAGTAACGTATAAGTTAATAGCACTTGAATATGTAGAGTTATCTACATAATATTTGGTTGCTGCCTGGAGATCGTCTGCGCCGTTTGGGGTACCAATACCAGAAAGAGCTCCGGGGTGGTCGCTTAGTAACAACGGCCCAGTCATACTGTCACCGCCTCTGAATACTACATTTTTGCGAGGTAGTGCTTCATTGGCTACATAGTTACTGGTTAATGACGGGTCGTAATCTGTTTCGTTGATCTGAGGAACTAATGGTTCATCACGAACACGCAGAGCGTCACCAACTAAACCACCTTGACTTTTTACGTAATTTCTATCTGCGTAACCTTTGCTAATAGCCAATTCGTCAAGCGTAGTTGTAACACCTCGTGGTCCGTGAACCGCATTAAACGCAGCCACTAAGTCTGTGCTAGGATCTGGAACTTTACCTATTGGGAATTGATTAGAGTTTAACGGGCCGCCCAGTCTTGGTGCAGGGTCACTAGCAGTAGTTGATAAACTGTTGGTAATAGTTACTTTGTCGGGATCAGTGACATCAATACTAATACCTTCACCTGCAATCAGTGTTTTGGCAGCAAGTCCGCTGCCGTCTGTTTTGGAAATAATAACACGATTTTGACCGTAATCTGCTACATAACCTTCACCGTCTACATAGCGTAATGCCTGTGCATCAGACAGATTAGTTAAACTAATTGCACCTCCTGCACCAAAGATTGCGTATAGTTCATTAAAGTTTTCATTTACTTTTCTAAACGATTCTCTAATACTATCGCCTGTGCCATCATTACCTTGTACACCAATGTCGATTTCTTGACGTGCCATATTTAAACTCCGAAACTAGATCCGCATCCGCATGTTGTTACAGCGTTGGGATTTTTTATTGTGAATTCTGAACTCATTAGTTCATCTTTATAATCTATTTCTGCACCTTGCAGATACTGCAAACTCATACTGTCAACTAAGATTTTCCATCGTCCTAGTGCTACTTCAACATCATCTTCTTGTTGATTATCATCAAAAGTAAAACCATAGCTAAAACCAGAG
>Ga0222712_10006405_pt1 | contig 11635 bp, 23 predicted proteins | sample C33_657DmetaG_FD_165043 | JGI IMG/M metagenome (GOLD analysis project Ga0222712, IMG submission 165043) | Estuarine water microbial communities from San Francisco Bay, California, United States - C33_657D | ecosystem: Environmental > Aquatic > Marine > Unclassified | place: USA: California... | reverse complement strand
GGCTTCTCCAAGCCATGTAACTGCTCTCGCAATATCTGGTTGCATAATCTCTACTGGTTTTCCATCCGCACCCATTTGAGTAGGTGTAATAATGTCATCAGCTGCAGGATATGCGAATCTTCTAAGTGTAATTAAATAAGTATTAGGTATTTTATTAAAGTATCTAGCTAGCGCAAAATCGGAATAATTATAACGATATCCCATATTTTTAGTATTTGTACTAGTAACTTCAATAATTTTGGTAACTGTTGGGTTAACCAAACTATCCATGTTAATTTTCTGATAGATTGTTCCTCCTGCAGTGTTACCTTCTACTCCGTTTACCGCGCCTGTCAGCGGAGTTCCTTTATAATTTATTAGGGAATAATGATTGAAATGAGAGTATGGCCTTTTTAATGATGGTACTAAAGGTCCTTTTGCAGGTTCATTAGTTCCAGTATTACTAGTACTTTCACTTCCTTTTGGAGTATAACTTTCTGAAGGTTGAACATCTGTATAATATTTAGATCCTCCTGATTCAACAAGAGTAAATGGCTGATCAACCGCAACTGCACGATTTCCAGTTTGGTCTGGTTTTTTTGGTGCAGATTTTAATCCTTTACTTTTACCTCTGGTACCTGAATGAACTCCATCTGGAGTACCACCATCGATCATACCAAATTCTTTACCAATAACATTGTTATAAGCACTAATGAATCCTTTACCTAAAGAACTATCCTTCGCTACTTTGAATGCTGATTTGGCTTTATCTTTTTGCTTGTCAAACCATCCTTTTTCGTCTGCCATTGAATATTAAATATATTTATTTAAGTATATATCCAAGAATCTAGACTATTCTAAATTATCATAGTCAGTTGATAGAGGTCTGTAAAGTAATTTTTCAAAATAATTCTTTTCATTTCCGGCTCTTTCGCCTAAGAATTTTTTAATATGAGCTTCAAAAACACCCTTACTTTCGTAATGATATTTTCCTTTTGAATATGTAGATCTATTTGTAAGTTCGTATAGATCCCTGATTGTCTTTTCGACCAAAAAGTCTTGTATGTTATTATATAACTCTGTAATCTCAGCATATGTTTTGGTGCACATCACCGAATCTACTACTATTAGAAAAGATTCCCATTTAGAATCAATATGATTTTGGAATTCTTTAACGCTCGCTATTTTTTGTCGAGCAATTCTAAAAGTAGTTACACCACCATCAAAGGTTTTTTCAAATTTCATATCGAACATGTATCTCTTAAGAAAATCAATATCATCGTAGAACTTTAGGATACGAACCTGATACCTTGGCATCTTGTCGTTAAATTCCACATCATGTATAATTGCTTTAACAGGAAACACGATATTGCTATATCGGTTGTTTGAAATTAGAACATGTATTTGTTCTCCTTTTGAAAAAAGTTTATGTCTAATCATTATTGATAGTATTAACCGAATCAAAAAGAGATATGATTCGTTCTTCGATTTTTTCTTTCGTGTTAATAACTGTTAGGTCGATTGAGAATTCTCTTTCGCTGTTTAATTCTACCATTCCTTTAAAATTATTTACTATTTCAAAGTCTAGCGTTTTAAACAAATAAATTACGCGACTTACATTCATAGCATCAGAACGTAAACATCGCGTAATTTCATTGATTATTGTTAATCCTATAATTGAATTGCTTGGATCTTGGCCGTAAGGATCTGACTTAATAAGTTTATTTTTAATAGAGACGTGATCGATGATTTTAGTCATCTCTTTGTCTGTACTTCTAATAAATCTATTAAATTCTCGTCTTGATGGGCACCATATGCATTCAATCGTTAGATTATTCATTTAATTGTTAATCGTTTAAGAAAGACGGTCAAGTTCTTTCTTTAAACTTTTTATTTTTTCAAGCTTCTCATCATTGTTCGGTATGAAATCTACTCCCCAATCTTCGATAACCTGTATTTGGTGTTTGCTTTTTGAATTACCAAAGGATAATCCAATGTCTACACAAAGTTCGTTAATGAACCTTAATTTTGCAGAAGAATCATCAAAATCATAAACAGTTGTAGATTCGAAAGATTCTCCAGCTGAGTTAATATTGTCATCAACTACAGTTTTTATAACACCATTATCAGCAAGCGTTATTTTAACTGTTTGCATTTATTCTAGATTTTAATGAGTTAGACGCATCTTTCATTAATTTTCTAGCAGCTTTTTTATCTTCTCTACGAGTTGCTTTGTTTTTAATAGCTAGTGTAAAAAAAGCTTCTTCTAACATTGTAATTTCAGCTTCATTATATCCTATTTCGGACCACGTCTTTTTTAAATCGTTTGCTTTAGTTTGTAAAGCATCTTCGATTTCATCGTTAACTCGGTTAACATGAGCTTCATGCATTTTTAAACCGTCTTCTCTCATTTTGTTTGCCCACGCAATACCCTCTGGAGAGAATCTCCCAAACATGTTTTTAATTTTTAAATACTTAGAAACTTGAAACTGTTTTCTTTTTGCTTTTCTTGAATTTGTCGTACTTCTACCCATTGTAATAATTGTTTATGAAGACTGTTACCTCTTCTGTTAGATATTCTTGTAGTTTATTTATCTCAATTTGAGAGACTGCCACTTTGGCGATTGTATTAATTAAATTCTCTTTGTCTTCATCAGCATTATCAATTAACATATCAAATATCTGTTTATTCGGTATGTTTAAATTAATTGTAGTTTGAAAAGGTTCCATGTTTTTCTTAGAAAGCTTTGCAACCAATTCCTCTAATGCTGATTTTTCAGGTTCTATTTGAACCTCTTCTACTATTTTCTTTTTAGCAGGCGTCGGAGTAACTTTAATTCCAGATGCGATTTCATTTAAATCAATTGCGCCAGGAAACGGTATTTCATTTCCATTAAATTTCTCTAGAAACTCATCCATTACACCATTAAAAATTTGAGAGCCATCTGTAAAGTATGTAAATTCAGCATCACTTTCTTTTACTTCAACAATTTTTCCGAAATTGTCTCCTTTTTTCCACTGATATTTTATGGTATTTTCTTTCACTAATTCCATTATTTGTGTATTTTGATAATTATATTCTTTTTTCAAAAATTGTTTCTTAATCCAATTGATAGAACTCTGGATCATTTTCATTTTTATTGTAGTATTTAGTTTCAAATTTTGCTATATAGTCGATTCCTTTACTATTTCCCATCATCGCATCTACATTTCTAATATATCTCCAATAAAATGCGTTGCCTCCATTTTCTTTTAAATAAGTTTCTAGCACTTTTACCTTTGGTATTATTCTCTTATTAAAACTCATTCCATACTATTACTTGTTCAACATCAATCTTTGCAGTTTTAAGTAGTTCAACACCACTCATATCTCTATAATCTTCAGTGTAATATACCTTTTTAATTCCAGCTTGTATAATTAATTTAGCACAATCAAAACAAGGACATGTTGTAGTGTATAAATCAGCATCTTCACAGCTCATCGTTGATTTTGCAACCTTCATAATAGCGTTGGATTCAGCATGAAGAACTTCACGTTTTGTTTCTAGTTTGTATCTACCATTTGAAGATTCATGAGGCCATTGCTCTTCAATAGTTTCAAAATCTAACCATGCTCCAGCCTCTGGATCCATCTTAATTTGACACTCGCATTCATTATCGAAACCATGAGGTGTTCCATTATAACCAAATGAGATTACTTGTTTATCTTTAACAATAACACAACCCACTTTTCTGCGTTCAGCATAACTAAGCTTTGCGAACTGATATGCAACTTGCATATAAATTATTTCTGTCGGTATTTTAGGCATAAAAAAAGTCTATATATGTTGTATTATATATAGACTTTTTATTTAGTTTAAATGTGGGTTTATTCAACGTCTTCTGCGTCAACAGCGTCCTTCATTTCTTTTATTTCATTAATTTTCTTAGAGAATGCTTCAGACATTTTGTTTAAACATGCTTCATAAGCCTCAGTTTCCATATCGGCTTTCATTTCTTTAAGAGTGTTTGCTGCTAATCCAGCAACTAGTGACGCATTTTCAGCCATGTAAGTTTCTACAGTATGCTCGTCATGTGCATCTTCTTCCCAAACTTTAGCTTCAGCAATAATTGCTTCGTAACATTCTTTTAACATTTCAGAAACTGGTTTTACAATTTCTTTTGCGCTATCATCGGTTCCTAAATTAGCTTCGCCACCTTCGTCAACTCCTTGAACTTCTTCAGCTTCTTCTTCAGCTTCCTCTTCTGATTTAACTTCTGGAGTTCCTTTAGCAACAACAGTTGCTTCTATCTCCTCTGCTCTGTCCATTTCTGATACAAAGTCTTCGAATTTTTTAATACTTGCCATAATTTTATATTTTTTTATGTATTGTTATAGATTTTATATATCTTTATTTTTTAAATAATTAAAACTATCTGATAAAAAATAATCGCGAATGCCGAGATAGTGTATTAATATAAAGAATATAGAACCTCCAGGCATTAAAAATATAGTAGTAAGTCCGAGAGTTTTACCAATATTTTTTAATTGAGATACTACATGAGCCCCTTCCTCTTTTGTCAATTTTCTTTTTTCAACAAGAGCTGAAGTTACAAGATTTGACATTGTTTTTGTTTCAATACCCTCTTTTTTCAGGGCTTGTAGGAATAAGTTGACATCTTTTTTAATTTTGTCTAACTCAATTGTTTTTTGTTTCACTAATGGATTCTATATTTTAGCTATATATTAACGTAAAATCTTTTTGATATTTTTGCAGAGCCAATTCTTTTGCTTTAGCTTCTATTTCAATATCTAATTCCATACCGTAAGTTTCAATATACTCATACAAATAATCGGCGTGTGCTCTGATAATTGCGCTAGAATCTTCGTGAAGTTTTTTTGCGCTTGAATAGTGACATAATTGACGAATACCCTTTGGCCATGTAGAAGCCGCTAATTGAAGAGCATCTTGTTCAGGCATTGGATCTTCGTAGCATCTATGATGATGATAATCGAATGTGATTGGAGTACCAATTGCTTGATAAATTCGGTACAAATCTGAAACAGAATACTGTGCAGGTTTATCGTCATTTTCAAGAACTAATCTTGACTGAGCGGAAAGTGATAACAATTTAAAGTTATCGATAAATCGTTGAATTGCAGCTTCTTTGTCACCATAAGAACCGCCAACATGAATATTCATAGAATATTGTTGATTGATAGGAAGACCCATAGTGTCCATAATAAATGCATGCTGATCAAGTTCTTTAATAGAATTATTTACTGTTTTTTGGTTTGGACTTGGAAGTACACAAAATTGTCCAGGATGAAAACCTACACGCTGACCGTATTTTTGAACAAGAGTACCTGCGCCTTTAAGTAAATTTGAAATTGTTGACCAATTTGGCAAATCAGTAAGTTCATACTCTGACATCCATGGAAACATGCTTGAAGACATACGATACAATTTGACGCCATTGTCATTATTCCATTTGATGATTTCAATCATGTCCCTGATGTTTGCTTCTGCAAGTTCTCCAGCATATTTGATTCCTTTAGCATCAAATGTTTTTTTAATCATTGAACGACCAATTTTAATTCCAGCCTTGTCTAGTGTTAAATTGATACAACAGTATCCGTAGTTTGCTCCCATATATTTTATATTAGATAACTTAAATTAGTTTAAAACTGGCATTCCAACATTGTACATCAATTGCGCAAAGAATTTAAAACCTTTATATGAAGTTCCATCTGCGCTTCCAATAGCTCTCATTAAATCATTGTTTACAAATGCTTGAACGAACCCACCACCCGGATAACCAATATCCCATTTAGTACAAAGCATCGAAGTACCTATATTGATGATATGATTTTTCTCATCTTCAGATAATTTTTCTAAAGTTAACCAACCTATTGTAGTACCTGCATTTTCATCGAAATACTTTGCTACTAATTCTTTTACTATTTGTATTTTTTCTAAAGTTTCCATATATTATTGATTTAAAGTTTCTAATTTCGGGTAACGATTACAGATATCGAAAATTCTGATAATTTTTGATGCTAATTCAGTATTTAATTTTAGCGCTTCAATTTGAAGATCAGCATACAAATATCCGTCAAATAATCCATATAATTTATTTTCGATGTTAAATGATAATCCATCTTCAATTTCTTCAGAGTAAGATACTTCTTTAATTAAAGAAAGAATTTCGAATCTGGTTTCATCATTCATGTTTTCGTGTCTGTTGAATTTTGTGTAACTCATAATGTATTTGTTTTAATTTGATATGTAAATATAATCAAAAAACCCGACATAAAAAAATGCCGGGTGAATTATTTTTAAAAAGTTATTAACAATTTATTTCCAGAATATTTGGATGCAAACCAAAACAAGTGATATTAATAGAGACACTACAGTTTTTGTAGTTAGTGGTTCTCCCATTATGATGTAAGTTAATATAGAAAAGGCAACCATTCCTGTAGCGAATCCTAAGAATCTGCCAGGCCATATCTCTCCTCCATAATATTCAGCAACTAATCGAGTTGCAACTATAAACATATAAGATATTGTACTTCCTCCGATAAGAGCAACCACAATAGGATTCTTTTTAAACCAAGGCCACACAAATTGTCCATTAGTTTGAAACCATATCATTGACTGCCCTAATAAAAATAATAGGATTCCGTAAATTAAGTTTTTCAATTTTTATTTTATTTTTTTAAGCCAACTACTATCAGAAAAAATGAAATCGGGTTTTCCTAATATTTCATTAACAGACTGAATAACTCCTGGCCATTCTGGACAATAATCATGACCTGTCATTATTCTTTTACATTTCGGCAGATATAATTCAATATCTCTTTTAATAGATTCATAGTCATGGGCAGCATCAATGTAAATCAAATCAAAATAATTGTCTTCAAAAATATTTGATATATTGTAACTATAGTCATGGTGTGTTATTATATTATCGAAATGCCTAGTGTTTATTTTAAATTCTTTATATATTTCAGACCACTCTTTATTTAAAAAGTCATTTGCTTCTTCATATCCATTGAAAGGATCAATACAGTGTATTTCATTAAAGATACCTGATGATGCGAACATTGAAGTAGATTCTCCCATGTAAGATCCTATTTCTAACATTTTAAAATTTGGATTTGGAATACCTTCAAATTCGCGAGATATTTCGTGTAACATTCTGTTAAATCCTAAATAGTGCCAATTAAATCCCGGGCCGCGCCATTCTGTAATTGGATTAAAGCGTAATGAATCCATATTAATTAAAATTTTATATTGTAATATCCCTTTTGGAAATTTCCAATAGGGTGTGTTGAATATACACAAGCATAGAGAGCTCGTATATTTTCAGAAGTATTTAATGTAGAACTATGTATTGTATTTCCTTCTATAGCTATAATATCTCCGGCTTCTGCTGGAATAATTTCCCATTCGTTTGTTTTAATATTTAAACAACTTAAAGGTCCTGATTCTAGTGGCATATCAGTTAATATTTGACAGAAATTTATTGTTTTAAAATCTCCGCGGAGTGCAGCTTCCGGGTCAATGCCATATTGATTATCGAAATGAGGATAGAATTCAAAATGTTCATTAGGTAATTTGACAACAATCTGATCATTAAATAAATATGGTTCTTCAATCTCCAAGTATTCTTTAGATAATTGAAGCATAGTATCTGATGTATATTTATCGTAAAACCTGTTGTCTAGTGTTGACGCCATTTCAAGTCCCTTCCAGAAAACACCGGAACCGTTTTCACGAGGAGTTCCTTCCAGATCTTTATATTTAAGTTTAAGTTCAATAGCCAGATCTCGAGTTTCAATCAACACATCTTGGCTAATTACATTTTTTAAATGAACAAATCCTTTTTCTTTAAATTCAACTAATTTACTATTCATTAGTTATTTATCTATTAAAATAAAGATGTAGTTTCTGTTAATAAGTGTGAGATAAAACTAGGTCGGTGTGATTCACTAGGTCCCATTTCTTTAATGGCTTTAATATGTTGCGCAGTACCATATCCTTTATTTGAATTCCATCCATATCCTGGAGTTTCAATATCTAGGTCTTTCATCATCGAATCCCTTTCAGTTTTTGCTAAGATACTTGCTGCTGCAATTGAGATATACTTATTGTCTCCTCCAACTATTGTTTCAAATGGAACTCCTTCAAATCCATGGAATTGGTCTCCATCGACTAATATAAAATCAAACTTATGATTTGACTGAACACCTTCTAAAGATCGCTGCATTCCGATTAAGGTTGCTTTAAGAATGTTTGTTGATTCTATTTCATCAGGATAAACGTGTACGATATGATACGCGAGTGCATTTTCCTCAACAATTTTTCTTGCATCTTTTCTTTGCTGCTCATTAAGTAATTTAGAATCTTTAATTAGGGGATTCTCAAATCCAAATGGCATAATACAAGCCGCAATAGTTACTGGTCCGGCTAGAGCGCCTCGACCTGCTTCATCAACTCCAATTTCTATGATTGATTCGTCACCAGAATATGATGACTTTAATAATATTTGTCTAGTTTCCATCTATATATTTTTATACGTATTATATAGATGGATTCTAGATTGTTTCTTTATTTTTCAGGATTATCAATTCTCCATTTGTCGTAACGATCTACGACCTCTTGTAGTATTTTGGCTCTTACAATATCTTTATTACCAAAGATATGTTCTCCAACTCCATTTACTCCTTTCATTAACTGCATAAATCCAGGTAATCCGGCGTGGGCTTTAGGTATATCATATTGACTAATATCTCCAGTCACTAGGACTTTAGAATTTTTACCCATTCTAGTTGTGAATAGCATTAATTGTTTAAATGTTGCATTTTGAGCCTCATCTAAAATCATGAAAGCATCATCGAAGGTATCTCCTCTCATAAATGCAAGTGGTTTGAATTCGATTAATCCATAATGAATAAGACTTTCGATTAATTCATTACCTGCAATTTTCTTAAAATTAGAAATGTAAGATTGCATGTATGGATCAATTTTATCAGCAATATCTCCCGGTAAGAATCCTAGTTTTTCTCCAGATTCTTGGATTGGCTTACATAAAATAATCTTTTGTACCTTTTTTTCAGCAAGTAGCAATAAAGATGTGTAGCATGCAGTAAATGTTTTTGAGGTTCCGGCTGGGCCTGAACAAAATGTAATTTGATTCTTTAGAATCTGTTGGACGTATTCTCTTTGATTGTCTCGTAAATTAACATGTTTGATGTTTTCTTCTTTAACTGACATTCGTTTAACGCTTTGCGTTGGTTCTGAACTAGTCTTCTTCTGCATAAATTGAGATTTATTTAGTCGCCCGCCATTATGACAAGGTCTTTCAATTTCTTAAGTGATTCGCATTTTTCATATTCTTCAAGCGCAACAAAATACTCGATTAGGACGTCGATGAATTTACTTCTTTGTCCGACTCCATGTGGAATATCGATTGTGTTCTTACTGTCTTGATACACAATAAACCTATTTACGGTTTTTGTAAAGTTTCTAGTAATTATGTAGTAGCTGGATCTCATTAGAGAGTCTCTTTCCTCTCCTGTTATATTTTCCATCTTTTAAATATTGTTTTTAATAGAGTCCTATTGTAGTGGTATCTATATTATATATTTAGATGGCAATGTATTTGTCAATCTCCGGGTGAAAATGGTACTATACCATTATATTATAGTTACTCTTCCTGGAATGATTGCCTATATTTTGCCTTGCTTTTTTCTGATCTTTTGGTGACAGAGGGTTTTACATATTCCTCTCTTTCTCTAAGTTCTTTAAGTTGCTTGGTGGCAAAAGTTTTGCGCTTTAAGGTTTTAAGCGCCTTTTCTATATTTTGATTATCTACTTTGATTATAAGCATGATAGTTTGTCTATTATTTTTTTAAGTTCTTTGCATTTTTCATATTCCTCTCTTTCTTTAAAGAAATTTAAAACGTTTTGAACACCTTCTATTTTATCTTCGACTGGAGCGTCATGATTTAAGGCTCCCATTTTGTCTTTGATTATAGAACTATATATTAATTCCATCATGTCTTCTCTGGAAGACTCGTGTAATTTTTTAATAAATTTTGTTTCGTTATTCTCGTACTCTTCTAAATCATCCATCACGAATTTTTTATCTTTTTAAGTATTTCGATTTGGTCTTCTGTTAAATTAATTGGTAGCGTTCTTAGTTTTACCATTAAATTACCAAATCCTTCTTGATTATATATTGGCATTCCTTTTCCAACAACCCTGAGTATTTTAGAATCATGAGAACCTTCCGGTACTTTTATTTTAACAGTATGAACTTTTGTTTTAACTTCAAATTCTCCTCCTAATAACATATCAACCCAAGATAGGGTAAGATCAACATAAATATCGTTACCTGTAACTATAAGGTCGATGTCTTGTAAAACGTTTATTGTTAGGATTATATCTCCAGGTGGGGCGCTGGAATTGACGGCATGTTTTGCACCTCTTCCAGGGACCTTAAGCTTAGTTCCGTTTGGAATTCCTCTAGGGATATTAATATTGAATCCACCAGTTCCAACGTCAATGTATCTTCTTGTTCCTTCATAACTCTCTTCAATTGTTATATTTAGTGACACTCTAACATCAGCACCTCGCGCGCTTCCACCAAATGATTGGTTAAACATGTCAGCATAATCTCCTCCAAACGATGAGAATATATCTTCCCATTGTCTTGAGTCGTATGCCCGTTGTTCCGGTCTTCGGAACGCGGTATATCCAGAATTTTTAGTGTCGTGCTGTTTTCTTTTAGATGGATCACCTAAAATCTCATAGGCTTCAGAGATTTGTTTAAATCGAGTGTCATCCCCTCCCGTTTTGTCGGGATGGTGTTCCTTTACCAGCTTTCTATATGATTTTTTAATATCTTCTTGAGAAGCATCCTTAGAAACGTTTAAAGTTTCATAGTAATTCATTTTGACTATTTAGAAGATTTTGAAGTTCTAACTCTAATTGTCTGCTTTCTTTCAGGAAGTGGCATTGATTTTGCCTGCTTTTTATTATCTGCTTTTTTCTCAGCAATAAGCGCAGCTTGTCCTTTTCGATAGGTTGCAATCTCTCTCAATTGCTTGTTTTCCATGCAAATTGCAATACGTTCTAGACTATCCGCAATTCTTTTTAGTGTTTCTTCTCCCATAGTATTTTATTCCTTTATTACTATATTATATATTAAAGAAAAAAGGAGTTAAACTACTCTTTCGTTAATTTGATCTAGTATCTTTTTGATTTCTGTACATTTTTCATACTCCTCTAGATCTACAAATATGTCTAACATATCGTTTAATGTATTTACTAAAGGTGTAATACTAATTCCGCGATAAATCATTTCATGAATATCGATTCCATTTTCGATTATCATGTTATAATTTTCGTTTGCTAACTTAAGTTTTAAATCATATAATATTTCCTGCATACGAGTGTCTTTTAATATTGATTCAATGTCGAATGTTTCTTCAAATCCTTCGTAAAATTCATCTTCCATAATTGTTGTTTTTAATTTGATATGTAAATATAAACATAATATTTGAATCGGAAAAACTTTTTATGTTAAATTTATGTTAAAAGATTTTTCAAATAACTGCTTAATTTCTGAGGGTATCGATTTATTGCTTATTGATTTTTCATAATGC
>Ga0222712_10006403_pt1 | contig 11636 bp, 5 predicted proteins | sample C33_657DmetaG_FD_165043 | JGI IMG/M metagenome (GOLD analysis project Ga0222712, IMG submission 165043) | Estuarine water microbial communities from San Francisco Bay, California, United States - C33_657D | ecosystem: Environmental > Aquatic > Marine > Unclassified | place: USA: California... | reverse complement strand
CGTGCGTTCGTCGCGTAATTCGTTTCGCAACTCGTCGTTTTCGCGTTTCCTTTCGACGACTTGTATTTTCAATGACGCGATTTCATCTCGTAACTTCGCCGCCGTCGTCGTCTCATCGCGTGTTTCCCTCGTCACATCGAAATCGAAATCCTCCTTCCCAACGTCGTTCCATTCGCGATGCCGCGCGCTGACGGTGTCGTGCGATTTCCTTTCACGCGCGCTCGTGCGTTGAGATTCGTTTTGCATCACACGAATGAAAGGAAATTCCTCGAACGCGTTCGTTTTCACTCCATCGCGCGTGACGTCGCTCGCGCGCGACGTCATTCGCGATTCCCGCGCGTTCGCGTGACGCGCGCGCGCGATCGTCGATCGACGCTGACGACGTGCGGACGACGGTCGTGTTTTATGTTTTATGTTTTATGTCACGGTGATGACCGCGACGGTCGTCGTCGTAGTGTGACGACCGCGAACGCGCTGTGGTCGCGAACACTGTGTTCGGTTCGGACACGCGAGACGTAAAGAACGTACAAAAAAGCGAGATGACGAATGGTCTTTTCGTTACCGACGACCGAGTCGCGACGCGAGTGACGACGCGACGCGAATCGCGCGCGTCGCGCGATCGACGACGCGAATCGCGCGCGTTCGCCGACGGACGTCGCGCGCGCGCGATTCGCGCTTTGTTGGCGTTATTTTTATTTTTATTTTTTTGAGTCGCGCGCGATCGTCCATTCGATCGCGTGACGACGACGACGACGACGATGCGATCGAATGCGTTCGTCGCATTCGCGACGACGTTGACGTTCGTCGCGAATGCGTGTCGCGCATCGCACGCGTCGTCGTGGCCAGTGACGTTGGACGAACGCACCAACGTCGTGCGATGCGAAAACGTAGTGAATTCTTCATCGACGTCGATGCCTGATCTCACGTTCGTCGCTTCGGGGGAGATCGCGATCGAGGCCGACGCGATCGTCTTCGAGTGCGACGTCTGGGCGCAACACTCCAACGGGGGCGCGCGCTACGGGATGTCCAAGCGTTTATACGACGTCGAACGCGCGATCGCGACGATGAAACTAAGAATAGAGACTCTCAAAAACGATGTCGAGGCGTTGCCATTCGCCTCGTCGCAGTGCGACGCCGAGGGCGCGAGGTTGGGGGAAGAAGTGGACGCGATGGAACGCGCGTGGAGCGCTTCGGGCGCGCGATTCGTCCCGCCGCGGTGCGCGGGCATCGGCGCACGGAATTTGATTTATGTGTATGATAGTTTTTTGGGGTATAATACGTGGCAATGCGTGTGTAAGAATGATTACACCGGACAAAGTTGTGAGATCGCGCCGTGCGCGACGACGAACTATACGACGGCGGCGGCGTGCGGCGGGACGCTCCGCGTCGGCGGCGAGTGCGATTTGTCGTGCGCGAGCGGGACGGTGCAGAGCGAAACGCTCAAGTGCACGTTGAGTGGGGGTGTGGGGGTGTTGAACGCGCCGACGTGTAAGGCGTGCAACGCGTGCACGAGTTGCAGCGGTCCAGGGAGGACAAACTTTGATTACACCGATCACACCGGGACGGATTGTTCGATTCCGCCGTGTTCGCTCTCGCTCGCCAATGGGTACACGTTTCGCGCCGGTGGTTCGTGCGCGAACGACGCGAACGGTAAGATTCCAGTCGGCGCCGCGTGCGACATCGAGTGTCCGGCGAGCTCGAAGCAAAGCGAGGCGTTGACTTGCAGCTATAGCGGCGGGGTGAATTATTTCAACCGTCCTTTTTGTACGGCGTGTACTGGCGATTACACGGGCGCGAACTGTGCGATTTCCCCGTGCGTGACGACGAACTATACGTTGGCGGCGGGGTGCGGCACGGGGACGCTCGCCGTCGGGAGCGAGTGCGATTTGTCGTGCGCGTCCGGGACGGTGCAGAACAATAAACTCAAGTGCACGGCGAATGGCAACGTGGGGGTGTTGAACGCGCCGACGTGCAGAACGTGCAACGGGTGCACGAGTTGCAGCGGTCCAGGGAGGACAAACTTTGATTACACCGATCACACCGGGACGGATTGTTCGATTCCGCCGTGTTCGCTCTCGCTCGCCAATGGGTACACGTTTCGCGCCGGTGGTTCGTGCGCGAACGACGCGAACGGTAAGATTCCAGTCGGCACCGCGTGCGACATCGAGTGTCCGGCGAGCTCGAAGCAAAGCGAGGCGTTGACTTGCAGCTATAGCGGCGGGGTGAATTATTTCAACAGTCCTTTTTGTACGGCGTGTACTGGCGATTACACGGGCGCGAACTGTGCGATTTCCCCGTGCACGACGTCATCGTACACGGCGTACGCGTTGGCGGCGGGTTGCGCCGGCACTCTAGCGGTCGGAAGATCGTGTGACTTGAGCTGCCCCGCGGGGAAAGCACAAAACGCATCGTTAACTTGTACCGCTTCCGGGAATACGGGCGTTTTAAACTCGCCAACGTGCGTCGATGGTTGCAGTCTCGATACGTATCGAACGTCGACTGGTAACACCCTCACGGGTGGTTGCGCGACAAAATCATACATCTTCATCGGTGACTCGTGCGGTGTGAGCTGCACGATTGGTAAGACCTCGACGGCGCTCTCATGCGTATCTCAATCTGGGTTAGCCCATACATCTGCGCCGACGTGTTTGACGTGCGCCGCCGCGGGTTTGACCAACTACACAGGGCCGCAGTGCGTCACGCAGCCGTGCGCCGTGTCCACCTCCGGCGGCGTCGGCCGCGGCTCGTGCGGCACGACGAGCCTGCCCGCCGGCTCCAACTGCGTTCTATCGTGCAGCGACGGAAAATACATCACCAGAGCGACGTCGTGCTCGAGTTCAGGAGGACCGACGGCTACGAAGAGAGGCGAGTGCGTTCCATTACACTTCACAAAATCGGCAACGTTGCGGAGCATGACGTTAGGCCAAAACAGCATCCCTGCGGGTTCTTTCCAGTTTACGAGCGACAACAAGTATATTGCCGGTACCATCGCAACAAGCGGAGTACAGACGTACCCTTTCGAGTACGTCGCGTATAAACTCACGGTGTCCGTCGATGGCTATTATCACCTGGGTATCCAGCACGATTCTAGCGAAATCGCCGATTTGGTGATGTTGATTTACAAGCCGTCCTTCGTCCCGGGCACGCCGATCACAAACCTGTTATACGGCAGCGACGACTCGTATAATGGCACATCATCATCCGGCCCGTGGTACGATGGCTACTATTACGGCACCAAACCATCCGCTTTCTATTCCCTCTCCTCGGATGCGACGTACGTCGTCGTCGTCACGACGTACCAGTCGTACACCGTCAGCAACTCCATATCCAACAGTCAAGACCTCGTGTGCGGCATGCTCGATTTCGATGGCGTGAACACGACGTACAAGTACTGGAAAGACAGCGAGCTCTTCGCCAACGCAAATTTAGAGCGCGGCGAGTGCACGTTCGCGACGTTCACTCCGTAGTTCCCCATCGAGGGACTGTTTCTGAATCACAAATCAAGAACCCACCAACAGGTCAAACGAAAACGTCCACCCGTCGCGCGAAGCGAAGCGGAGGCGTCACATCGCGCGCGCCGCACGCGACGCCCGTAACATGTCCCTCGACGCGCGCGCGCAATATGTCTTCAAAGCAAAACTCGCGGAACAAGCGGAGCGGCACGACGGTGCGTTCAGTGTCGCGCGTCGCGCGTCGGCGTCGGTCGCTCGCGGCGTTTCGAGCGCGTTTAATCTCTTGAATTCGTCCTCACGCGCGCGCTTTCCCGCATGGCGTCGTCCTCCGCCGAGCGCGTGCGACGATATCATCGCACGCGATCGCGATGGGCGAAGCGAATGGCGCGCCGAGGGCGAGGGATGGGTTGTGTTCGCTCCCGTTCGCGCGATCGAGGAGCGAAGGGTCGGGTCGCGTCGAGCGTCGAGCGTCGAGCGTCGACGTTCGCGTCTTCCATCGTCGATCGGGGACGACGGAGGATTGATTTCGACGCGTGACTGATTAGCAAACGTCGTCGTGTTCGTTCGGCAGAGATGGTGGCGGCGATGAAGGAGCTGTGCTCGCTCGCGAACGCCCCCGAACTCACGGTGGATGAACGCAACTTGCTCTCGGTGGGGTATAAAAACGTCATCGGCGCGCGACGCGCGTCGTGGCGGATATTAAACTCGATTGAAGAGAAGGAACGAGGGAAAGGGCACAACGAGCAAGCGGAGAAGGTGAAAGAGTATCGCTCGCGCGTGGAAGATGAACTGAAGGATATTTGCGCCGAAGTGCTCGATATCTTGGACAACTGCTTGTTGGTAAACGAGAAGAACGGAGGAGAGTCGAAGGTTTTCTATTACAAGATGAAAGGTGATTACTTCCGGTACTTGGCGGAGGTTTCGTCGACGGAGGAGCGCGAAGCGGCGTCGAATAAGGCGGACAAGGCGTATTCGGAAGCTACAGCGATTGCAAACGGAGGCGAGTCTGGCGAAGGTTTGCCACCCACGCACCCGGTGAGACTTGGGTTGGCGCTGAACCACTCGGTGTTTTACTATGAGATTGCGAATGATCCGAATAAGGCGTGCGAGCTCGCGAAGGCGGCGTTCGACGACGCCATCGCCGATCTCGATACGTTGACGGATGAATCGTACAAGGACTCGACGTTGATCATGCAGCTTTTGCGCGATAACCTGACGTTGTGGACGAGCGATCTTTACGATGAGGGCGAAGAATAAGCGATCTATTCCACTTCAAACGATAAATCGTTGGTTCTCATCGCCCGAGAGCCAATTTATTTGTGCGCCGTTTGTGAGCGACCGCTCTCCTGTTAAATACAATTTAGAACATGGAATTACAGAAAAGAAACGATTCCTAATTCGTCATCTGTCGCATCGCTACGTGATTAATCAATACAGTATAAAGTACATTTCCTCATTTTCTCAATTCTTACAGTAGGTGTGGTGGTTTTCACTCATGATTGTTGTCTCGCCTTGAAGAACTGCGCGAGCTTTGCCTGGATTTCCCCGTAGTTGCGTTCAGGCACTACCAATCGAGACTCGATCCAATCTGGAAGCGCCTTCGCCGCTTTCGTTCTCGCGCTGGACGTCCCGAACATTCCCCATCGTTTGTCGCAAAGCAAGATACACGCATAATCGCCAACATGGCGAATAGCGCGTCCGATGGATTGGTTCACGCCGCGCATGCACAACGCTTCGTAATACGCTCGCCCGCGACCGTTATTACCATCTCCTGCATCCAAGTGATCCATGCGCGCCTTTAGCTCCGCGTCGGCGATGTTCGCGAACGGCAAGCCAACCATGATGACCAGCCTCCCGAGTTCGTCTTTGAAATTGATGCCTTCACTCAGCTTGCCCCCGACGACGCACAAAAGCACTGCGCCGCCGCGCTGGTTTCCATTTTTGCGCACCGACGCCGCGTAATCGCGCAAACATTGCTCCAAAGACCCCGCATCGCGAGGTTCGCGATAGACATCCTTAACCGCGGATATGGACGCCAGAGCTCCTGATTTGCTCCATCGTTCGTACACGTCGTCAGCGTATTTGAAGGATGGGAAAAATACGCAAGCGCCGCCCGGAGCAATCTTCGACGCGTTGAGCACGATGCGACCGAGCTCGTCGATGAGCGCTACACTCGAACGCGAACCATGCGTAAAATCCAGCGACAGGCCGGTGGGACCCGCGGGGACGGCGAGTGGTAACAAGTTGTCCCGCGGGATGATGTGGCCGCACGAAAATATCTTCAGTTCGTGTGCGCTGTCCATCTTTGTCGCTCTCGAGGCATCGTTGAGTTCGGGGAAAAGCTGGGAGATTAATTCTGGAATCGGCGCGAGCGTGCCACCGACTAGAATCACCGATCGGGCTCGCTCAACGACGCGCTTGAACCGACTCGCAGCATCGAGGAGAATGAATCGAGCACTCGCTGACGTCCCGTTCTCGTCGCGTTCAATGATGATTCGCCCATCCGTGTCCGCGCTCGCGAGAGCATCTATGAATGACGTTAGCGCGTGAACCGCACTCACCCGCGGATTCGCGTTCGGGTCAGGGGCCACGGCGACTTTAGAGCCGCCGATGGTTTCAATCTTCACCTTGCCGACGCCGTCCCAATCACCTCCCCAGCTCGCCTCTTCACCAGCGCGCACACGTTCGCCGTACGACGCGATCTTGTGCGCCACCTTGCTTTCCTTCAAGTAACGCCGCAAGCTGAACATGTTTACCGTGTCTTGACCACATTCAAATAAAAAGTCATTCAAGCTCGTGAGACGCTTTTCGGGAGTCGACTCAGTCGCCGCCGCTACTTCCTTCTTCAACAAGTTGACGAACGCTCGCGTTAGGTTGGTCAACACTTTCAAATAACGCAAGTTACTCGCGCTGAGACGCATTTCGAAGCGATCAACATACGTGGTCAGCATATCCAGCACATCTTGCACTTGTTCCAAGCTCACGTCCGCTCCGTAGGAATTATACACGGCGTCAACCAAGTTGTGAGCCTCGTCAAAAATCACCACCGCATCCTCGAGCTTCACCCCGAGAGACTCGCGCGTATCCGCGTGTAATAACGACGCGTATGGCATCAACACTAAATCAGCCTCGGGTAAGGCCGATCGCACGGCGTAGTACGGACACGCCTTGCGCGTAGAGCCGAGTTTTGCTAAATCTTCTATGTCCATCGGTTTGGCTAACGCCGCCTCCTTCAATTCCAACACCGCCCGTCGGCGCTTGGACAAAAACGGGCACGTCTTGGAGTCTTTATCCTTACCCGTCGTCGTCTTACTCTTGCTCATCTCCAAGCATCGCTCGTTCACGCGTGCTGCTGAACCTAAATGTTTCACCGCCGGATTGACGCACAGCTGTGCCCGTCCCGCGACGGCGGCCACCGCAACTCGCTCCTCGGCGTCGGCGACTTTCCCTCCAAAAACCGTCCTTCGCAGCTCTCCAATGACTTGCGTCAATTGCGAGTGCGTGCGCGAACATAGAATGATCTGTTGCGCCGGTCGCGCCGCGTCGTCGTCCTCGCGAGCGAAATCATCCTCGTCCTCGTCCTCGTCCTCACCGTCGCGCAATAAATCTCTTAAATCCTCTCGCGCGCCCTCCGCGCCGGAATCGTACGCGTCGACTAAAAATTCGTTTTCCTCCGCGGTGTGTCGATCGATCGTTTTCCCAACGCTCGCGCTCGTCCCTTCAATTTTCTCCCGCAGCCGCTTTTCGGCGTTCGCCTTGAGCGTCGCTCTCCTCTCCGCTTCCTCCGCTCGCTTCACTATCTCCGCTTTCCTCCGTCTCCGTCGCATTTCAATCTCATCCACATTCATTTTGCGCTTTTTCGCGTCGTACTGTCGCAACCAATCCGGTTCGTCGTCGTTCGCTCGTTCATTCTTCGCGTCGTCGTCGTCGTCCAACGCCTCCCCGCGGAGCCTCGCCTTTCGTCGGTCATCAATCCACGACAGCGCGCCGACGAGCACGGAAAGCGTCTTCCCCGTGCCTGTGGGGGATTCAAACACCCCTAACGTCTTCTTGCGCTCCGCGGCGTCGTAGACTTTACGCATTAAATCAATTTGAATCCCGTACGGCGCCGCGTACGGAAACGCCGGGAACTCGGCGCGAAGCAATCGACCCATCGCGTCGATCGCGAGCGAAACGATGTGTGCGTGCGTTATATTACCAAATCCAATCCACCGTCGTCGTTCGTGCGGCTAAACGATGAAATCTCCCTCAACAGATGGAGGCGCGAAATCGCGGCTCGCGCGCCGCGAACTGACGCTTCGCTTCGCCGCGACCTATTTCCCAACCACTCTCAGGACTTCAATCTCAAACATCAGCGTGCCGTTGGCGGGAATTCCCCACGCGGGAAATCCCCCTTTACCCTGCGATCGCGAACGTGAGAGGGATGTGATGTCAGTCGTTGAAGGTGGAGCGTCGCGTCTCCCGTCGGACGCGTCCGCGACGAGCGCGCGCGCGTTGGACGCACGTAACCCTCCTCTGCGGGGATGATTAATTCGCGAATTTCTCCAACTTTAGCGCCGAGACATCCTTGATCCCACCCGGTGATGACCGCACCGACGCCGGCGCGGTATTCAAACGGTTTTTGCCCTGGGTCCTTTGTGCTCCAAAACTTTGCGTTCGTTTCGCGGACGACGCCTCGGGCGTGAACGACGACGGTGTCGCCCTTGGTGACGGTTGGGCCCGACCCAGGGCGAACGACGCGCATGGTCGTGGCGAAACCTGGAATCGGGGCGAACGAGGCGGACATGAGAGAGGCGGGGAAAAGTGAGGGCGAGCGGCGAGCGCGAGCGAAGGGCGATGTCAAACGTCGGTCGATGACAGCTACGCGGACGATATGGATTCTAAAGATGTGGTTCTTCGGCGCTCACACGCCTTTCTGCCCGGTGTAGAACGCGAGGGCGCATCGAACTTCGTTGAAGAGGTCGTCGAGACGAGACCAAGACGAGTGCATGGCGAGCTGGAGAGGGACGCACGCCTTCTTGAGCGCCGGCGAGCTCATGATAGCCGTGGAGTGCGCCGTAAGGAAAACCGAGAGATGAGCGTTGACCATTTCGTAGTACATGCCGGACTCGAGCGCAGCGGCGAAGAACGCGATCGCGCTCTTGAGCTTGGCTTCGTCGTCGGCTGACATGAAATTGTGATCCCAGGGACCGAGCGAGCGTAATTCGGCGTCGACGACGTTGACACTCGCCGCCTTTAAGAACTCGAGCGCTTCGGTGTAATCACGCGAATTTTCGCCTCTGAGAATCAACCTGAAAAGTGGATCGTGATTAGCGCCCGCCAAAGCTTCGCCTGGTCGTAGAATTCGACTCCTCGGTTCCTCCGCGTCGAGCGCCGGCGTCGACGGTTTGTTCACCTCTGATTCACGAATGGGGTCGAAAATCGATCGTCGCACATCGTCCTCCGCCACCGCCGTGGGCAGGAAAAACGGCGCTTGTTCAGGAGCCTTCTTAGCCTCTTTCGGTTTCAATTTCTCGCGCACGGTTTCGAGATTCAAGAGCGTCTCGATTTGCTCTTGCGGGATCCCCGCCAACGTAATCATCCCCGGAGCAATTTGTCTCGGCCCGGCGGACATCTTTTCAAAATATTCCTCGAGCTCTTCCATGGTGTACTCTTCGTCGTCTTCGGCGTTATCATCGGGATGAATGTACTCTTGTAGGTCGTTTACTTGGCCGTCTTCCCCTTCCGGGACTTCTTCGTTGTCGTTTAGTGGAGCTTGGCGCTCGGGCAAACCGACGGAAATTTTGCGTCCATACGCCACTTTCTTTGTGCCTTCGAACGCCACGCGGTTGATCCAAAGATACAGACCGAGACGGTTTTCATGCGTGGTGACTAAGAAATCTTGTGCCGGGGAAAATGACATCGCGGTGACTTTGGTGTCGCCCAACAGCAAGTGCTGAATCAAACGCGCCGCCGGAATGTCGTACACGCGAAGCGATCCGTCGGAATCGAGCGCGAAGACCCATCGCCCGTCGATGCTGATTTCTACGCTCTTCACATCGCCGACTTGATCGATGTCGCCGCGAGGCACGAATGTGCGTGCGCGCTTACCGGTAACGACGTCGAAAACGCGGACTATCTTATCCGAGCACCCGACAGCGAAGAGCGTCGAATCGCGATGCAGATATCCGCACGTCGTTCCGCATCCCACGGATATCTCCATGTCGAGCTTCATCGTGGCGAACTTCCACACGCGGATCACGCCGTCGACGGACGTTGTAACGATGTGCCTGTTTGCTGAATCGGCGGCGACGCACGTGATTTCGCCGTCGTGTGCAGGTATCTTCAGCGTCTCCTTGGCATTTCCGCCGGTTTGATTAGCGAGCGCCCAAAAGCTTCGCTTACCGCCGGGGAAGTTGTACCCTTCGTTACCATTTGTCTTCTTGCGCTTTGGCGCGCTCGCGGCATCAACAAGGCGCTCAAATGCGCCGCGGTGGGCGCCGGACTGTAAGTTGAATCTGTGCACCGCGCCGTTCGCGGCGCCGACGAACGCGAAATTGCCGCACGCCGAAACGCACACCGACGTCACCGCGCACTTGCCGTCGTCGTTCGGACACTGCAGCACGTGCTCGCCGATCGTAGATTTGGATGACCGCCAAGTGTACGCCTTGTTCGAGCCCTCGTGCGCGGTGACGACGTTGGCCCAGTCGTTTTCGCGCAATTCTCCCCAAGCGATTCGCGTCACCGGCGGTAGCTTAATGTGCTCTTCGGCGACGCCCATCTTCCGCGCGCGCTTGCTCGTATTCTTTTGGCTGAATTCATGATTTTGTTGGTCCGCGAACGGGTGAAATATGCGCAACGTACGGTCGTGTCCAGCGGCTAATATCTTTTTCCCTTCAGTACCGTAAAACATCACGTTCGTGGGCGGTTTGGAATGCCCCGCTCGAAAGCGCAGCAACCGCGCGTCGCCGTCGTCGCGATCGAAAATCCATTGCTTCAGCGTATTATCCTCCCCCGAAGAAAGCATCACGGGCTGTCCATCGAGAAACTTCAAAGAAGAAATCGCCCCTTCGTGCGCGTCGCGAATCACCGTGCGCACTGCACGCTTTTCCAAATCCCAAACCGTGACTCGCCCGCGAGCGTCGCCGACGCACAGCACGTCGTCCACCCCATCCGTGCGAAACGCCAGCGCGCTCACCGGCGTGTTCGCCGCATCCATTGCGAGCGTAAACAACACTTTCCCTCGAGCGAGATCAAACAATAACGTGCGTCCATCGGTTAACCCCACCGCGACGACGTCCGGCGCCGGCGAATTCGCGAGCGCTCGAATCGGCGCGCCGACGCTCGCGAACTCATGCACCACCTTACCCACGCGCACGTTCACGATCACCATCCGTCCATCTTCCGCGCCAAATACGAGTTTATCGATGTAGCCATCGGGATGGGCGATCGCGGTCGTCACGAACGCAATCGGGACGTCGCACGCCCGCGCCTCCGTCGCCTCCATCGTCTCGCTCGCGCTCGCTTCCGCTTCCATATCATCACTCTCCTTCCGTCCTACGCCATCGCCCTCGAATCGCGATTGTCTCATCGCCATGACGTCATCATCAACATCTATGACCTCCACCGCACCCGACGCTCGCGCGCAGATGAAATAAAACCCAAACACAAACGCGCAATTCGCTCGCCCGCCGCTCGTCGTCGTCGTCGTCGTCCTCGCCCCGCCGCGAACGAGCGCTCGCCACGCGTTCGTCCTCGACGCATACAAAATCTCTCCAACACCGGTGATGACGAAATACCACTGTTTCCTCACGAACACACGCGCGATCGCGCTCGAATGCGCGCTTCGCGTGACGCGCGCGCTGCGCATGACGACGCGCAACGTCGACGCGTCCAGCGTCGCGCACGCGCGCTCTAACGCCACGGTCACGAAAGACTCCGTCCCTCGACGTTCGATGACGAATGGCGCGGATGATGTCACGACGCCGCATTGTTTGTACGCTATGAACGCCGACATCGCGCGTCGTTGTCGACGATCGATCGATGGCGACAACGTCGGCGCTGCGCTCGAGCGATGATGGGCGGCGGCGGTCGGTCGGTCGGTCATGGCGGTCGGTCGGTCATGGCGGTCAGGGAGGTCAGGGCGGTCCGGGCGGTCCGTCGTGCCCGGCCTCGTTCCTCGAACTCGACTTGGCGTTACTTGGA
>Ga0222712_10006401_pt1 | contig 11642 bp, 19 predicted proteins | sample C33_657DmetaG_FD_165043 | JGI IMG/M metagenome (GOLD analysis project Ga0222712, IMG submission 165043) | Estuarine water microbial communities from San Francisco Bay, California, United States - C33_657D | ecosystem: Environmental > Aquatic > Marine > Unclassified | place: USA: California... | reverse complement strand
GTAGAGACAATTTTACAATTGTTTTACCGTTGTATTCTTCTTCAGTACCTTTTAAGAAGAAGTATAGATCTTTTCCTTTCAATAGATTAGCTACTTGAGCAACCCAGTCTTCAATACTAGATGCGTTGATGTTATCTAACTCAGGCTTAAGACCTAGTTCTACAGCAATAACGCTAAGCTTGTTCATAATCTCGTTTTTAGACGGACTAGTTTCATTGTATGTATCAATCCAGATACTTGCAGAAACTCTAGCTGATTGACCTTTAAACTTTGGTCCTTCTTGATCATCTTTGCTAATAGCCCAACCTTCAAAACCATCTATAGCTGGTGACTCTAGTACTAATTCTAGAGATTTCTTACCAGTTCCTTTTGATTCTCTTACTGATGCACTGTAAATGTGTGCATAAACTACTCCTGATTGTAGAGATTTTTGTACTCCACCTGTTGCTTTGACTTCTTGTCCTTTTGTGCTAAACATGTTGTTTGAATTTAATTATTAAACGTTTATTTTATACTAGTTCTCGTAAGCTATGATTGCTTCTTTTACAAGTTGCAGATCATTTTCTATTTCAAAAGATTGAAACATACCTCTTGGAGATTTACATGTATTTTCACCATTGTTAGATGTTTCAAATACATATCTGATGTTTCCGTCTTTGTCTTTCTTTACTTTCCCAAACAAAACTATGGAAAATAAACCTTCTAAAGTAAGTTTTTCGTCAACCATTTTACCAATGGTCTTAGCTTTAAACTTCTTTTTACCTTCCATGTCTGTAGATTCTTCAGCATGGGTCAAAATAAACACCATAAGATCTTCTCTTAGGTCTTTAGGTAATCTAGCTACACGTGCAAGGTGTGCACCTATCTGTGTAAACTTTTCGTAACCTTTCTCATCTACTCTTTCAAAGAACTCAAACGAGCTCATATACTGAAAGTCATCTATCACAATATTTTTAATCTCAGGACGTTTCTCACTGACATATTTTAAAGCTGCCTCAATGTTAGCTGGGGTAGCTTTATCATACATATTACCAGTTGGATTATCCTTAGACCAGATTGTGTAGTTTTTTCTCCAGCCTCTGAAAGGTAATGGTTTGTTTGCAATATTAATAATAAATGTTTCTTTTGGATCTAGTTTTTCTATACTAGTAGATTTACCTGATCCTGATTCTGCAATCACTAAGATTCCTTGTCCCATATTACTTTTGTTTTATTAGTTCGTTTAACCATGTTTTAGCACTTACAGGCTTACCTGTATGGATAGCGTAGTAATCTCTAATAGTCATATCAGAGTACGGAGCATCTTCCATAGGTGCTGGTGCTTTGTACATTACTTCTGGGGCAGATGGTTGTTTAGTATTAAATCTATCACTGCTTGTTACTGCAGAAGATTTACTAATAGCAACTGATTGCGGATTAACAGTTCTAAGTTCATCTAGTGAAACAAGATAAGAACCTTTTTCATTTAGTTCATATTCATCTTGAAATGTAGTACTAGGTGCAACTCTATAAACTGTTCTTTCAGGTTTAGTAGGTTCTAAACCTCTGTTAACTAGTTCAAAGAAGAAACCTTTTTCTTTTTTAAACTCTGACGCAAATATACCTACTACCATCTCACCACGTGAGTTGTAGAAAGGCATCTTCATATTAAAGTCTGTTCTTGAAATTCCAAGATCGTCAATCAGACTTTGATGATAGTCACGTATGGCTTCAAGCTTAGCTTTCTTCCATTCTTTGTGCTCATCATCAGACATAAACTGTGACATGTGCTTTTGTTTTAATTGTGAATGTATTATTGTTATAACTCGTCTCCGATGTCAGCAGAGACATTACCTGTTGTAAATTGACCTATAGTTCTACCTTTTGGTTTTCCCGTACCGGGTGCACCTGAAGCAGTTCTAGATGGTGGTTCTCCCACTTCTATCATACGTTGTCTTACACCATCCATCTTAAGATAGATTAGATTGTTATCATCTGAGTTGTTTCTGTTTTTTAGTAGATGCATAAATACATCTTCAGATTTACATTCATATGACTTTGGTCCGTAGATTTTGATATCAGACTTATAAGGTCTGTTCAAAACTGCAACCATATCTGATCCTTGCATAAGAGCATCACCACCAAATATATCTGATGATGTAGGAAAGTTAGCTATAGAACCTGGATTCTTTCTAGAAGCATCATCAATAGTTCTATTAAGCTGAGTAAGCATGATGATAATTACTGGAAGTTCATTTTTAAGTTGCATTAAAGCTTCTACAGTATTGTAGAGAGTTGCAATCTTTTCCTTCTCGTCTGTACCTTTCTTGATAAGCCAACTGTGATCTATTGTAATGATCATTGGTTTACCTCCAAGTTTATTATAATACAAGTGTACAGCATCAACTATCTCTTTGTTTGTAAGAGGTTTGTTAATCTGTATTCTACGTATACCTACAGCTTCCATAGCTTTAGTTTCAGCAAGGTGATCTTGCATCAACTGATACGTGTAGTCATCTAATTGTCGGTCAGTACTTAATACAATATTATAATCCATTGCTACTTCTGCAGCAAATGCTCTAGATGCTGATTGTTTAGCACCCATCTCAAACTGGAATTCTAATATGTTAAAATCTTGATCGGGATTCTGTGTACGAGCTTCACGTAATATCTGACTAGAAATCATAGTCTTACCACTACCAGGTCTTGCACCAATAGTAAGTAATGAACCCCATTCTAGACCGTTAATACCGGCTCTATTAAAACCTAACCATGGTGTTTTAAAGGATTTAATCCTACCATGTCTTCTGTCGTTGATGTAACCTAGACCTTCTGCTAAAATTTCTGAGTAGTTTCTAGCACCGTAAGCTCTATCATCTGATGGCTTGGTACTCATACTGTTCTTGTTCTAGATGATCTAATGGTTTCTATAGAAACTTCTAATGCTTCAAGTTTACCTTTTAAGTCAGCTATTTCCATCATTTTACTGACGCCTAGTCTAAAACCATCAATATTGATAGCTCTGATATCTGAACTTACTCCAGGAATAGATACGGTAACTTTTTGAAAGAGGTCAGAGATTTGAGCCTCTTCTTCTGAGGTGAGGATTCTTTGTGTATTCATTGTGTTTATGTGTTTTGTACTGTAAATATAATACTTTTTCTAAGAAAAACCTAACTGTCTTGTAAATCTCTAAGAATATTCGGATTTTCTGTAATCAACTGACAGTGGTCTGCTAGCTTAGATGCTATCTCTTTTGTACGTGGGTCATGTTTTTTAATAAAATAACTACTGGTAACCATATAGTTATACCCGTCTAAACTTTTTAAATAGACATAGTATTCTGTAGCGTCTAGTATAACATCCCAACTATACTCAGGATATGCTTTTCTAAACCATACAAATTTACCTTTGATTTCATCTACACCTTGCTTAGCAAGTTCTCTTGATGTAGGTATTCTTCCCCCTGGAAGAGTTGTTGAATCTGGAAATATATTTAAATACTCTTTGACCTTATCTAAGAAGTCTTTACCTAAAACTTCAGTGGTTACTTTAGCTTTAGTCTTTGTTTGAAACGTTTTAAATTCATCAAGTGCTTGTGAACCTAATGGTGTAAGCTCACGACTCATGTTTATTAATCCCATTTTTTGACAGAGTAGAAGTTCTGCCTCCTCATTAATAATTGTTCCCGGTATAATCTTGCTACTATAGCAATCCAGAAGGAACATCTGGTTCGGGCTCATATTGTACTTCCTGCACGTAGTCCATAATTGAAGGCTCATGATTATCTTTTATATATTTAACAATGGTTGCATATTTATGACGAAACTCGTAGTTAGTTTCATATAGGTTATTAAAAGTGGTTACGTTATGAATTATTGTAGTGTGGTCTCTGTTACCAAGTGTTTCACCAATAGTCTTAAGACAATACTTCATACTTCTAGCTATAGAACAATAGATTTGTCTTAATTCTACAAGCTCTCTACATCTTGATCTACTATCAAGTGGTAATTTCTTACCATTCTTTGTAGGTAAAAAGATATTAAATAGTTTTTTAAGTTTTTCTAGCGTCATAAGAGGCGTGTAAGCTCCTTCATGGTCAATCATTTCTGTAATCACTATGGGATAATACCCCATTTTTTCATAGAATGTCTGTCTAAACTGAGAAACCAGTTTCTCCTGCAGAGCATACGCATACTTTTTACTTTCCATAATGTCTGGTGTTTTATAAACAAATCTAGGATAATTCCTCAATATTTTGTATATTATAATGTAGGGTTTACAGAAAAACTACACTTTAAACGTTTATTTATAAATAAATTATATCATGGCTAAGAAATTTTATGCCCAAAAAGATGCTTTAGGGTTCCCTATTCCGGGAACTATGATGTCAGTATCAGGCAGTACTAACGTTCCTAAAGATTCTATCTTGATTCCTGCTCAAAATGTCACAGCTGGAGGTGGACAAGCAGTAGTGAGTCAACCTTCTGGCTTACGTTATTTTGTACGTAAGGATAAGACTGGTAATATCATTCCTAACTCATTGACTATCAGCTTAGAAAAGCCTCAAGGATCAGTGTATGAGTTTAAATTGTTAAAAACAGTCTAAATTCTTAAATAAAAATGACTAGAGAAAATCCATCTATAGCTGCTTTTAAGGTGTGGATATTTCCCACTTTAGTATCACTTGTTAGTTTGCTAATCTGGAACGATGTAAATGAGATTAAAGCTGATGTTAAGCTTCTTATGGCTCAGTCTAATATAGACAAGACTAGGATTGATAACTTAGAGCGTCAGTTATTTAAATCTACAAGTGCTCCTATAGCTCCGAAGAAAGAAATACCTGAGTATCAAGCAGTTGCAGCAGTGCTACCTGATGATAAGGTATATAAAATAAAAACAATTAAGTATGACTTTTAAGCAATGGGTGCTAGACCTATTTAAAGATGAGCGTGGATCAACCTCTATCAAACCGGTAGTAGGTTTTATGTGTGCTCTTTTTTTATGTGTCACTCTTACAGCTAATAGTTTTAGTCATGGAGATATTAAACCTTCTGATGCTTTAGTCGATGCTGTTATGTACATCTGTATTGCAGCTCTTCTTGGAGACACCGGGGATAAGTTCTCATTAAAAAAGAAAACTGATGAATAAGATATACATCTTTATTATAGGTGTACTAGTAGTCTTTGTTCTTTTACAGAATAAAGGTTGTGTAGGTGGAGGAGAGCGTCCAACATCTGACACTTTAATAGTACACGATACTACCTGGTTTAAAAAGGATAGTTTGATTTTTTCTAAGCCTTTACCGGCTAAGATTATTCATGATAGTTTATTTATTGCAGGAAAGACTGAGTATCTAGCTGATACTAATTATGCTGCTCTAAAGATACAGTTTGATAATCTAGTTAAGATGTACACTGCTTTAGCAATATATGTTGACAGTGTAAAACTAGATACCCTTGGATATGTAGTGGTTACTGATAGTATTCAAGAAAATAAGATTAAAGGACGTTCTTGGAAATATGATTACAAGATTCCATTTGTTACTAAGACAGTAACAATTACTAATCAAGCTCCAGCTAAAACACAATTGTATGTAGGAGGTGGTGTTACCACTTCACAAACATTAGGATTACAAGCTGCAGAAGCAGGACTCATCCTAAAAACTAAAAAAGATAAGATATACGGACTAAAAGCCGGATCTGATATAAACGGAAATATTTCTTATGGATTCCAGACATACTGGAAGATTGGTAAAAAAAATAAATAGTATGAAAAAGATTATTGAATTAGTTAAGAAGTTCTTATTTGGTAGCAAGATTCAAAAAGTTGTTGCTGTAGCAGAGATTAAGAAAGAAGTTAAGAAAGTGGCTCCTAAAGCTGCTCCTAAGAAGAAGAAGTAAACAATTATACATATGAACTTAGATAAACTAAAAGGACACGTTCCGGATACTGTTATTGGACAGATCCCAGGTGTTATGGAAAAGTTTGGTGTAAATACACCATTAAGATTAGCTCATTTCTTGGCACAATGTGGTCACGAATCTGGTGGATTTAGATTAACTCAAGAAAACCTTAACTATTCTGCTAAGGGTCTTATGGGTATTTTTAAGAAATACTTTTTAAAAGCTGATAAAACTCTTGATACTGCTAAAGCTGCAGCATATGAGCGTAAACCTGAAAAGATTGCTAATCTAGTTTATGCATCTCGTATGGGTAATGGTCCAGAATCTTCTGGAGAGGGGTTCAAGTTCCGTGGAAGAGGGTATATTCAGCTTACAGGTAAAAGCAACTATGCTGCATTTGACCTAGCTGTAGAAGATGATATCTTAGCTAACCCAGATTTGGTATCTACTAAACATGCTTTAGCTTCTGCTGCATGGTTCTGGAAAAAGAATGGTCTTAATCTAATTGCAGATACAGGATCTAGTACAGAAGTAGTAACTAAAATTACTAAAAGAGTTAACGGTGGTACAATTGGTTTAGCTGATCGTATTAAACACTTTAAGGAATATCACGCATTACTTGCATAAAATCAACACATTATGGCTAAAAGTAAAGGAGCTGAATCAAAGAAAATCAGCTTTGGTAAAAGAAGAACTGGACGTTTACGTAAAACTAGCGGTCCAAAAGATAAGAAAGTTAGTAAATATAGAGGGCAAGGAAGGTAAGATTCTAAGCTCTCACTAAATTATATATTATGAGAGCAGTAATTATTAACTACTCTAATAAACTAGGTGACTTTATTGCAAAGTTGTTTATTGGACTAGTATGTTTTTGGATGATTTTTGCCTTATCATTTCAAGTGTACATGGTATACTTGGAGTTTTCAGGTAAGGTAGAAACTACAAGAGCTATTGTAGACTGGTTTAATGTTCATATACATGGAAGCTGGTCCAATGATCCTAGAAACATTTGGTATGAAGAGCCTAAGAAGATAGATATATCTTCTGTTAGTAATAAAGTAGTAGTTGGTTCTCTTGCCGGAAACAGAAATTTAGAGTTTGGCATTAAAAATATTCTAGAAGAAGTTTTACAGGATAAAGAATACGAGTTAGATAAATCTTCTAATCTTAAACTTGCTGTAGAAATTATTTATCTGGATGTATTAAAGACACAATCTAGTTTTTCTGTATTACATAATAATAAAGAATCAGTAGTTATACGTTTACGTGGTCAACTATATAAAGATGGTAAACTTGAAAAAAAAGTAGTTGTAGAAGAATCAGCTGATGAAGTCTCTATGTCTGCTGTACTTATAGATGAGGGTGGTAAATTTAACCAACAAAACCTAAGTTCAGCTTTGAAAAAAGCTTCTGTTTCATTGGTAAATAAACTATTATAATGAAGAAATTTATTACGACACTTTTTACGACACTTTTAGTATTTATTGCGACAGTTTCGTTTGGTCAACAAAAGTTTAGAGCTGCTACTTCTATAGGTGGAGCTTCTCTTAACAGAGGAGATACCTTTGATTACATTATTTATGGTAATGGTATGAATAACAACACTACACGTCAGTTGTTATTTGATATTATGTATGATCAAGTGAATTTTGAGCTTGTATCTGTTAATCATACCGGTACAGGTGGTAACGGTGGTATTCTTCCACAGGGATCTAATATCCAGTTATCATTTAATAACTATCCTAACTACACTTGGAATTCAGTAACATCAGGATCTGCAGCTAATAATACTAGTAATGGTACTACTAACTATCAGTTTGCTAGTTACACTTTTAATGGTGTAGGTGGTCCTAATGCTATTTTAAGAACAACTCTTACCTGGTCTACTACATCAGCTATGCCTTATAGTGGGTATAGTGACTTTATTAGAATTAGATTTAGACTTAAAGCTGCTTCTACAGCATACACATTTAATCCTATTAGATTAAACTTTGTTGCTGGTTGGAAAGCTGATGGAACATGGGATGCTACAATTATGGAAGCACCACTGAGTACAGCAGTTATAATGAATCAGAACTTTGGTAAGTATGTATCAGCCAAGGTGGATCTTAACTCTAACCTATTTAACTTATCAAACTTAAGAGTTTCTTTTAGAGATACTCTTACTAACCAGGGTATATTATTTCCTGTCACTTCTACTGGAGATGTTGATATTAATCAATCTTCTTTAGCAGATAATAAAGTGTATGAGGTTAGTGTAATGCATGATATGGATAAACTGTATACTATATACGGTAATGCAATCACTATATCTGATTTTACAACAGCTCAAGGTGAGTTTACATCTATGGGACTGGATGGATCTAATGGTCAAAGTATTAAAACTGGACAGTCATTATACGCTGCAGACATTAATCGTAATAAATCAATAGATGGAGGAGATCTTCCTCAATTACTTGCACAAGTAGCAGGTATAGATACATTATTTATGCTTCCTAATGGTTACACTGCAGGAAGTGGAGGTTTTATGTCTCTTCCTACATGGAGAGCATCTGATGCTACTACACTTGCCGGTCAAGTAGAGTGGGCTTATGTTACTCCAGGTTCTGCTTCTAGTACTCTTCGTATAGATATGAGAGAGTTTCCTAGTGGTACAGTAGCTAGTACTATTAAAAGTGTGCAACTATTTGATATTTATACAGGTCCTATTGAATATGTTTCTGAAGATGGCAACTGGGCTCAATATACTGTTCCTTCTACATTAATTAAAGCAAAAGATGGTACTTCATTATATGTATCTTCTATACGTAATATTAATAATCAGAATGTAGATTATGCTTTAAAAGCAGAATTTGAGTTTAATACGTCAGTAAATTCTTCTTGGGGAGCTATCACTGCAGCTAACTGGAAAAATATTACAGTACCGAAGACTTATTTTAAGACTGGAACTCCTGGTACTAATGCTATATTAGATCTTAAATATCTTTTATGGGGTGATGTGAATAGATCTCACTCTTCTCAAGTACTTACTAGTTCAGGTGGAACTACAACTGTACAAACTAACGCTGTTAATAGTTTAGCTACTAATACAGCATTTAGAACTATGGCTGTACAATCTAACAGCACTGGAACTAATATTAATACTACTACAAATGTAAAATCTATTGATGTTAATCTTGTAAATCTTACAGTGACATCTAATAGTATTGAAATTCCTGTTACAGTGGATACAAAAGGTGGGTCAGTAAGTGGTCTTCAGTTTGAATTTACATTTGATCCTACTAAAATTAAGTTTGAAGAGTTGTTAGCTAATGTACCAAACACTTGGTATGTATTTGCTAGCTCTAAAGATGGACGTGTTAAGTTTGGTGCATTAGATAAGAACAACAGTGAGTCTATCACTGGAACTAAAATTCCTTTTAAACTTAAGTTTAGTACTATTGGCAGTGGTGTAGATATCCTTACATCTGTAAGAGTTAGTCAACTAATGGATGCTGCAGATCAGAAAGGAAATCAGTTAGATATCAATCTTAACTCTACTCAAATTAAATTAACAGGTTATAATAACTTTTAACATGAAAGAGACAAATAAAATACTAGGTATATACTTGTTGTTTATATTGATTTTTGTAATATATTCTTGTACTAAGATAGAATTAGAAGAACCTACACCTATTAATTTAGGTGTACAGTCTACATCTACAAGTATTAAATCTATTACACAAAGTGGTAATATTGTTACAGCTGAGTTTGCAACAACTGTAGGTGCTAAATACTCTGTATTGATTATACCTTTTGGTAAAGAAGAGCCTGTTAAAAAAGAAGGCTTTACAGCTACAGAAGAAGTAACTAAAAAAGTATTTGATCTTAAACAGCTGGCTAAGCAAGATTATGATCTTATCTTTATAGATATAAACGGTAAAGAAGTAAAACATCCAATAATTATAAAATAGAATATTATGTCAGAAGAACAAGAAGGAACCTGGTCTAGTCTTAAGAAGACTATTGTAGGTGTATTAGGTACTGTAGTTACTGCCGGTGGCGTATGGTTAACTACATTGTTAGGTGGAGGTGAGAAAGAAGCAGCTCCTGCTGCAGCACCTGCTCCAGTTATTAACATTACTAACTCTAACCAGCAAGCTCAGCAAGCTAGTGGAGGTGGTAAGACAGTTATTATTAAAGAAAAAGAAGTAGCTGCTAAACCTGCAGAACCCTCTAAACCTGTAAAGAAAAAAGAAGGTGATGAGTTCAAGGAAGAAGCTCCAAAGTGGTAATTAATTAAAACATTTATATGGAAAACAACACACAACAATCTGGTGGTTTTAAAGAACTACTTGGCTCAATGATGATGAGACGCTGGTTTATTACAGCGTTAGTACTTGGTTCATTTATGCTTATTATAGCAGGTATTTTTACTGCTATTACATATGGTACAGCTATCCAAGGTGAATGGAAAGAACTTTTATTATTGTTACTAGGAGCTTTTATTGGTTCTTATGGTAAAATCATTGACTATTGGTTCTCTGATACAGACAAAGATAAAATGCTTGTACAGAAAATGGATGAGGAAGACGGAGTTTCATTATCACATACTAATGATATGAAAGAGTCTCCTAAATCTGAAGGTGGTTCATTAGTAGACCCAACATTTGCTGCATTTGCCGCAAAAGCTGCGGAGAATAAAGAATCAATCACCGCAGAAACTAAAGCTCCAGAAGCTGCACCTGCTAAAAAAGGTGTAGAGATTGATGAAGATGGAGACGGTGTTATGGACGGTCTTGACTTTGATGGTGATGGTAAGATTGATGAATACTTTGCACACCGTCAGTGTGAGCACGTTTGGGGTGACGCTGATGGAGACGGGGATGAAGAATGTCTTAAGTGTGGCAAGATAAAAGATATTGTTTAACTTAATTAACTCCCATGGATCCTGATGAACAAAAGAAACACATTGAGGAGAGTAAACTCTCTCAGAGATATAAGCTTAATGCTAGCAATGTTCTTCCTACCATTAGGATACGATCTTTTATTCAAGACGCTCTTAAACGTTACTGGGAGCTTTTGGGCTACCGATATCATATTCTACTGCTTGTCAGGGGTATTTTGGCTGCTGTACTGGCTACTATCCAAATACTCTAATAAATTAAAGGTATGAAAAAGAAATATTTTGTTTGGTTTATGTTTTTTTCCGGCATGCTCCTAGTGGGGCATGCTGGTTTTTCTCAGGTAGCTAAGACTACTACTGAGAATTATAAAGCAGATTTTGAAAAGTCTATTGATATTAATCAGTTTCTTGACTATGAAGGTAAACAGATTCCTATTCAGATTTTGAAAGCTGGAATATCTGAAGAAATGTATGAGATGTTTCCTGAGCTAAAAGAAAAGCGTGTAGGACTAGGTGTGGCTAACATATCTATGGAATACCTGGAGAATCTAAACAGATTTAAGTTTACAGAAGATAAAACTGAAATTAAAAACCGTATGGTAAAACAGTTTCAAGCTTCTCAAGCAGGTATATCAGAAAATAAATTGGATGGACGGGGTAAAATTAACCTAGCTGAATACTTTGTTACCATTGAATGCTATGACTACTCTATATCAGAGGATGAGTCAGTATATATCAAAGGTGATACTAAACAGCTACTAGTAACACGTATTGGTCTTCAGGTAAGATTTACAAATGCTGAAACAGGAACCGTTATATCTGGTTCTGGTTTAGGTGAAGCTAAAACTACTAAAGAAACATCTGGTTTATC
>Ga0222712_10006399_pt1 | contig 11645 bp, 2 predicted proteins | sample C33_657DmetaG_FD_165043 | JGI IMG/M metagenome (GOLD analysis project Ga0222712, IMG submission 165043) | Estuarine water microbial communities from San Francisco Bay, California, United States - C33_657D | ecosystem: Environmental > Aquatic > Marine > Unclassified | place: USA: California... | reverse complement strand
CCACAGTAGCATTATTTGAAACACCAAACAACGGCGATGCTGTAGTCATTGACACTCCCATCGCTTCTGATGCAAACTACCTGCAAGAATATTACTGGAAGAATGGCGTAGCAGTTAAAGCGCAAACTCGCAAGAGCAGAACTCAACTGCCTAAGTTTGAGTTATATGATGCTAACCTGGTACGTTTAAGCGATAGCCCTAAAAAGCCGCTTATTACAAGTTCAACTATTATTGAACCTGTTGAAGGTACAGTAATGGATCCAGAATCTGGATATAAGCTAACATTCTTGCCTAGCCAATTTGATAACTTGTCTGATGATAATCCAATTAGAAATGCCATGTTTGACATTGTGTTCAAACATACTCATCACGATTACTCATATTACACTGATGGTGATGCAACAAAAACTATTCAAGGACCTTATAGTTTCCGTCGAGTTTCTAAAAATCACTTACCACTTCGTAACGAAGTAAGCAGTGGATATCAACGTGCATGGTTCCAGCTAAAGAGTTGGGTAATTAAAACTCTAAACAATGTTTCAAATCCAACAGTTGATTTAGATGCATCTGTTTGGCCAACTTATAACTGGTCACTGGAATTAGACAAAGATAAACTTAACCCAGTTGCAGTTGATAGCTATAGAACATCAGTTGCGTTTGGTAGAATGGTAGGCGCCCGCGGCGAACCGATGATTATTGATGTACATGTGCCAGATGCGTCAGGAACAGCTACATTATCTGGCTATGGTTTTGCAGATATTGATTTAACAATTGTTGAAGATAAACTTTCATTTGTTGTACCCGAAGACGCCCCTGCTCACATGGTATTAACTGTAGACAATCGTTCAATTAACATTGATGTTATTAATGTTAAGAATGATCCACGAAATGTAAAAGTTAAGGTAAATGGTATCCCTGCGGTATATGACTATACTATCACTCGTGATGGATATACAACAACAGCAGTTTCATTGTCAGTAAATGGGACAGGCAACTTAGAAATTAAGCACCAAGGCAATGTACACGATGCTGATGATCATATTACTGCATTACCGGGTTTAGAATTAAATCCATTTCAAACATTAAGCCTAGGAGAATTTAGTCCAAGTCGATTAGTAACAGCAATGACTGATTCAATTGAAACTATCAAGATTTCTGATAATCAAAGTTGGATTGACAGTTCTAGAGCTCCTGCGTTAAATGGCGCACTAATGGCCGATCATAGCGCATTACGTAGCTCATGGGCAAGTTTAAAACTAGCACCAACTATCAATGACGTAGTAATTGCTCGATCATTGTCTGCTTGGAGATGGTACAGAAAGTTCATTGACAAGCTTGAATCTAACTTTAGCATTTTAGATTATGAATCTCATACACCAAGAGAAAACTTAGATAGACTTTTAAACGAAATGTTAGTTGGTATTACATACAGCTCTGCTGATGCATTAACAGGCATGGCTGTTCCTACGGATGCAATGAACTTTACTGGTGGTCTTGCAAACGGAACAGACACACGCTTTACTATCAACACAGGTGGCAATGATCTATATACGGGATTATACGGACCTGATCTTGTTTACGTTTACGTTAATCTTGAACTAGTATCTAAAGATACTTACACGCTTGATTCTGCAACAAGGTCTGTTAACTTTAATACTGCACCGGCAGTAGATTCTATAATTGAAATATTCCATTGCAGTGAAGTTGAAGTATATTCAGGTATTCCTGCAAGCGTAGCTAAGTTGGGTTTCAAAGGAGCAGTACGCCCTTGCATTCAAACTGAATCATGGGGAGATTACTCTAAGAAAGTAATTATTAGACACGATGGATCACGCATTACTATGTTTGGCATTGATGAGCAAGATCCACGTAACCAAATTATCCTAGAACTAGAAAACAGAATGTACAATGGATGTGTTAGCAAATATCCGCTTCCAACTAACTGGTATCCAGTTGAAAATAGAGCATGGAATGTTAACATGGTGCCAGCAACAGAGTCTGTTACTCGAGCGCAATTAGAATGGTTTGCCTTAAACAATATCAATTATCGTGAGCGCCATGATTATGTAAACAATAATCCGTGGACATGGAACTATAATGGCAAGAGCTGGAAAAAGCTTTATGTAGACTTCTTTAATACATATGAACTTGATAAAGAGCCTTGGGTTGCACTAGGGTATATGTATAGCAAACCAGACTGGTGGGACACACATTATTCTTGGACAGATGGCACTAAAAGAGCCGCACTAGAATATGCTTTATACCACGGCGTCATTAGCGAGCCAGGAACACCTTTAACAGTTGATTCAACTGTGGCAAGAAAGCGTTGGGTTGAACTTGTAGTTAACAGAGTCAGTACATTCCCAATCGATAGCGATGGTAATCTTATGGATCCAATGGCATGGGGTTATCCTCAGCCATCTGCAGATGTTGCAAGCTTGCCTTGGGAAATTGGTTCATGGGGTCCGGCTGAAATGGTCTGGAGAAACAGCATTGCTGGACAATGGAACAATGCACTATTTGCACTAGACAGTAAAAAACATGTTAACGAATTCTTTGACGTTTCAATCAATCCGTACATTCAACCTACAATTACAAACTCACCTAAGGCAAAAGGATTTAACTCTATTGCACCTAGCCAGTTTACACAAACACGACCAAGCATTGGTATTGGTGCGCTAATATTTGAAGCTTACCGCGAGTTCAATCTTAATGGTGATACACCGCTTGAGCATTTACTATCAATTGACAGCAGATTACAATTTGGCCTTGGCGGCTTTAGTGATGGTATTAGTTCATTAAAGATGTATCATACAAAGTATCAAACTGGAAGTTATGTTCCGGAAGAAGACTTTATTATGACACTAAGCTCTGGTGTTCCAGTTAGCCAATTACGTTATAGTGCTGTAAGAATTGAAAGAGACGATGTAGGATTTAGAGTCTACGGCTTTGATCCTGGACAACGTTACTTTGAAGTTTTCACCCCAACTGCAAAAAGTATCACATCTAGTTTCCCAAGTAGTCGTAGACCGATAGTTACACCATACGGTGAATTTATTGAATACTTAGATTGGGACACTACACCAGTTAAGTTTAATTACGGCGACTATATTGCTAACAGTCAAGAGTTAATTACATTCCTGCTAGGACTTGGAGAGTTCCAAAAGTCCAAAGGTATCGTAATGGACGCTGTAAACGCCAGAGGAACAATTACAGATTGGAAACAAGCCGCACTTGATGCACTACAATGGATTAATGAATTTTGGGGCAATGACCATAACTGTGTTGTTGGCGTTGCAACTGAAGATGGATTAAAATTCTCACATGAGCGTGGCATATTAGAACGATTAGATGCTGACCTTGGCCGCTCTGGCAAAGTTATTTTTGGTAATGGTAAGAGTGCATTAGCATCCGAGCTATTAATTACACGCGATTATGAACCAAACATTGATAAGATTGTTAGCTTAAACAATGAACAACTTGTATACGTTGACTTTAAGTTAAGAGAGTACGAGCATGTTATTTTTATTCGTCGTGAAACTAAGTTTAAAGACTTAATTATCGACTTGCAAACAGGACATAGATTAGACGTTCTATCATTATCAGCTAGACGCACTATGGACTGGACTGGTCGTCCACATGCTCGTGGCGTTACATTAACTGAAACAGGATTGTTGCCTGGCTTTGATACACTAACATCAGACATTATTGATGTACACAAACCAGAGCAAAATGCATTTGACGTTATTAAGTCTAGAATTGCTAAGAGTAATGTTGTTCCATCAAGAGCAACAGTTATCAACGAGCTAATTCAAAATAGAACAATGGCACACTTGTATCAACAAGGTTTACAAAGTTCTTCAGGTACTACACTTGCAATTGATGCGTTACTACGTAACGATAACATTGACATTCCAGGACGTAAACAAGATATCGAAGTAAACGAACAGTGGTTCTTTACAACAGGAAACTTTGGTAATTTACTTGGCGAACAAGTTTGGGAAGTCGAGCTAAGAAAACAAGACTTCAACACAAACAAGAAAGTTATTAGATTCAGTGAAAACAATGTTGAAAATTTAAACGACAACATTATTGAATACAACAAGAAAGACAAGCGTTGGATTACTCGTCCGTCGCTAACATACGGCTTTGGTAAAATTAACAGAGCAACACTTGGTCTAAACAACACACAAAACTGGTTACCAAATGCTGGTGTTGCTAACTTAATCGATACAGACATTCAAGCTGTTACAATTGACGAAGTAACATCGGAGTCATTTAAAAATATTGACCCGTTAGATAAGCCAATTAGTTTAAGTGCCAGCGGAACACTAACAACATCTGACATCTTTAGCACAAACTCATTTAGTCGTTACATTGATTACGATCCAGATGACTTAGCTTGGAATGAAGGCAAGTTATATCGTGCTAAGTCTAAGATTACAGGTTCATCTGTGAGCGCATTTGATTCGGCTCAGTGGAACTTGGTTGACTTAGACCCTAGATTGCTACCATCTGTTTGGATTAGTGATTTTGGTTATATTGCAAATTCAAGTTATAAAGGAACTTGGAAGCCAAGTGGTACATTATATCGCGTTGGCGACTTAATCGAATATCAATCGCAAAATTATGTTTGCTCAGTTGAACATACATCGTCTGGCTCTTTCATTAGTAATCGCTTAACATCTGTGGCCGTGACACATGGTGGACAGAATTATGTCGATAATGAAGTAATTAGAATTGTTGGCGAAGACGGACAATTTTCTACTGGTAAAGTTCGTACTAAGGGCGGTAAGATTTCATCTGTTGTTAACATTGTTGACAACGTTGGTGGATTTGGGGCTAACACAATTGTAAAAGTTTTAGATGAAAACGGCAATGAACATTCCTTATCATCAAAAGCAGTTTTATTACCAATTATATCAGCTACAGAAACAAAGGAAACAAATGGAGCAATTACATCTGTAAGTGTACCATCAACTTTCAATGGTGGTAACAACTATTTTGCCGATAACGTTACTGTAACAATTAACGGTACAGGTTCTGGTGCAGTTATTGTTCCTACAATTACCGATCAAAAGGCAATAACACGTATCATTCGAGGAATTTACAAAGCAAAGCTTGGAGACTTAACAGCAGTTGGTACAGGATATGCCCCAGGAGACAAACTATTATTATCTAATGCTGGCAACGAATCTGATGATGCTATCATTCAAGTTACAGCAATTGACGTAGCAGTAGCACCTGCATTACCAGTTGGCCGAATTGTTAGCTTTACTGTAATTAATAACAGCTTAGGTCAACGTGGTGGCCGCAGTTATAAAATTGGCAAAGAATATAATTTAACTAACATCACTGGCACAGGTACTGGTGCAAAAATTACAGTACAAGAAACTACAGACTTTGATACCGGTGTAGTAATATACAATACTGGCGTTATTACAGGATTTACAGTTGCTTCGCCTGGCAAAGGATATGGCAATAATACAACGTTGACTATTAGCAGAGGTAAGCCACGAGCTACTGCAACAGTAGTGAACGGTGTAGTGACAGCTATTACAGTTGACAACCAGGGTCGTGGTAAGAACATGGTATTTGGCGATGTTGAAATTAACATTTTACCTAACGGTAGTGGTAGCGGAGCAGTAGCTAAAGCTAACATCATCAATGGACAGTTAAGCACAATTGAAGTTATCAGCGGCGGCGCCGGATATAACAATGGTGCTAGAGTTGTTGTTGTAGACCCAGAGTGGAAAGAAGCAGTAACTACAAACGTAAATGTATATGTTGGCTCTGGAAGTGAAACACTTACAAACGTTGTTACAGGTGTATCAATTATTGATGGTGGATATGACTACAAATTAACTGATAGTATTGTAATTAGTGATCCTACACGAGATAGCTTGTTAGCAGATGCTTCTGCTACAATTGGTTCAGTGGTAGATGGAACAATCTATCAAGTTGATGTTGATCAACCAAACAATGCTAACTTCTATGGTACTCCAGTTATTACATTTAACAGCGGAAATACTTCTGCTACACTAACTCCAGTTATCCAGTCATATTGGAATCTAAGAGCAACTGGTTTTGGTTGGAACGTGCTACAAGTATTCTCCCCAATGTACGTAGTTGAAACTTGTCCAAATGCACTACAGCCTGGCTTGAACGAAAGTAAGGTTTCGTTTAACAACCCTCATGGCTTAACAACAGGCGATTACTTTGTGCTATCTGGTGCCAGTGACGGCCACTATGATAGAATTCACAAAGTAAAAGCAAAAGTTGATGATTACAATGTTTTAATCGAAGCACGTAGTACAAGCGATGAAATTATCTACAACATGGTTGCTTTTAAAATGCAAACCGTTAGATTTAATTCCAAGTCTGATTATGAAAAGAGTAAGCTAACATACGACTGGAAGCGTGGAATGAAAGCCTACGTTGACCAAGATACTGCTAACACAGACTTGCCTCAAGGTAACGCATTTAACTACGAATTTACAGAAATTGAATTTGGTTCTGGCATCAATGGCGTAGATAAAACTATTAACCATTCAAGTTACTTGATTAACACTCCTGCAATTTACAAAGCTTGGTTACTAGATATGTCTAACCAAGAGATACTATCAACTATTGAAACATACGATCCATTTAAGGGTGTAGTAATTGATGATGTTGCACAGTACATTGAATATAAAACTTCAATTGACCCATCAATTTATAACGTTGACGAAATGGGCATTAAAGACCCATTAGTTGCAGAAGCATGGGGCGGTGTACGTCTTGGCACGTTGTGGTGGGACACTAGCAAGATTCGCTACATTGAATATGAGTTAGGCGAATTAGAAGCACGAGCAAATAACTGGGGCAAGAAGTTTGCCGACACCGAAGTTGTAATTTACGAATGGGTATCAAGTAAAGAATTACCAACAGCAGAAACTCCTGGCATTAAGCTTGATACTAGCAGTGGCATTGGGCAAATTCGTTATGCTGAAATTGAAGAACTTAACGAGTACAAAGTACCTGAAACAGTTTACTACTATTGGAAGCGCGGAGTTAATACACTCCCAGTAGCATCTACACGCCCATACACAGCTTCTACAATTGAACAAGTATTAGATAATCCTGACGCTAACGCAGTAAGTTGGTTATCTCCTATTGAAGTAACAAACGACTCTGCATCAATATTGATTTCCAACATCAATGACCACTTTGCAACTAGAGATAGTGTAATTTTAAGAATTGAACAAAGCTTCCGCCCAGAGCAGAAGCATACTACAGGTGTATTAGTAACTGAAGGCTTCAATGGTGGCACGGTACCTGAATACCTATACGGTCGCTTACGTGATAGTTTAGTTGGTGAAGATAAGTTTAGAACAATTGAACCTATCACTTATGTTGCTCCTGGCACATCAAATATTAGTTTGAAGGTTGACGAGTTAATTACATTTGTTAACTTAGATACCACAGAGTTTAGTTTTGTAAGTTCTTACAATGGCAATGATGTTCCTGTATTAATTGACATTACAGAAGAACGCCCAGATGTTACATTTGTTTGGCAAGATACAAACGAACCTACTTTCGGCGTATTCCGTGCAAGAAAAGATATTGCAGTAGGCCAAGTAATAGAACCTTCATCATATTTGTTGAAGCGTGTGGACACGGCTATTACCAAGAACGTATTGAAAGACAATAAGTTTTATGCTGTAACAGATCGCCCACGTGCTGTACCTGATCCATTGCTACATCCTTTACGTAGATATGGAAACAATCACGCACCACGTGCTCAATCATGGTTTAAGAACGCAACAAATGCTCGCAGAACATTTATTGACTGTGCTAACGATTTCTTGTTAAAGATTGACGTTGTTAGTAAAACTGATTGGGATAAGAGTTTAAGAACATGGAGACCACTACTTGGTGAAAAGACGCTTCACTTAGATCCAGATTGGGCACCATTCTATGATCCAAATGATAACATGAGCGGCTTTATGCAGTTATGGGATTATGCTGATTATAGTCTAAACAACTATGTGCCAGGCAATGAAGATATTAAACTTGTTTCACTAAGTGACTTGCCTGCGGCACTAGTTGAAACACCGGACTTGACTAGATTTGCTATTGTAAACGGATACGGAGTAACAACAGAAGTGTATGATTACAGTGATGGCAACTTAACAGTACTATATCGTAAGAATGGCACAATTCAAATCAGAGACTTGTCTGATCCAGCTGGCTGGGATACTACTCGCTGGGACTCAAAGCTATGGGACCCAAGCCGTTGGGACTTAGGACAAATATTAAAAGCCTTGCGTGAAAACATCTTTGTTGGATCTGACGCAGGATACTTTAACTTAATGTTCTTTGCAATGGTTAAAGAAAGCTTGTCACAAATCCCAATGGCAGACTGGGTATTCAAGACAGGTTACTTAACTGTTGATCAAACATCTACTAACGATTTACAACAAGTTGCACTATACTATGATAAGAAAGATGGCTTAATCAAAGATTACATCAATGAAGTTAAACCTTACCATAGTAAACAAATTGACAAAGGTTCATATTCAAAGTCTTCACAGGATATTCCTGTAGGCATTGATGAAGATGTTGTGATAACGTTTATTGAACCTGAGTTATTGATTACTGAAGTAACAGAAGATAGACTAATTGACCGTCGTCGTAACGGCACGCCAGAAGTAGTTCAAATCCCTCAGCGAATTTTAACTCAAGCAGGCGAAAGACTAATGGTCCGAGACCATGTGCTTACACAAGTAATTGTTACTGAGGAAGGTTAAAGCGGGTTATTAAAAAATCGCTAAATATTAGATATGAATACTCAAGAAATACCAGTAAGCGTTGAAGGTTTTGTCGTTATCAAGGACTTAACCAACGACAAAATATTGTACGAAGGCCGTAATGCTGTACATCAAGAAAACATGAGTGTAGCTTTAGCTCAGGCCCTTTGCCGCGGTGCTGGTTCTTTTATCAGTGAAATGTGGTTTGGCTGCGGAGCCGCTATTATTGCCACTGACGGAACTATAACTTATAGAAAACCAAACGTCACAGGTGTTAACGCTGACTTATATCAGCCAACTTACTTTAGGGTAGTTGACGAAAGCGATTATAACAGAGCGGCTGAGTCAGCTGATAACGTTACAATCAGTCACGTTTCGGGAACAAACTATGCAGATACAATCGTTACTGCTACTTTAAGTAATACTGACCCGCTTAAGGGCGATAACGAATTTAATCTATACGATTATACAAATGGTAGCTTAGAAGCTTCCATTTACGACGGTGAGTTTGAGTTTAATGAAATCGGACTAAAAACCAAAGGAAGCAATGGTTTAAAGTCTGGTAAGTTGCTAACACACTTTATCTTTCACCCAGTCCAAAAGAACTCAGAGCAAACTATACAAATTGTGTATACACTCAGAGTACGGGCTGGATAAACGGATAAAACTAAATAGCATAATGGCAGTTTAGCCAAAAGGATACGAAGAAAATGGCATACAATGTAAACAAAAGTGATGGTTACTCGTTACTAACTCTACTAGACGGTGAAGTTGATACTTCTTACTCTAGTTTAGTTCTACTAGGGAAAAACTATCTAGGCTACGGCGAAATTGTCGCTGAGAACTTTATTCACTTAGTTGAGAATTTTGCTGGTAAAGACCGTGCAGAATTGAACGCCCTAAATGGACAGCTATATTATAACAGAACTAGAGGCTTGTTACAAATCAACACAGGCGACGACTACACTACCAATGCAAATGATTGGAGAAACATTGTTGCTTTCAACGATGGAACGGGCTTTGAACAAGCAGACATTAAAGAAAAAGACACTGGTATCTATCACCGCTGTATCAAAATGTTTGTTAAGAACGTTTTAGTTGGTATTTTAAGTAGCGACGGTGACTTCATCCCAGACGTAAGCGAAGGCTTACAAGCTTTCTGTGGTGGAAACACTGATGGTACAGACGCTGACTTAGGTGAAGGTGATTACAACCGCACAGGTACAATTGGTAAAGGCTTAAACTTAAACGCAAGTAGCGATTTTAAAATCCGCGGCGTTGCAGTTGAAGCTGAGTTTGCTGACGTTGCTGAAATTTATGTAGGCGATGCTAGCTATGAGCCAGGTACTTTAGTGGCACTAGGTGGTGCCGAAGAAGTAACACAAACAACATTAACAGCAGATACAAACGTTTTTGGTATTGTATCTACTCGTCCTGCGTACTTAATGAACGCAAAACGTAAAAAAGATAAGAACGCATTACCAATTGCTGTAGCAGGTCGTATTCCTGTTAAAGTAGTTGGCGCAGTTAAGCGTGGCGACCGCTTGGTATCAAGCGATATTCCAGGTGTTGCTAAAGCCGCAACTGGAGACGAACCAGCATGGAGCATTGTTGGTCGTAGTTTAGGAAACTTTACAGGTAGTGGAGTAGGCAAAGTAGAAGCCACAGTCGGAGCTCGTTAATTCCATGGCAATTCCACGCGGTACAATTATTAGCGAAGGGTGTGTGCCTGGTACAACTACCTACCGCATTGTCAAGGCTGACGGTAACGGCAGTACTTACAATGTTGACGCTCGCAATAGCACACAATGCGGATATACTCCGCCACCCCCTGCTGGTACATTGTTAAGAACAGCTTGTGTTGGTTTTGACAAGATGGGCTATTACTCAAACGGTGACGGCACAGAGTACACAGAATATATCGAAAGAAATAGTTCCGAATGTGGATATGTTGCACCTGAGCCACTAACAAGAGTTGCACGAGCAGATAAGATTACAGCTGATTACTTTAACTCGTTGAAAGATAATGTAAACGAGTTATATGGTGATGTTCACGCAGGCGAAGGCCCAAGTAACGAAGCAAGTGTACAAGATGATATCCGTTGGGGTTGGGGCGGAGAACATGTTCCAAGCGTAGCCCGAGGCGAAAAAGTTACTGCTGACTACACTAATGAAATTGTTAATCGTATTAACCTAAGCACATTAAGAACAAACAGTAGCGATCAGGAATTAGTTATTGTTTCTCAAGGCGACAAGATTACAGCTGAGTTTTTTAATACAGCAACTAGATTGTTAGAAGGCGCAAGAAACTATCGCAATGAAGTTGATCCTGCTTTAACAACAATCTCAACTCTTGCCAGTAATTATAACACTGAAGAAATCGGATCTTGGTATACCGTACTAAGCAATTCAATTGAATTAGACTTTGGCGGCTATGAAAGTGCTCGTCACTTCTTTAACGCAGGCGGCGACATCCGTTTATCTTTTAGCACAAGCGGAGGATCGGGCGCTGGTTACAATATCTGGCGCAGTATCTTCATTGACATGGGTACGCTAAAGCTAAATGTTGGTGAAACAGTAAGCTTGAACAATCGTGGTATTACACAAGGTCGTGGCTTTGCTGAACTAACACCATCAGACGATTTATTATACACTAGCCCGGCTGGCGGCGGCGGCGGTTATGGCGGCTATGGTGGTTACGGTGGATATGGAGGCTATGGCGGCTACGGCGGATATGGCGGATATGGCGGATATGGCGGCTATAATTGTAGTCCAGGTGGTTATGGCGGCTATGGCGGATATGCGGATATGGTGGCTATGGTGGTTACGGCGGATATGGTGGCTATGGTGGAT
>Ga0222712_10006398_pt1 | contig 11645 bp, 9 predicted proteins | sample C33_657DmetaG_FD_165043 | JGI IMG/M metagenome (GOLD analysis project Ga0222712, IMG submission 165043) | Estuarine water microbial communities from San Francisco Bay, California, United States - C33_657D | ecosystem: Environmental > Aquatic > Marine > Unclassified | place: USA: California... | reverse complement strand
TTGTGTGGAGCTGGAGTTACATCAGAGATGGCTCCAACTTCTAGGCCTGCTGCTTGCAATGAACGAATTGCAGTTTCGCGTCCGGAACCTGGTCCCTTTACGAAAACATCTACTTTCTTAAGGCCGTGCTCCTGTGCGCGACGAGCTGCTGCTTCTGCTGCAAGCTGTGCTGCGAATGGAGTCGACTTACGTGAGCCCTTGTAACCAACTTGGCCAGATGATGCCCAAGAAATTACAGCGCCGGTTGGATCGGTGATAGAGATGATGGTGTTGTTAAAAGTGCTCTTAATGAACGCCTTACCAACAGCAATGTTCTTCTTCTCTTTTTTACGTGTCTTGACTTTGCCCTTTGCAGGAGCAGCAGTCTTAGATTTAGGAGCGGCCATTACTTAGTCACCTTCTTCTTACCAGCAATTGCTTTACGAGGACCCTTACGAGTACGAGCGTTTGTATGTGTGCGCTGACCACGTACAGGAAGTCCCTTGCGGTGACGGATACCTTGGTAGCTCTGAATTTCAACTTTACGACGAATGTCGCCAGCGATTTCGCGGCGAAGATCGCCCTCAATCTTGTAGTTAGCTTCGATGTATTCACGAAGCTGTGCGAGTTCTGATTCTTGCAAATCCTTAACGCGTGTATCTGGAGAAATCCCAGTTGCCGCGAGAGTTGCATGCGAACGAGTTAAACCCATTCCGAAGATATAGGTGAGTGCGATTTCCACACGCTTTTCGCGCGGTAGATCGACACCAACAAGACGTGCCATTTATTCAACCGATCTGTAATCCGGAGGTCCTTCGCAGTGCTTCTCAACTTGAGTTGAGTCCCGGCCTACCGGTCCGAGAGTCCTAAGTAATTACTTACTTAGTTGCACCACGCGTATTTATTAAGTTGTAGAACTAGTTACTACTGAATTAGCAATTCCTTTGGGTTAAAACCTAAAGGTTTTAACCTTGACGTTGCTTGTGACGAAGATTCTCGCAAATGACCATGACGCGACCCTTGCGGCGAATGACTTTGCACTTATCGCAAATCTTCTTAACGCTTGGATTAACCTTCATGATCTTGCTCCAGTCTTCGTTACTTGTAACGGTAAATAATTCGACCTCGGGTGAGGTCATATGGACTTAGTTCTACGATCACACGATCACCAGGAAGGATGCGAATGTAGTTCTTTCGCATCTTGCCGCTGATGTGCGCAAGAATTTTGTGCCCATTAGTTAGTTCAACGCGAAACATTGCGTTAGGTAAAGCTTCTGCAACGGAACCTTCGATCTCGATGGCGCCATCTTTGCTAGCCACTAACACCCACTTCTGTTTCAAATTGAACCCACGCCCGTTTGCGAGCGCGGTTGCACCCACCAAAAACCCTCAGGATTTTCGCTAGGCGCGAAGGTGCAGTCTAAAGGCTGCCCCCTTATAAAGGGAAATTGGCTAAATCGCCCCTATTGGACCCCCTAGACACGCCCAACTTTTCGGACGAAAAGGCGGTATTAGCTCTGGAAATCCTCGCGGCGGACCCAGGTGACCAAGACCCAGAGAGAACAGACCAGGGTCACGATCAGGGCTGGGAAGTAGATGATCTTGTCTACGAAGATACCGATCGGTGGTCCACCAGGCATAAGTCCGCGTAGTGAGATCAGCGAATAAGTAAGTGCTGCAGCCCAGGTAAGTGAAGACAGAGTTGGTGGACGGCTGCCGGTTACCACCATGTAGGTCATGATCGTTACTGAAACCATAGCGGTGATCATCAACAACAAAATGATTGTTACGAGCAACTTCGTTGAATTGGAACGAACCGCTTCGAATACTGATGAAGACTGCCCGTTATTGAATTCTTCTACTGCTGCATCAAAAGACTTGGGATCATCCATGGTCACTGTTGTGAATGCATCGTTCCAGAGTCCGTGGATCATGTGAATATCAAAGGTATCGATCTTCTTGGTGTAATCCAGCGGCAAGATATTCAAAGTTGCCTGATCGCCATTTTCCAAAGTTCCAATCGCGCTAATTGGTATCTCAAATGAGTACTTATCCATTGGATACCAGCCCACATCAGAGCGAGCTCCCGCGCCTGGTTGCTCATCGATCTGAACATCAAAGCCACCAGTTGGAACGTCTTTCTCAAAACTATAAGTATTGCTGCCGCCGTTACTTGCGCCAATTACAGAGTCAACAATCAAGTCGACGTTCTGTCCTGGGACCCATCCGCTCTTTAAACGATAACCAACATCATCGCTATTTGGCCACGGAAGCACACGTGCATTAGCAGTTCCCTCAAGTGGATTTACTCCAGTGATCTGCACCAATAACTCAAGTCGGTTATCAGAACTCATCTCGATCAATTTGTCATCGATTGCAGTTGCATCATCGGAAGGATCTTGCGAGATCGTCACCACAATGCCCAAGTAGGCAACGGCGATCACCATGAAGGTTTGGAAGAACCTGGTGCGTAAAACTTTCACAAATCCCTCTACTTCTTCTTATAGCCGGTAGGACACTTCGGATTTACCGCAGTGATCTTCTTGCTGGTCTTTCCCTTGATGCAGGTAATTGTGGCAGTCTTTACAACTGGTTTCGCTGAGGCGCTCGGAGTTGGAGAGGGAGTAACAACTACTTCAGCCTCTTGCGTCAACTTTATTCGCACAGTCGGTGATGAGAAAGTGAAATTTTTAGCTGACAGTGTTAGCCAGCCGTTCTTCTCATTTAGCACAGTGGTTGAAACCTGCGCCGTTCCATCTGCCGATAGGACCGAAATAGAAGCCGATACTGGTGCTTTTGAAAAGCCATAGATACATCGAGCTACATCTGATCTCAGCAATAAGTCGTAGCTTCCCTTCGCTTCTGTTCCATCGGAAGCAAAGTGTGGAGAAAGTAATTTGTAATCAAGAGTTTGATCACCCTTGTTAAATGCTGGTGGTCCAGCGGAATAAACCAAAGAGTTAGTGGTTACTACACCCGCTACATCAGCACTATTTTGTGCGCAGCGATACACCTGGTCTGATCCTTCACCCTGCAAAGTTCTCACAGACCAATATGAGTTTGAAGTTGTGGCTTTATCTTTCAGCATCTTTATCCAAGGCGATGCCATATCAAATGCCTCTGGCCCACTAGCACCGGGCATGTAGTAACCCTGACCGTTTCCAAAGTACCTTCCGGAATTCAGCAATGCACTTAACTCACTTGAAATATCTGTAGTAGGAACTTTATCTAATAAAGTAGGAACTTGAACCGGAGCAGCTTCGATACTTATTGTTTGGCCAGATGCAGATTGTGTAGATGTAATATTTGGATCAGCGATCCGTCCATGAAACCAACCAGTCAATTTTGAAGATATTTTTATAACCATTCCGAATCGATAACCAGTTGGAAAATTCTTTGGGTAGTAGCAAACTCCCGTATCGGTGACAACGCAATCCTCCCAAGGCTCTTGCGAAGTATTTCCAACCCCACTTCCAAAGCCTGTAGGTGTGGAACTTGAGTCTTGCGCCTTATTTGGACCAAAGCGACCCAATTTTTCAATGACCGGTGAAATTGCACTTGCCATATAAAAAGGTTCAAATTTATTCGCACCGATACCGGTACCAGCTCCCTTACGCATTCCACTTCTAAGGAGTGTTCCAACAAAATAATTCTCTGCCTCTCCATCACCTTTCACACCTGGAATCCTCCAAATGGAGCCCTGTCCACTTCCCATAGGAAGATTGATCGAAGGATTGGCGGCGAAGTCTGAGCTTCCATTCTCGACAATCTTTTTCTGGAAAACTCCTTCGGTGCGTATGCCTGTAGCACTGATTGCATATACGCCAGAAATACAATTTATTAAATTTTGGCTATCGCAGACTGGAAGTGAAGCCAGAGCTTCAAGGTTCTCTGCCGCTACACAATTGGGATCGTTTGCTGATGAGCAAAACTTCATAACTGGTTCTGCCTTACCAGTGTTTGTCATTGCATACATGACTGGAGGGCCGTTTAGAAATTGCTCATTTTCAATCATCTTTATGCCTTGCCATGGCTGATTAAGAAGTGCCTGAGTCGCCGAGTTGGCTGGGGTTATGCCAGCAACTACTCCAAAAATAACCAGCGTCGAAATTAGATACTTAATTATCTTTTTCATCATTCCTACTTCTTCTTATATCCGGTCGGGCACTTAGGGTTTACGGCAGTCACCTTCTTAGTCATTTTTCCTTTAACGCAATTTATTGAAGTCTTCTTCATCTCCACAGGCTTAGCTACTGGAGATGGAGTGGCTGTAGGTTCAGGGGTTGGCGTAGAAACGACAACGGGCTTCTCTTGAGACAACTTAACCTTTACTACGGGACTCGAGAAAGTGAAGCCATTTGCAGATAGCTTTAACCATCCTCCCTTTTCCGTAAGGGATGTTGTGGCAACTCGAGATTGACCATCAGCCGAAGTCACTGAAACGCTCGCCTGAATAGGGGCATCCGTGAAGCCATATAAACAGCGGGCAACTTGCGCATTAATTATTAGGTTATAAGTGCCCAGAAATTCTTTACCATTTGGTAAGTAGTGCGGAGCCGCGACTTTATAGTCCAAAGACTCTTCACTCTTATTGAATACAGGTGGTCCAGATAAGTACTGGGTCGCGTTTGTACTTACAAAGCCACTTAGATTAGAAGTTTTTTGGTAGCAGGCATCACTCGTACCATCCGAACCCATAGTTTCCCAGCGCCAGATTGTTGGAGCTTTACTTGCTTTATCTTGCAAAGCAGGCATCCATGCCAAGAATTCATCCATAGATTCTTGATCGGCGCGTAAGTGGCGAAGAAATGAAACCCAATATTCAGCAGCACAGCCATTCGTTGCTCGCCCTCCATTGGGATCATTTGTGCAGCCAAATCCATTTCCGCCAATAGGTTTCTTCATCTTGTCGTAGAAATCTGCAACAGACTTTATGGCTTCAGATTTTTTAGTCCAACCGTAGGCACTTGGGACAACAATTGGGTTTCCTTGAATGGAAATTGTTTGGTTGCCGGATGAGTCCAATGAAATCTCAGATGAAATTCCATCAACTCGACCATGCAACCAGCCCTTCACCGGGTTTGAGAGCTTTAACTTAAATCCAAATTGCACATTCGCCGGTAATGCGAATGGCTGTGCACACTCTGAGCTCGTATAAATTGGACAAGCAGTAGTTGGGTTTGTCCATGCCCCGAGACTGTAATCCAACTTGTCGTACCAATTTAAAGAGGTTTGGATTCCGGGAAGACTGTTGAACTTCGACTCAATATTCACCGCATAAATGGAAGCGGTGATACTTGCTGGGTTAAATTTAGGTGCATCTGGAAGTTTGTATCCAACTGCGGACACAACAATTAAATACCTATTTCCACCGGCATGAGGAAGGCCTGGAACTGTGATTAATGGCGTTGGACCTCCACTAGGCAACCCCATTGATGGATCGCCTTTGAAGTCTCCTGCTCTTGCTGCCGGGAAGCTGGACGTAGTGAATTCAATATTCGAGCCATCTTGGCTCTTGATCGTGATGTCTGAGATGCAGTCATTGTTTAACGCATCTGAGCAAAGTCCTATTTGCGCCTTGTACTGCAGAACTGGAGCGCCAACACATGCAGAATCTGCTAATGATGTACAAAATCCAACCCCAGTAACTTTACTTACTCCGAGTTGGTTGCCATCACTTTTTTTACCAAGTAAATAATTGATATTTGTCGGAAATTCACCAATACCGTTTGCTGATATTCCATAGGTTGGAACACTTAATAGATCATGAGAAGGTCGCTCTAACACGTATTGCTCGTCTGGAAGGTCCACTCCAAATGCAGGAAGCGCTAAACCTGATAGAACAATCAAAGATGCTGCTGTAGCAATTAATTTTTTGATCATTTCTTCTTATACCCCGTTGGACACTTTGGATTTACTGCGGTCACCTTCTTACTTGTCTTTCCTTTTACGCAAGTGATTGAAGTTTTCTTCACCATGGCTGGTGCAGCAGGCGTTGGTGTAGCAGCTGGGGCTGCCGCTTCTTGAGTCAACTTCACGCGGACTGTTGGAGAAGAGAATGTGAAGTTATATGCGGCAAGATTTAGGAAGCCATCTTTTTCACGAACCAATGTAGTAGCAACATTTGGTTCTCCAGTTTCGGAAACAATAGAGATAGTCGCGCCTACAGGAGCCTGTGAGAAACCGTAGAGACATCTAGCAACGGCTGAGCTCATAACGAGGTCATAGGTGCCTTTAAATACATCACCGGTAGAGGTTAAGTGCGGCGCTGCTACCTTGTAATCGAGAACCCCTTCACCTTTGTTGAATGTTGGTGGACCATCTATGTACTGCGCAGCATTAGTTGATACAACTCCTGCAAACCCATTACTTTTAGCAAAACATGGTTGCTCGGTGCTTGAATCACCAAACGAGATCATGGTCTTCAACATCCATGCCGTTGGCATTCCTTGCGCTTTATCTCCGATGACAGGGAGCCAATTAACAAACTCTTTCATAGTATTGGCGTCGTTCTGGGCATTACCATCACGACGAAGCGCAATCTCTGAAAGCGGTTGATCTTTACTACCAATTGCTGTGCTTCCATAATTTGGAACGCCTGCATAATAATTCTTTAGGCCAGCTGGCATCAGATCGTTGTTTACCCAAACATCGATTAGCGGGACTTTGATGGCATTTGCTTGCACTGTTAGAAGCTGAGTACCGGCGGCTTCTTTAACCAAGGTAATGGCTGGTGCTTTCATGCGCCCATGTAGCCAACCATTGAGTTGGTTATTCATTCTAAATTGAAGACCAAATGCAACGTTTTGTGGAAGTGGATAACCCTTAGCGCACTCGGTCTCGGTAGACATGATGCAAGTGCCAGTGGCAGGTGCTTGACCGAACATTGTTCCGATCAACCAATCCATGCTTGGGTACTGCTTTGGATCAGTAGACATGCCCATATATCCAAAGCTGCCCTTTTCTATGGCAACTGCGAATATCCCAGTTTGCATACGCTGCATTAAGAATTTAGCGGTCGGAGAGTTCCTAGTTTCGCGGACGCCAACCATTTCAGATTTAATTAAATATAGATTTCCGCCTGCGTGTGGCGCATCAGGAATCTTTACGAGAATCGCTCCCCCGCCAGTAGGTAAGTTTTGTGATGGATCACCTTGGAAGTCGAACTTTCCTTTATCGGCAAATATTCCAGCCGGCTGAACATCTAGTTCTTTTCCATCATCGGTTTTGGCAGATACCTGGGTTATACAGTCAACGGTATTTATCGCATCGCACTTTTGAAGAATTGCACGATAGAACTGTTTGGCGGTGAATTCACAACCTGTTTGGGTCAATGAGGAGCATGCAGTAATCGATTCAATCGATTGCGCTGAATTTAACTTAAAGCTGATTAACCCTGAATTAAAGCGAGTGATCTCAGCTGAATCTTGAAGTAAGTAGCCTTGATAATTCTTGGCTGGTGCTGGGGATGCTAAATGTTGTTCATCATAAGAATCTGCGCCATGGGCCAGCGTTGGAGCAATTAGCGCTACTGAAATCAGTAGAACTATGAACTTTCCTAAACGCTTCACGCGATCCCCAGTCTTAGAAGTTTTTTAGAGTACTTACGAAGAGACCGCCCCCGGTTCACTAATCTCTTAGTGAACCGAGGAACGGTTTGCCCTCTATCGTCTATAAGGAAGCAGTTAAGAAACTACTTCTTTGTGTAACCTGCTGGACATGCTGGCTTGACTGCAGTGATCTTCTTTACAGCCTTGCCCTTAACGCATGTGATTGTTGTCTTGTTCAAGATCTTGGCAGCAGGCTTGTAGCCCTTCTTGATGCCAATCTTGAGCTTTGGACGTGAGTATTCGAAGCCAGATACATCGATGATGATCTTGCCGTTCTTCACGCTGATGTTTTTGAGGAACGCTGCTGTTCCGCCAGCTTCTGTTGTAAGCGAGATTTCTAGAGCTGATGCAGCATCGTTTGGATTAGTTAGTCCCCAAAGAAGTGCAGCATCTGCTGTAGGAATTACCGCCTTGTAGAAGCCCTTGTTCACTGTCACACCATCTGGTGCAAAGTGAGGAGCAGCTGCGCGCCATGTGAATGCCTTCTCTTCATTACTCCATACTGGAGTTGAGAGTCCGCAGACACCGTTTGAACCAACGTACATTCCACCGGAAGTACCTTCGACACCGAATCCTGATGTGTCGTCGTTAGATGCCATTGCGATCATCTGGAATTGACGAACGTTAGCCTTAGAAATTCCGGCTTCGCCTTCGCAATCCTTAACAGATTTAGCAAGTGGAACGGTTACTGGTGTACCAGTGATTGAGATTGCGTTGTATTCGCCACCTGGCTCTTGCTTTACAACGATATCTGTACCAACAGCAACGGTTACACCGGTCTGCATTTCGCCGACGCGAACCTTGACTGTGATAACGATGTCTGAATCAAGGCTTGTTGCATATGACTTGTTTCCGACCTGGCCTGCGAGGCTGGTCTTCTTATCAGCACCTGTAAGTGTTGGAAGAACATCAACGAATAGCATGCTTGAAACAAACTCGTTAGGAGTCTTTGCTTCTACATAAAGTCCGTCGTAACCAAGTGAACCAAGGTTTAGTCCTTGCCAATCAGGGTGAGTCCAACGACCAACAAGTGCACGACCTGCTTCAGTTGGTGTACCAACGGCAACTCCTGGAGCTGGTGCAAGTGGAGCAGTAGCAGCAAGTTCTGCTGCTTCAGCTGTTGCAGATTCAGTTGTTGGAGTCGTAGTTGTTGCTGCGGCTGCTGGATCAGCAGGAACTGCAGCAGGTGTACCTGCTACTGCCCAACCATTTACAAGCGCATCGCGAGTAACCCAGATCGGAATAATGATTCCTTCGGTTGCTGCGAATTTCTTAGCAGTCGCATCGTAAGTTGTTCCCCATACTGGACGCTGTTGAGTTGCTGATAGTTCAGCAAGGTCAACGAATGTCACGCCGGTGAATCGAGTGATTTGTGCAGCTGCTTCAGCAGCTGTTGGGTAGAAGAAGAAGAACTTAACTTCGTTATCCTGCAAGAAAGCTACAGAACCCTTGAAGCACTGACCGAATGTTGTCTTAGTAGATGACTTGGTCGCGTTATTCCAGCAATCCATTGGGTAGCTGTAGAAATCAAGTGGCTTGTTGATGTCGTAAGTCTTCTTTGCTGGATCGTACTTCGCACCCTGTTCTGGGTGATTTGCTGTCCCGAACAGTGAAGATAGATCCTGCATAACAAACTTGCCTGATGTTAGAACATCGCGTTGGTACTGCGACATCCACCAGTTATTGTCGACGACTTTGCCACCCTTGATCTGCGCAACTGGTGCGAAGAAATCTGAAGGTGTCTTCTTAGCTGGAACTTCTGTTCCACTAGGTACATAAGTCAAAGGAATTTTCTGTCCTGAGCCTGTTGTAAGTGTTACTGATTCGATGCAATAAATGCCGTTTTGAACAACACAGGCGTTCATTGCTGACTTAGGCAAGCGGATAGTTGCTGCAGTTGCTGGATTAGCAGCTGTAAGCAAACCCGCGAGCATTGCTAGGGACGCAGCCCCGGCGAGAAGTTTCTTTTTCACATTTCCCCCATAGAGATAGGCGAAGCCACGGGTATGGCTTCATATTGGTTACCGCACTATGGGGGCTAATTTATGCGCCATGGCACCCTCGGGAATAGGGGAGATCCCGACTATTCACCCAGTTTTAACGGAGTTGAGCCATCTCTTCGGCTCACACTCCTAACGGAGTTGAGCCATCTAATCGGCTCACACTCCTAACGGAGTTGAGCTAGATACCAGTTCCACTGCCATGTCTCACGCGGAGAAGTGACCAGCGATTCCTTGAACTCAGGGAAGGTATAGACCAAGAGCGCCTGACCACCAGGAAGAACAGTGGTTGGACGAGAATCACTGACCAGTGGAGTGTGGTTGGTGAAAATACCAAGTGAAGGCGCAGTCGAAATCAAATCTTGAGTTCTGTTTTCCAAACTTAAAACCCAAGTAACTGGGCACTGACCTTTACCGCAACGCTCCCAAGAAATCTTGAGACCCACAGCGGTTAGTCCACCAAGCGTGTCACCGATTCCACCAGCGCTACTGATTGCGCCAAGGTCGCCAACGCTTTGTTCCCAGGTAACTGGGTAATCAGATTGCAGCCCCATAATTTCTGGCTGGCTATCGGTATTTGTTCCCGTAACCCCTTTATCTGTTGAAACGCTGACTGGTATTGGTTTGTTAATTAACTCATATGCGCCGATGCTGGTTGCCCCAATTGCAATAACTGCAATCGTTGCAAAGAGCGCACGACGAATTCGTTGGCGGCGTACTTTGGCGATGATGATTGGAGCTAAGTCACGATTTTCTAGGACGCCTAAGGCCATCCATTGCATTTCGCGTTTAATCAGTGGATCTACATCACTCATTGTTATCCACCACTTCTGCGATTACCGTTTCAATTTCATTGGTTTTTTGTGTACTTCCAGTCAACTCTTTTTTCGCCGACTTTTCGAGTTCTGGAACTAGTTCGACATAAGCTGCAACTGCCGCTTTGCCGCGCGCTAGGTGCGATGCAGCAGTTCCCATTGGGATCTGCAAAACTTCAGCGACTTCACGTAGGACCATGCCGTGTTCGTAGATTAAAACTAGAACTGCACGTTGTGCTGCGCTCAAAGATTTAAGCGCGGCTTGAACCAAAAGTCGTTGGGTTACATCATCTGTTTGATCAACTAAATCACGAATGTTTTCAGCAAGATCCCATGAGGTTTCTTTCTCTTGCTGGCGACGCAGCCACTTACGGCGCATATCTGCATGCTTACTGACCATCACGCGCATTAAATATGCTTCAGGATTTTCATGCTCGCGGATCTTGTTCCAGCGCTTGTAAACATCAGCAAGTGCTTCCTGAAGAACATCTTCGGCGTTCTGGGTATCGAAACAAATTACCTTTGCAGCGCGAAGGAACGCCTTCTGGTTTTCGCGTAACCAGAGGGTGAACTCAACTTGGTTCTGTTGGCTCATGCGCACTCCATAGAGCGAAGGTTACCTGCTTGATGCACCAAAGAGCGAGGTCGCCAATAAGACGGAAAGTCCGATGAATACTCCCCCTGCACCAGCGGATGCGGCGAGGGCTCCGGCTGCGCCAGGGACTATAAATTGACCAAAACGATTGCCCATCAAACGCGCAGAGACTGCGAGTGCGCGTTCATTGGCGGCAGTTTTCTGCGAAACCAAAGACATCGTTAACGGCTGGCCAATTCCAAGTGAAAAACCTGCAATAAAGACGATTGCACCAAGGGTTATTGGTGTTGATGCAAAAGCCATACCTGCACATGCAATTACAGAAACAGAGGTGCTAACCATTAACAATTGATAAGTCGAAAATCTTGCACTTAACCTGCCGAGGAAGAATCGAGAGATCATCGTTGTTCCGGCGCGAATTGCCAGAATGACTCCGATTGCATAAGGTGAAAAATTATTTTCTGTACCGAATAGTGGCAAGAAGACAACTAAGACATCAGCTACTGAAGAAATTGCAAGTGAAACATAGATAGCAGCTAATATTCCAGGTCTCTTCATCAACGCTATTGCCGCCGAGTATGTGCCGGTATCTGACTTAGCAGCAACACTTGGTTTCTCACTGCGCCATTTCAATACTGGAATAAGT
>Ga0222712_10006397_pt1 | contig 11646 bp, 13 predicted proteins | sample C33_657DmetaG_FD_165043 | JGI IMG/M metagenome (GOLD analysis project Ga0222712, IMG submission 165043) | Estuarine water microbial communities from San Francisco Bay, California, United States - C33_657D | ecosystem: Environmental > Aquatic > Marine > Unclassified | place: USA: California... | reverse complement strand
TATTTAAAAATGCCATGATTATTGGGGTTGTTCTATGTTATTATTACCTTGTGTTGCAGTAATTAACTTATTTCTACCAATTTGATTATCGTTGTATGTTTTCGCAACCGATTGTAATATGTTAATTACATCGTTGTTTAATTCAATTAAACCAGCAACAACATCAACCTTTGGGTTTTCTTCGTCAGTATCAAATGTAATTGATTTAATAGCATCCAAACCAGGGTTTTTAATGGTTTCCGTGCTTAATACAACCTGACCATCATCAACGGTTATATTAACAGTGTCCATTATTAAGCCAGTACCTTTTAAAAATTCACCAACGGATGTTGTTATTGAGTTTTTAACATCATCGGAAATGGCATCTTGTGTGCTTAAAAAACCAACGGTATTAATACCGTCAAAAGTTACTTTTTCACCGCTTTTGTTGGTTGTTTCCTCTTCCGCTGTATTTGGGTTTGTTACATTAATTTGTGCTGGATTAGCGGGTTCAACATCTTCTTTGATTAACCTAATTTTACCCAACATATTTCTAATTTGGTCGTATTCGTTTACTGTGTTCATATCAATTATTTATTAATTCTATTAGTTTTTCGAAGTCAAATGCTGGTGTCAAATCATAGTGATTTTTACTGAAATTACTTCTAGTTAATATCCCGTTAATTTTATTTGCTCGGTTAATAATAATATTACTACCAACAAAATTTTTGTCAATGGAATATTCTATACATAAATAGTTTATTAATTCGGTTAAGGCCAAATATTGTTCATTTGTATAACTAGCCCAATACTTTTTTGATCGCCAAGCCCTCTCAACCACGTCAAATCGATATGGGGCTCCCATCCAGTCTTCATATTGACTGGTTTTTTCATCATAATTTAACCACCCCAGATTTTCGAGTGCGATAATAATTGATTGCTTGCTAAGATCCTCATTATCAATTAATTGAGTATATTGTAAAGGATCGTAATGCTGGTAGATTTTACCAGATTTATCTATTGTGAATGTCGGGATCTTAGTGTATTTACCATTAAATCGTTTTGTGATTTTGATAAAATGGCTCTCTATTGAGCATCCCGTATTTAATAAAACTAATTGTCTTTTCTTAGCTTTAGTTTTTTTAATTTGAGTTTCTTCTGTAAAGTAATACTCATTAATGAAGTTGTCCATCCTTAAACACCATTACATCATCCAAAAAATTGGTTATTATAGGTGCATTAGGCTCAATATGGTCTAATTTAAATTTTTTTTTTCGTCAGAATCATCAGAATCCTGTTCAATTGTATTTTCAACAATTGGTTCTTCTTCTCTGTATTGTGAATTAGCTAGAGCTGTTGGTTCGTTTTCAATATCTTCTTCGGTTGGTATTGGTAATTTACCTTCTTTTCTCAATTCATCAACTTTATCCCAGATTTTTTGTGTTTTGATTTTTTCAGCTTCAGCTAAAATTTCATCATCAGATTTTTTAAGTTGGGTGACAGCGTCAGTAATTTGATCATTTACTGCCCCACTTACTTCCTCAGTTACTTCTTCACTCGGTTTAATATAATCAACCAATGATTTAATAAAACCTAAAGCAACTAATGGTAAAATAGCCCCAGATACGATTGACAATATCCTTTTTTGTTCTATCGGTTCATTATCAACTAAACCAAATAATTCGATCCAACCTTGGTATCCTTCTAAATGCATATAAGCAAAATAAGCATTACCCATTGCCTGCATTAATGTTAGTGTAAAAAATAACATCCATACAATACTTTTATTCATTTTCTTAAGGGCTATGATTGAAGCTAAAGATGCCGCAGCACCAACCTCAAAAGCCAAAGCTAATGTTATGGCCAACCATTCTGGATTGGATAACTTAAAGAAATCAATAACGTGTATCGTTGATATGATTGATACCATTACATATAATGTAACAAAGGTACCTATTATAAAATTTCTTGTTAATTTATTCTCCTCTTGTTGCATCTTATTTGTTTTCTAGCGCTTTTATTTTATTCTCTAAATCAATCTTAGATGGTAAAATAATTTGATTTTGGAATGTCATCATTTGCTCTTGTCTATTTAATTTTGACATTTCATTATTAATCCTATCATAAACACGATATTGTGATTTATAATCATTTAATTTTAAATTATCTTCAGTTGGTACCAAAGATGTCAAGCTATCCATTTGCGCTTCAATTTTAACATTATCTTTAGTTAGACGTTTAATCTTACTATTTTTAGAACATGTTTGCATAAACATGACAATCAACAACAATGGAACGATGATCATTCCATTCTTATTAAGAAAATTTTTTATTTTTTCCATAGTTTAGTTTTTTACGTTATTAATAAATATTTGGAGTTTTATAATAATTCAAATAAGTCGCTAGAATAGAACCTTAGTTTTTTAATAGCCTTTTCTTTTATCTGGCGTACACGTTCCTTTGTTAACTCCAAATCCTCCGAAATATCTTGTAATGTTAAGGATTCACCATCCAAACCAAAATATTTTGTCACAACGTATTGCTCAGATTCGGTCAAATTAGATAAAATCCTTTTTAATTTAGTTAACAATATCGCCCTATCATCAGCAAAAACCAAATCAGGTCTTTCCGCTGATTTATCTTCCATAACATCATGGAATGTGTTACCATCCTCGTCCATGCTATCATCTAAACGGCTAATTTGTGGCAAACCAACAATCGACTTAGGCATTTCCTCAACATATTCCGTTGGTGCCAATTTTGAGTGTTTTGACATTTCATTAATAACGTTAACTGGTAACCTAATAGTCCTACAATTATCATTTAATGATTGTATCATACTTTGTTTAACCCACCAAACAGCGTAAGATAAAAATCTAACATTAGCTTCCTCATAGTTAAATTTTTCAGCGGCCTTTAATAAGCCATAATTACCCTCCGAGATTAGATCTGATAAATCCAAACCCTGGTGCATATATTGTTTAGCCACACTGATAACAAACCTTAGGTTTGATAAAACAAGTAGTTCTTTTGATTTACGACAACCAGTTTTAATTTTTTTAATTAATTCGATTTCTTGATCCCTGGTTAGGGCGCTATGTTTTCTAACATCAAGTAGGTACGTAGCGATTTCCGCTTGGTTGATGTAGTGCGATGTGTTGTCTTTAATCATTTTGTGTGTACTTTTTTAAAATTATTTGTTCTCTTTCTGTTAAACTGTTAATACCATGTTCTTTTATCTTTTCAAGTATTGGGTCGATATCATCCATGGTTATGTCATCAACCAAATTTGTGCCATCGTCTACTTTTACCTCCTCGCCCATTGTTGCCTGTAATTCATTAAACATATCCAAAAACTCACGCTTCATTTTTGTTATTATATCAATGAAATGTTGGATCCTATCTAATGATTCATCAATTGGTTTTGGTTTTGTTGATTTATCGTATAAATGTTTATGGTGTTGGATACATAGTAAGTTAACATATGGAACCTTATCAACCTCAAACAAGAAATACGAATCAATATAACCTGCATACACTTTGTTAAAGATTTGCTGTATTTCGGTTATTTTTTTTGTACTAGTAAATCTAATAACAATTGTTGATTGGCTTATACTATATCTGAACATTGAGTCACTATCTAGCACAGCTTTAAATCCATGTCTTAAATTTTCTGGGTACCTACCCATGAAAAATGAAATATATTCTCGTTTCTTAGGTGTTACAATCTTTTTAACCAGAACAAACACAGCGTATCTTATATAAAATATTAAATCGGCTATCATTAATCAATAATTACTTTTGAAATGTTATCATCTTTTTTTACTTTAACCATATGGTCAGCCCAGTCTTGGATTATTGGATTATGACTAATAATCCAAATATGTTCAAAAAATTGCTTAAGTTTATCAAAAAATAACGCTATATTATCTAGATTATCGTTTGAAACTTTACCCGTTACCTCATCAAATATGATGATGTTTGGTTTTGGTAGTGAACAAACTTTACTTAAAACACATCTTAGTGCAAGTGAACTGACAGTTTTCTCATACCCAGACCCAGCACTTAGTGGTTTTTCAATCCCACTTAAAATATCGATCATCCAAAACTCAACCTCACCTTTCTCGTTCATTCTCATTTCAAGATTAAACTCACAACTATCGGATAACAATATTTTAAGATGTGAATTAATTAACGGAATCATAGTACTAAGAACCATTTTAGATATTCCGTTTTTACCATACACATCCAAATACACCCTAAAAATGTTATCAATAATCTCTTCATTTTTAAGTTCCTTCAACAAGTTATTATATTCGGTAATTTTACTATTAGATAACTCAATATCCTTTTCAATGCTTTTGATTTGCAAAGCTACCATATCTTTTTGTTCTGTTAATGAATCTATGGTAAATTTTATTTGCTGGATTTCAGTATCGATCAATTTATTATCCTCAACCATCTTTTTAACTTTTCTGTACTGAGTTAATTTATCGTTACCACGAGTTAGGCTATCCTGATATGCTTTTAATTCTTGCTTAGCCTTTTCAACTAATAATTGATTCTTATTATAGGCATCCCACAAGTCCTTAACTTGATCCATATGGTTGATTTTTTCAGTTACACCATCTATTGATTTTTTCACCTTAGACCAACTATTTTCCTTTGTTTTTAACTCTTTTTTTGCCTTATCGATATCAGTTGTAAAATCAACACCATCTAGTTTTCTTTTGCAGGTTTCACATATTTCACTGTTAGCCAATGTATCAATTCTTTGCTTAATCGAACTAATATCAACCCTTAGATCAATCTCGGTTTGCGTTAAATCTTTAAGCTCTGATTTTTGTGTACCATAAAAATCGATATCGTACTGCTCTTGTGGTTCAGGTATTTGAGCCTCCAAAGTCTGTACCTCACTTGTTTTTTGGTCGATTAATCCCATTACCTTTGTGATACCACCCTGGATTGTTTCCTCATCTAGTTTATATAGTTCAGTATCGATATCGTTATTTCGTTTCTTAAATAACACATCCCTATTATTGTTATGTGTGTCAATCTTAGATTTGAAATCGTCAAAAGTTTTTTGTTGGACATCAATCATTAAGTTATTTTCTACGATTTTATCCTCTTCAGTGGCAATTTTAGCTAATATCTCCTGGCTATTGCTATGGTATAATTTAGATTTCTCTTTCCATTCGGTATGTTTCTTTTTAGCGATTTTTTCTTTTTCACGGAAAAATTCTAAGCCGATAAATCTAGTTAAGATTCTACCACGCTCAGTTGGTTTAGTTTTAATTAAATCATCTAAATTATCACCAGTTGTTAAAATGGTAATTAGAAAATCATCATAGGTACCAACGTATGTTTTGATCAATTCATCGGTAAACTTTCTTTGTTCGCCATTTAATTGTTTGATCCCACCACGTGGTAATACTTGGTAGAAATCAACCTCACCTTTGCATGTGTAACCATCTTTACCCTCTTTTCTCGTGATAGTTCTCTTGATGATATATGTGTCACCTTCAATCTCTACCTTACCTTTAACTTCTACAACATTCTCATCGGTGAATCGATTAAAAACCTCTTCATTTTTATCCGTTTTTGTTGTTGTACCAAAAAATAGGAATAATAATAAATCAACTGTTAATGTCGTTTTACCGCCATAATTTTTTGGTTCGGATATAACAGAGGTAATACCGTTTTTATCTTCAAATGTTAATTTATTTTTTTCACCATACGACAAAAAGTTTGAGAACTCAATCTCCTTTATTTTAAATGTTTTGTACCTGTTGGTTTGTTCCTTGTAGTTTTCAAGTTCAACATTAACTGACCCATCTAATTTCATTAGGTGTGGTAAAGATATGCTAATATTGTTGTCTTTAATGTATTTCTCAATTAGACTTTTTTGGTAATTTTCATCCAATACCAATTCGGATGCGTCAGCTGATCCTTCAACCACAACATCTGAATTTTTATTAACAATGGGTTTAAAGATTACCTTAACCTTGCTTGTTTTGTATTTGTTTTGAAAATATTTTTCAATCTCACGCTCTTTAGTCGTTGAATGATTATCTAATGTGTCTTCCCAAAAAACTTTTATATGATTATTGCTATCATATATCTGTTCGTCTTTAGTTTTAGATGTCGTATATTTTGTAGTCATCGTTTAAATTTACCTTTTTAAATATTTTTTTTGGTGGCTCCTCTTTTTTTGGTTCCTCTTTTGGTTGTTCCTCTTTGTTTTCTTCTACCAATTCAGTTGTTACGTTTTGCAAAGGTAATACATTATTGGTGTCATATACAAGAGGTTCTTCAATCTTTTTTTCAACATCTTTTGTTGGTACTATATTTGGCACAGCACCATACTTTTCAGATGTGAATGCTTTTTCCAGTAGATTACCACAAAATTTATCAACATCATCAATGCCGTTTACTTTGCAGTAGGCTTTTATGTCCGAATATAATTTTTTATCGATATTAAGCATTTAATAATTCTTCGTTACCTTGTTCAATATCCTCAATATCAGTTATTCTAAAATTAAGATACTTAATTGGGTTTTCCAAATCAAAAAATTCGTATGATAACACTTTATTCTGATCCACATTAACTAAATTAAACCCGTGTTCAGATATTGTTTCGGAATAATCTTGCTGAATCATACTACCAGGCATAATCACATGCACCCCATTTTTTGTTTGTAACACCTGTCTTTTATGGATGTCACCACACAACACAATATCACATACATTAAACTTCTCGACATCGGCACCGTGCATAAACTTAAAGCCCTGATTGTTAGTTGCACCGTTTAATATACCATGGTATAACCCGATTTTAAGTTTTTCTGGGTAGGTATTTACCATAATGGATTCTGGTGTCATATTGTTATCATATATTGAATAAACAACCCAAGCAATATTTTCATCCTCAAACACATCTGATTTTGTATAGTAGACAATATTATCAACATCCAATGCGTTATATATTGGTGTGATTGCGTCCATTCTCTCTTTGTTTTGTTCAACAATATCGTGATTTCCTGGTATGATAACAACCTTACCAGTTAATTTTGAGCATTCCAGTAAGAACCAAGAGACCATATTAACCAATTCTGGGCTAATTTGATTTCTAGAGTGTACTAAATCACCAGCAATAACAATCCTATCTGGTTTGTGTTTTCGCATTTGATCTAAGAAGTTATCACAAATGGCTCTAAATTCAATGTGTCTCTGAATATTCCTAAAATGAATATCAGCAATGTGCGCAATTTTATTTATCATTATCCTAATAATTTAATTTTGTAGTGCTCAATTAGCATTTCGGCTTCCCTTTTCATATAACCAACTGGAATTAATCTAAATGTCTGTGAGAATTTATCCCAATAGAACAATCCAGCTCTATTAAATTTTCTACCAGTTTCTCGCTCATACATCACACCATAAATTGATAGTTGTAATGTGTAGTCATTATACTGACAATGTGGTAAGTGGTTTACTGGGAAATGTAAATATTCACCATATTTATTTTCAAATTCAAATTTTTTGTTTGTTTTGAAATCCCATACATTAAACATGTTGTTTGGTAAATCCTCAATAATGTCAGAAGTACCTGCGATACCCTTTTCATCCGTAAATTCAATTGACATGATGTGTTCTGGTTTAACATTATCATTTAGTAATAAATCTAAACCCTCCTCATCACAAACACGTCTAAATGCGTTTATTACAGTACCCTCAAACTCATCTCTAGGTGAGTATATTCTATTAGGTGCCAATAAAAATCTTTCAAGGATTTCATGTAAATTAGTCCCATACTCATTAGCCAATCTGTTAATTTCACGCCATTCGGCAATAACTTCTTGTTTAGTTAAACCACGTCTTTCGGCAACTCTTGTTGCGTGGTAATCTTCATCAAATTTTTCTTTGTACTGCCCCAAAACGGTGGTAACCGAAGTGTATTTACAATTCGGTGCCTTGTCGTTCACATAAGTGTGAGTCTCTGCTATTAGTTTTATCATTAATCTGTTAGTTTTACACTTTTAGTTATTAGCCATTTTTTAAGATTTTCGTTCCCGTATGTTTGATTAAAACTCGAGACATCGTGATCTTTTGGCATGTAATTTAATAATATTTTATTTATTAATCTACCACCCTCCAATTTGTTTCGGATTTTTTTAGCATCCTCAACGGCATCTGGATCGAGTACAATAATAATAAAATTTTTTGACTTTACGTATATTTCGTTAAAAAGTTTATCATACATTTTTTTACCTAGCAATGGTATGCTATTTGGTAAAACAATATGGTCGAACGCCCCTTCAACTAAAAATACTGGTTTATCCCAATTAATTAAATGTTCATTAAATATGATTTGGGTCTTATCAATAGATGGGTTTAAGTATTTAAATTTCTTTGTTTTGGGTGATATAGACCTGGATACAAAATAATTTAAATCGCCATTTATATCGTATGATGGTATAATAACCCTATTTTGGTACAAACCATCAAAGCAGAACCCAATTTTATGTTTATCAATCATTTCATCGTTAACACCACGATTATACAAATAATTGAATGCTGGGGCAAATAGTTTATTATTTTGTTTACCAGTTAGATAGTAGAACTCTTCGGGTAACTTTAATATGTCTTTTTGGATTTCTTTGTCAGTTGTTTGGTTATATTCACCATTAAACTTAAATTTACCCTTTATAAACTTTTGTAAGATGTCTTTATCGGCATATTCTTTAAATAAATAATATAACCTACCTTTGGTGTCGTGAGTCTCAGAACAAGACCAACAGCTATAAACACCCATATCATAGTTGATTTCTAAATTACCCTTACCATCATGATCAACGCCACGCATGTAAGAACAATTCGGACAATCGAATGCTATCTGTGATCTGCTTTCGTAATGTTTTCTAGGTTCCCCAAGAAAATCCTCCAATAGCCCAATAAGTTCTAAGTGTTTATCTTCAGTCTCAAAATCAAACATTACTTCCGCTTTTTTAGCAAAAGTAAACAAAAAATCGGTAAAAACCAAACTTACTCAAAAATATTTTTCATTCTGGCGTAAGATAAACATACTGTGTATGCATCACTCATGTCAAAATTTTCTTTTTTGAGTTGTCCTTTTTTATCCAATATCCAAGAAATCTCGGGTTCTCTCTTTGAGACTTTTTCCCAAACAACACGTTTTTTATCTATGTCTTTGGGGTATGAACCAAATAATACAATTTTACCACCCGCATTTGGTTGCATTAATTGTGGGAATGCATTTTTTCTGGCCTCATAGGTACTAATATATTCTGGTGTTACACCTAATTTATCGTAACATATTTTTGTAACCATACCATTAAACCTTAATAGAGTTCCAACGGTGTTTACATTATTTGATCTTAAAAGCGGCTCCTCAATTAATACGTGCCTAATATCCATTTTAGAATATTTTGTAATAAATTCAGCAAATAAATCAGCTTTTTTAATTAATTCCTCAGTTTTGCTTTCTGGGGTTGGTTTTGCTTTTGGTGAAATGTGTGTTAATTCTAACAGTTGACCTTTATTGTTAAACAATGCTACTCCGATTGTTTTAGTTGAAACGTCAAGTCCAAGTAAGTAATATTCTTCTTGTATCTCTTTTTTCATAAATTTTTAATTATTTTTTTTATTCTATTTAGTTGTTCGTTAATAACAGTTTCATCGACATTTTTTTCATCTTCATTTAAAAATAAATCAATACCCTTTCGAACCATTAATGGTAGGGTTGACATCTTATCTTTCAATGATGGTAATATATCACTCTTTAATTTTTTAAAATATTCTTCGTTACCTATAAAATATTTCTTAGCGTCCCCAACATCATCATATTTTAATGTTAGACTACCGTCTGAGTTAATATCAAAATCAGCCCCACCAAATACTGAACTGGGTATGAATTTTAATAAGACTTTTAATAAAAATGATGGTGGTGTTTTGAAACCTTGCTTTATGGCCATTTTTTGGATATCAGCACTTACCATACCCCAAACAGGTTCATTCTGAGATCTTAACTCACTTAAACCATCTAAGATACTTTTAACGTTACCCGCAACACCAACTAGTTTATATAAACCAGATTGTTGTGGTCTTACGGCAACAAAACCATTATCGTCACCAAAAAATAACCAGTTTTGAGCTCTGCTATAAAATTTATCTTTAGACCATGAAGTTCCTAATGATTTTTCATATGAATCTTTAAAAACATTATAAACATGTTCTTTTTTATCATCAGATAAACCATTAAAATTATATGACTCGTTAATCATATTATAATCTAATTTTTACGTTAAATGACACAACATCATACCAATATTTTTTAACTGGTTGTGTTGGTTTACATATCGCTAATAAATTACCGTTTGCATCGTGTATACCTAAACTGGTAACAATTACTGGGTATAAATTTTGTGAATCAGATTTAAAATTAGTAAAATCACTATCCATTGAAACGGCCATTAAATCTTTTGCTGTATCATTGGTTGATTTAAAGAATTCATCTGATGATGCTAAACAAACAATATTTAATGATTTTTCGGTGTTATAACTAATAAACTTCATGTCAGCTGTAACACCAGTTGTTGCAGCGGTAAATACGAATTGCGTGCTATCCCAAATAATCTTATTTGACTCATCTTTGGTTGTGATCATATAATTTGGGTTAGTCATCACGGATCCTCTAGTTGTTCCTGTTGCTAACGTTCCGTTAACATCATATGATTTAAAATAGTTATCTAAATTAGTACCAGATTTTGAAATTGAGCCATTAAATACTTTTTTGAAGTATGAATCAACAACAACTGGATGTGTTATTACCACAAACCCTTTATCTAAAGCGACAAATCCGATACATTCATCTGATTTATAATCATATAGTGCTTTTTCAACAGATGTTGGGTTGAAAACTCTAACACCATCAATTAAGTCAGAATAACCAGCACCCCAAGATGTTAATGATGCTGTTTGTGGTGCTTTAATTTGATCCGAAAATAATAAAACAACGTTACTTTCATATGTTGTGATATTATTGATATCTGGTTTAATACCAATATCTTTAACGGATAAATCAATTTCGCTTAGTACTCTATCTAAATTAGTAGCGTTTAAATTCTTTTTGTTATACGTACCATAAGCGGTTAATTGGGTTGGCGATGCGTCATATGTGTAATAACCTAATTTAGTATCAACAACACTAGCTGGAGCGTCTGGTACATGATACGGCATTGTAAATTTAACCGATTTACCATCTATAAGTTCACCATAAGAACCGTTAGGTATTTCAAAGATTAAATATAAATCGTGAGTTATCGGTGTCTGATTAGGAAATACCGTTTTATCATATTCATATGAGCCAATTGTCTGTAACACAGTTCCATAATATTCACCTGTAAATCCAGTTGTTGGGTGTACAACTAATGTATTTGTTGTTGCACCAGAAGTGGTGTGTTTAGTCCACTTATAACCAACACCGTCAATTGTGGTATCTGGTGTTGTTGTACCAGTTACAATCGATAATGTACCGTATTCACTTCTTGTGTATTTTTTCATTTCCTCATCTGTAACAGGTAAGTTTAATGATTTTAACAAGTTAGCAAAAATGGTGTTTGTATCGTTTCTTTTAACAAACATACC
>Ga0222712_10006396_pt1 | contig 11646 bp, 5 predicted proteins | sample C33_657DmetaG_FD_165043 | JGI IMG/M metagenome (GOLD analysis project Ga0222712, IMG submission 165043) | Estuarine water microbial communities from San Francisco Bay, California, United States - C33_657D | ecosystem: Environmental > Aquatic > Marine > Unclassified | place: USA: California... | reverse complement strand
AAGGAAAATTGAAAATTGGTATTACAGGAGTGGGTATTGAAATGCAAGGATTGGTTCCAGAAAATTTATTCGGGCAAACGATCTATCAAGATCCCATACCTGCTGCAAGCCGCATTGCATCTGAATTGAAGAAGAATGGATGCGACATGGTTATTTGTATTTCGCATTTAGGGGATCGTTACGGAGACAACAAAGTGAGTGATGAAGTATTAGCAAAAGAATCCGAAAACATAGATTTGATCATTGGTGGACATACGCATCGGTTCTTTGAACAACCCAGGGAATATACTAATAAAGCGGGTAAAAAAGTAGTTGTAAATCAAGTAGGTTGGGGAGGGATTCAATTGGGCCGATTAGATTACGAATTTTCTCGCGGAGGAGCAAAAAATTTAGAAAAAAATCAAGCAATTTCAGTCGAGAAAAATATTGTGGAATAAAAAATTTTTTTTTCTCGAAACTGAATATATATTCGCCATCTGACTCGATTTTAGCAAGTGAAATATTGAACATGTGAAGAAGCGTTGAAACCGACTCAAAACAAGACCCGAAATAATCAACTATATACGCAGTAGATTGAAAGTGTGAGAAGGAATGGCAGTAACCAACGTCGCTGTAATTAGTCCTGTGCATTGATTTTTCAGAGGTCATTAAACTTAAAACCCATCAAAATCTAAACCTCGTTAGGACTAATGGAAAAACCTTTTGAAAAAGTTTGGAGCAGTTGTTTAACAATCATAAAGGATATTGTGGAATGGCAACATTTCAAAACATGGTTCGAGCCGATCAAACCTGTCGCTTTAAAAGGTAATGTTCTAACTATTCAGGTACCCAGTCAATTTTTTTACGAATACATTGAGGAGCACTACATCAACCTCCTCGCCAAAACACTTAAAAGAGAGTTAGGCAAGGACGCACAATTGGAGTATAGGATAATGGTTGATAGTGGTAACGATCAGTCGAAGCCATTGACCATGGATGTTCCGGGTCAAAACTTCAAGAGTTTCTCTAATAATGAGATGGATTTTCCGTTGGTTGTAAATAACCACGTGAGGAATCCTTTTGTGATACCTGGTTTAAAGAAGATGCAGATTGACTCTCAACTCAATCCCATCTACACGTTCGATGCATTTGTGGAGGGTGACTGCAACAGGGTAGCCAGACGTGCTGGTAAAACTGTAGCGGAGAAACCTGGTGCCACTTCATTCAACCCTTTGGTGGTTTATGGAGGGGTAGGTTTAGGAAAATCACATTTGGTACAAGCCATTGGCAACGAGGTGAAGCGCTTGCATCCCAACAAGGTGGTATTGTATGTGAGTTCAGAAAAATTCATCAACCAGTTCCAAGATCATAGCAGAAACAATGCGATCAATGACTTTATTCATTTCTATCAACTGATTGATGTATTGATCATCGACGATGTTCAGTTTTTCAACCGTGCAGAAAAGACACAAGATGCCTTTTTTGCCATCTTCAATCATTTGCATCAGTCTGGAAAACAATTGATACTAAGCTCAGACAAGCCGCCAAAAGATTTAGAGGGAATGCAAGAAAGATTGTTGAGCCGTTTCAGATGGGGCCTAAGCGCAGATTTGCAGGTACCTGACTACGAGACCAGGATTGAGATTCTTGAGAGAAAGATGAAAAACAACGGCTTGGATCTTCCAAAGGATGTCGTGAAATACATTGCTTACAACATACAAAACAATGTGAGAGAATTGGAAGGTGCATTGATTTCGCTTTTAGCACAATCTTCTTTGAACAAGCGTGAAATTGATCTTGATCTTGCGAAAAAGGTGTTGCGCAATTTCATCAAAACTTCTTCAAAAGAAATCACGATCGATACCATCCAGAAAATGGTTTGCGAATTTTTCGACTTGCCCTATGACCGTTTGTTGCAAAAAACCAGAAAAAGGGAAATTGTACAAGCACGTCAAATTACTATGTACCTGGCTAAAATTTTCACCAAAAATTCTCTTAAAACCATTGGAGAACATTTTGGAGGAAGAGATCATACAACGGTTATCCATTCATGCCAAACCGTAAAGGATCTGATGGATACAGATAACATGTTCCGTGAAAGCGTGATGGAGCTTCAGCAGAAGGTTCAGTTGGCTGCCATGTAATTGTACTTTATCTTATAGGTAACACAAATCTTTTGGGGATTGAGGAGTCTTTAGTAATTTCGCCCTCCCTGAAACGATAGGTTTCAGACGGTGGGGTGGATGAGTGGCTGAAATCAGTAGTTTGCTAAACTGCCGTACGGGTAACTCTGTACCGCGGGTTCGAATCCCGCCCCCACCGCAGTTTAAACATATTCGGGGCGTAGCGTAGCCCGGTTATCGCGCCTGGTTTGGGACCAGGAGGTCGCAAGTTCGAATCTTGCCGCCCCGACAGAAAGAAAAGCTGGCACTTTGTGCTGGCTTTTTTCATTTATACCCATCGGTTCTATCAAAGATTCTCCTTACATTCAGAAAAAAAAATATGTTAAGGAAAGCCTGCCTCTTACCACTCGCTTTACTCACTTTTTTCATAGCCATCGCACAGGAAAAAGTGGATCAACAAATGATCTCCAAGATCAGGGAACAAGCATTGAATAAATCCAAGGTAATGGACATTGCCTTGCATTTGACTGATTTAAACGGCAATCGATTGGCCAATTCCCCTGGTTACAAAAGAGCTGCTGCATACGCAGTGGATTTTTTAAAGTCTATTGGTATTGATAACGCCAGCCAAGAGGCGTGGGGCGAATTCGGAAAAGGGTGGGAGTTGGAGAAAGCATATTTCGCGATGACCGCACCTTACTATAAACCTATATTGGCATATCCCAAAACCTGGACTGCAGGTACAAAAGGACTTAAACATGCTGAGGTATTGGTGGTTGACATGAAAGATTCACTCTCGCTACTCAATTATAAAGGAAAACTCAAAAATAAAGTGATTCTTCCTGATATGAGCTATGCGTACAACCAAAGTTTTAAAGCAGATGCTGTTCGATACTCAGAAGAGGATCTTCAAAAAATGGCAGCTGCTTCAGCACCCGGTGGGGGCCGTCAGCAACGAGATACTGCACAGATGAGACGCATGCGTGAACAAATGCAGAGAAACATGGCTCCACAGCGACTTTTGACCATTCTAAAAAATATGGCAAAAGAAGAAGGCGCCATTGCAATCTTGAGTTCATCCACCCGTAATCATGATGGAACCATTTTTGCTCAGGGAGGAGGAACCTACAAAGCAACCGATCCGGATAACTTCTTAGATATGGTATTGGGTGTAGAAGACTACAATACCTTATTGCGTATTTCAAAAAGCGGCGTGAATGTCGGAGTAGACGCAGATGTCAAAACAACTTTTTATAAAGATGATTTAAATGGATACAATGTGATCGCAGAAATTCCAGGTACAGATCCCGTTTTGAAAGACGAGGTGGTGATGATTGGAGCTCACCTCGATTCGTGGCAGACGGGTACTGGTGCAACCGACAATGCTTCAGGTTCATCTGTAATGCTAGAGGTCATGCGCATTCTAAAATCTCTCAACGTGCAACCAAGAAGAACCATTCGCATTGGATTGTGGAGCGCAGAAGAGCAAGGTTTACTTGGTTCCAGGGCCTACGTGGCAAAAACGTTTGGTGGAAATGCTACCAATCCTAAAACATCCGCGTACGATAAATTTTCTTCTTACTTCAATATTGACAATGGAACAGGAAAAGTGAGAGGCATCTATTTACAAGGAAACGAAGCATGCAAAGATATTTTTGCATCCTGGCTGGAGCCCTTCAAAGATTTAGGTGCAACCACTGTTACCATCAGCAATACAGGCGGCACCGACCACCAGTCTTTTGATGGCGTCGGTTTACCCGGATTTCAATTCATCCAAGATGAAATCGAATACGATACAAGAACCCATCACAGCAACATGGATGTATACGATCATTTAATTGAAAGCGACCTGAAGCAAATTGCAGCCATCGTTTGTTCATTTGCTTACCATGCTGCACAGCGCGACGAAAAATTACCAAGAAAAAAATAGTCACTATGAAACGTATACTCATTCTGTTTGCTCTTGCTTCATTTGTAATCAGTTGCAATCAAACTTCTCAAAAAGGAATAACCCTTGCTGAATATTTTACTAAACACGAAGCAGGAATTCAAACAGGTAACGAAAAGGTTATTCAAATTGAAAGCCTTGGAAAAAAATTCAATATCTGGACCAAGCGTTTTGGAAACAATCCCAAAACTAAAATCCTCTTACTCAACGGCGGACCTGGTGGCACACACGAATATTTTCAGTGCTTCGAAAATTTCTTGCCACAGGAAGGTGTTGAATTTATTTATTACGATCAATTGGGATGCGGTTATTCAGATAATCCGAACGATACTGCTTATTGGGATCTACCCCGATTTGTAGAAGAAGTTGAGCAGGTGAGAGTAGCATTGGGGTTGAACAAGGATAATTTTTATCTATTGGGACATTCCTGGGGAGGAATACTTGCCATGCAATATGCCCTCAAGTATCAGCAAAATATGAAAGCACTCATCATCTCCAATATGATGTCTAGCTGTCCCGATTACGGTAAATATGCCGACGAAGTGTTGGCTAAGCAGATGGATAAGAAAGTTTTGGATTCCATCCGTGCAATGGAAGCGAGAAATGATTTCGCGAATCCTCAATACATGGGTTTGTTGATCCCCAATTTCTATGAACAACATATGCTGCGTAAGCCCTATGCAGAATGGCCTCCATTGGTGCAACGTGCATTTGCAGGAATGAATCAATCACTTTATGTAACGATGCAAGGTCCGAGCGAATTTGGCATTTCCGGTCGCCTCGAAAATTGGGACGTTAGTAAGGAGCTTCCAAACATCGTTATCCCAACATTGGTAGTTGGTGCAGAACACGATACCATGGATCCGAATCACATGAAATGGATGTCTACTCAAGTAAAAAATGGCACCTATGTTTATTGTCCGAACGGTGGACATATGGCGATGTACGATGACCAGGAGAACTATTTCAATGGATTGATCGGGTTTATCAAGAAAGTAGAAAATAAATAAATTTTTATGAATAAGTTTTTGTGTGCGCTCTCCTTGTTTTTTGTTTCAGTCGTTCAGGCACAACCTCTTCCTCAGCAACTGCAATTGCCCAACGGATGGAAGATAAGTCCCGTTGGTAGGTCTTTCCAGCTTGGAGATCTTCCTTTGAATATTGCGGTGAGCAAGACATCCAACTATGCAGCGGTTACAAACAATGGTCAGAGCACACAAAGTATTCAGCTCATCGATGTGAAGTCTGAAAAAGTTTTGGATCAAGTAGAAATTGAAAAATCATGGTACGGGATCACATTTACTTCAGACGAAAAAAATATTTATGTTTCTGGTGGCCACGATAATAGAATTCTGAAATACGAAATCGTTGATCAGAAATTGAAACGTGTAGATAGTTTTCAACTCGATCGTCCATGGCCTGTAAAAGTAGGGCCAGCAGGACTTGCACTAGACGAGGCTTCGAATACGATGTATGTGGTAACAAGGGAAGATAAGATGCTTTATGTAGTTGATCTGCTTTCCAAAAAAGTAATTCAAACATATGGATTGGATGCAGAGGCATACGACTGCAAGATTTCATCAAAGACAAAAGAATTGTTTATCTCTTGCTGGGGCTGTGACAAAATTTTAGTTTTTGATATTCAAAATAAAATATGGAAACAGCCCATAGGAGTGGGAGATAATCCAAATGAAATGTTACTGAACAACGACTCCAAACTGCTGTACGTTTGCAATGCAAACGACAATTCTGTATCTGTAATCGACCTGGCTTCAAAATCTGTAATTGAAACATTGGATGCAGCACTCTACCCTCGCTCTCCCAGCGGCTCTACAACCAATAGTATTGCACTCGATGCAGAGGGGAAAAAGCTTTATATCGCTAACGCAGATAACAATTGTCTTGCGGTATTTGATGTTACTGTTCCGGGAAATAGTAAACCAAAAGGTTTTATCCCCGTTGGATGGTATCCGACTTCTGTACGATTTATCAAAGGGAAAATTTGGGTAGCCAACGGAAAAGGAATGACCTCGAAAGCAAATCCTTTCGGTCCATCGCCCATTCGCAACAAAGAAGATGTAATTCATCATGGATTTGAAGTAAAGGATGGATCGCAAGTGGAATACATTGGCGGACTTTTCAAGGGAACGATGAGTATTATTGAAGTTCCAAAACAAGAATTGCTGGATCAATACACCCGACGTGTTTATGAGAACAGTCCGTACTCACCGCAAAAAACTGAAAATGCCGGAATAGCAAACGCCGGTAATCCTATTCCAATGAAAGTAGGAGATAAATCTCCCATTAAGTATGTTTTCTATGTGATCAAAGAGAACAGAACCTATGATCAGATCTTGGGCGATGTTGCAAAGGGAAACGGAGATACATCACTGGTATTGTTTGGTAAAAAGTATACTCCGAATCAGCATGCGATTGTTGATCAGTTTGTATTACTCGATAATTTTTATGTAGACGCTGAAGTAAGTGCAGATGGACACAACTGGAGCATGGGCGCGTTGGCAAACGATTATTTAGAAAAAACCTGGCCAACTAGTTATGGCGGAAGAGGCGGTACGTATGGTGGAGAAGGCGAAAGAGAAGTTGCTAATAACAAAGCAGGATTTATTTGGAATAACTGCAATAGATACGGTGTCTCTTTTAGAACCTACGGCGAATTCATGTCTGCTAGTAAACCAACGATTTCGGTTTTGAAAGATCACTACTGTGCCAGCTTTCCGGAATACAATTTGAACATTGCAGATACTACTCGATTTAGATTTTGGAAAAAAGATTTTGATTCTCTTCTTGCAATTGGAAAATTACCGCAGTTCAATACTATTCGCTTTGGCAACGACCACACAGAAGGTGTTAGATTGGGCAGGCCTACTCCCTATGCCCATGTGGCAGACAATGATCTTGCCGTTGGAATGTTTATAGAAGCACTTTCTAAAAGTTCCATTTGGAACCAGACAGCTGTTTTCATTTTAGAAGACGATGCACAGAATGGAGCCGATCATGTGGATGCTCACCGTAGTACTGCTTATGTGGCCGGCGGATTTGTAAAACGAGGAGTTGTCGATCATACTCCCTACACCACTTCCTCTATGTTGAGAACGATGGAATTGATATTGGGTATGGGCCCAATGACGCAATACGATGCAGCAGCCACTCCTATGTGGAGATGCTTCGATAATACCGCAAAACCTTTTGAGTTTAAAGCTATCCTACCAGATGTCGACATGAATAAGCGAAATACTGCTATAAATGAATGGCAGAAGAGATCCGAAAAATTCAATTTCGCCAAAGAGGATGCCAACAACGATATTGAATTCAATAAAGTTTTGTGGCATGCCATCAAAGGAAATGTTCCTTTTCCTGGTCCAAAGCGCGCAGCATTTTTAAAATTGAAAGAGGAAGATGGAGACGATGACTAAAGGTTAACTTTGTGGGAGCGAACATCCGATGAGAAAATTGTATCGTCTTTTATGGAGTCTTCCTTTACTTGGAATCAGTTGGTTGCTGATTGACCAATATGTTTTGTGCCCCACTATTCAGTTTCCGGTAACAGAACCTTTCAAAGGGCAACGTATTTACAATCCTTATTTATCAATTGATTCTGCCGATATAGAGGTGGCTAATTTTCATGCGCATACCAAATCATGGGGTGGATTGACCAATGGTCATGGCGATGCCAGGGATGTTTGGAGAAGATACGATAGCATGGGGTATGGATTTTATGGTGTTTCTCAGTATCATCATATCGATAGCTTTGGTCAGCATCTTTCGAATTATGTTCCGGTATATGAGCATGGCGTAAATGTTAAAAAGACCCATCAATTGGTGTTGGGTGCAAAATCGGTTGTATGGAAGGATTATATTTTTCCTCAAACCATTGATAACAAACAGCAGATCATCAATAAAATAGCTGAAGACCCCAATGTATTGATTGTATTGAATCATCCGGGAATGAAAAACGGGTACGACACATCCGACCTCAAGAAATTATACAACTATGATTTTGTGGAAATTTTAAATCCCCAAGCTCAATCTTTTTCTCAATGGGATGCTGCTCTTTCATCTGGGCACCCTGTTTTTGGTTTGGCAGACGATGATGTACACAATGTATTTAACAACGACATCATTGGTCGTTATTACACTATTGTCTATGGAACCGGTAGAAACCGATCTGGATTATTTCATTCGTTGAAACTCGGTGCAAGCATCGCAGTATGGGTTCCTGAATTCAAGGGTGAAAATCTACTTCAGAAAAAAAACAGAATGCAAGCCAATAAGCAGTTGCTGAAAACCGTTACTGTTCAAGGGGATAGCATTTCTGTTGTTTTTTCAAAAGAAATCGAGCGTATAAGTTTAGTGGGTCAAAACGGCAAACTATTAAACACATTCAAACAAGTGAGTAGTGTGTCTTATGCATTTTCACCACAGGATACCTACCTCCGTATTGAGGCCCTAACCAAAGACGGCACTCGTTTTTATTTGAATCCTTTTTTCAGGTATTAAAAGACTGTTTCCCTTCCTGAAATTCCTATCTTAGTAACCTTAAAATTTTTAGATATGAAGGTATCTTTTTCGCATCGCATGCAGCTGCTTTTTTTATGTATGATCTGTTTTTCTTTTTCTGCTTTAGCACAAAAAAAGACAGTCGCTAAACCTGTAGTTGCAGAAACAAGCAATGTAAATCTTGATGAATATTTTAAACCAGTGTATTGGAGAAATATCGGGCCTACTCGTGGGGGTCGCTCCGTAACTTCTTCTGGTGTTAAGGGTAATACGCTTGTATATTATATGGGAACAACAGGCGGCGGTGTCTGGAAAACCGAAGACGCGGGACAAACCTGGAAAAACATTTCTGATGGATATTTCAAAACAGGTTCTGTTGGTGCAGTGGCAGTAGCAGAATCGGATCCAAACGTTGTATACGTTGGAATGGGTGAGCATGCACCAAGAGGAGTTATGACTTCTTACGGCGACGGTGTGTATCGATCTACGGATGCAGGTAAAACTTGGAAGCATCTTGGATTGGAATTGACGCGTCATATTTCAAATGTTCGCATCCATCCAACAAATCCTGATGTTGTGTACGTTGCTGCACAAGGTGCATTGCACGGGCCTTCAAAAGAAAGAGGAATTTATAAATCGGATGACGGAGGTAAAACCTGGAAGAATATTTTATTTGTTGATGAAAATACCGGTTGTGTAGATTTAAGCATGGACATGAACAATCCCAGAATTCTTTATGCTGCCATGTGGGATCATCGTCGTTTGCCATGGGCAGTTCAAAGTGGTGGAAAGGGAAGTGGATTGTATAAAAGTACAGATGGAGGAGAAACATGGGTGAAAATTCAAAATGGATTACCGAATGAATTGGGTAAAATGTCTATTTCTGTTTCCCGTGCAAATTCAAATAAAGTATATGCACTGGTAGAAAGTGATACTGAAAAAGAACAGGGAGCATTGTTTTCTTCGAACGACGGTGGAGAAACATGGAAAAAAGCCAGCAAAGATCATCGCCTGGTATCCAGAGCATGGTATTATATTGAAGTGTTTGCAGATCCTCAAAATGAGAATACAGTATATGTGTTAAGTGCCGCAGGTTTAAAATCTACCGATGGTGGAAATACCTGGACCAATCTTTCCGGTACACATGGAGATTATCATCAACTGTGGATCAATCCTAGCAATAACCAAAATATGGTCATCTCCAATGATGGAGGCGCAGCAGTAACTTTCAATGGAGGGAAGGTTTGGACTTCACAGAACAATCAACCAACTGCACAGTTTTATCGCATCAGTGTAGACAATATGTTCCCTTACAATATTTATGCAGGGCAGCAGGATAATTCCTCTGTTAAAATTGCCAGCAGAAATACACAGGGCGGAAGCATTGGCGATCGCCAATGGTCATCCTCTGCGGGTGGTGAGTCTGCATTTTTAGGATTCGATCCAAACAACCCTCGTTATGTGATGGGCGGAAGTTATCAGGGTACCATTGAACTGTTGGACTCTGAAACAGGAGAGGGTGCAGGTGTAATGGTATACCCAATGCAATACCAAGCTATGCAGCCCAAAGACATGACCTATCGTTTCAATTGGAATGCACCCATTACGTATTCAAAGCATGAGAAAAATGTTTTCTATCATGCTGGAAACAGACTGTTTAGAACAAGAGATATGGGTAAATCATGGGAAGTGATTTCGCCGGATCTTACCACACACGATACAACCAAGATGGGCATCAGCGGATTCCCTTATACCAACGAAGGTGCAGGCGGCGAAAACTATTGTACCATTTCTTATGTAATGGAGTCCGATAAAGAAAAAGGAGTTATTTACACAGGAAGCGATGATGGATTGGTTTACGTAACAAAGGACGATGGTAAAAATTGGATCAACATCACACCAAAAGATTTGGGCGAATGTTTGATCAATGCAATTGAAGTTTCTCCTCATGATCCTGCTACTGTGTACATTGCAGCAACAAAATATAAATTCAATGATTTTACACCCTTTGCTTTTAAATCAACAGATTATGGTAAAACATGGACTAAAATCGTTACGGGAATTCCATACGGAGCATGTGTGAGAGTTGTAAGAGAAGACAACGTGCGTAAAGATTTATTGTATGCAGGAACCGAAACGGGGTTGTACGTTTCTTTTGATGGCGGTAACTCTTGGAGTAATTTTCAAAGAAATTTACCGGTCACTCCCATCACCGACTTAAAAATTCATCAGAATAATTTGATTGCATCAACCCAGGGCAGAGCATTTTGGATTTTGGACGAATTACAGCCTATCAGAGGATTTGATGCTAAATCATCATTCAAACTATTGCCTTTGAATGAAACTGTAAGAGTATCTGGCTATAGCATATTCGATACCAACGACGACGATACTACTCGATATCCCGTAACAACAGGTGCCAATCCAGCAACTGGTGCAGTGATATATTACCAGCTTCCTGAAAATTCATTCAAGCAAGTGAGCCTCGAAATCAAAGATGCCAATGGAAACCTTGTACGTAGTTTCAGCAGTAAACCTGTTGAAGTACCCTCTACTAATAATAGTCTAAAGGGTGAGCCTGTATTGAGTGTTAAAAAAGGACTCAACAGATTTGTATGGAATTTAAGAAGGCCGAATATGCCGACCATCGACAACGTATATATTGAAGGAAATTATAGCGGGGGAAAAATTGTACCTGGTACCTACACGGTGGTAATAAAAGCAGATTCGCTGGAACAAACTACCTCACTTAAATTAGTGGCAGATCCGAGGTTGAAATTTAGCCAAGCAGAATATGTTGCTCAAGACAATTTACTTAAGAAGCTTGAAAAGGATATGGTTGACATTCATGTTGCAGTGAATCGAATGAATGCCCTTTCAAAACAAATTGCATCACTGAATAAATTGGTGGAAGCAGATCCATCAAAAGCTTCGTTGGTACAAAAAGGAAAATCCGTCATTGAAAAAATAAAACAGTGGGAGTCGAAACTCATTCAACCCAAGGCACAATCCTATGACGACATTATCAATTTTGTAAACAAGCTCAGCGCTAACATCATTTTTGTACACGGAGAGTTA
>Ga0222712_10006395_pt1 | contig 11648 bp, 10 predicted proteins | sample C33_657DmetaG_FD_165043 | JGI IMG/M metagenome (GOLD analysis project Ga0222712, IMG submission 165043) | Estuarine water microbial communities from San Francisco Bay, California, United States - C33_657D | ecosystem: Environmental > Aquatic > Marine > Unclassified | place: USA: California... | reverse complement strand
AATTAAAGATAATTAAAGAACATCATATCAAAGATCATATTATTCTTATTGATGATTTTCATTGTTTTAATACTTGGTGTTTTGGTGGTTTGGAGTATGACGATGTTCTTGAATTTGTAAAAACAATTAATCCAAAATATAAGAGTATTATTGATAAAAGTGATTATAATGTTCTTTGTTTTTTTGTTTAATGATGGTTAGATATAATTATTAAAAATTATTAAAATAAATTTATAAACGAAAAATACTAATTATGAGTAAAATTTCAATTGCGATACCAACTCACGATAGAGGAGTTAATGGTGGTTTGTGGTTATCTGAACTTTTTGAAACATTGAAGTGCCAGACATTTAAAGATTTTGATATTGTTATTTCTGATCAAAGTAAAAACAATATAATCTATAATACTTGTGAAAAGTATAAAGAAAATTTTAATATCAACTATTTTCAGTGCGAAGGAAATAATCCATGCAAAAATATCAATACTGCCATAGAAAATTGTTCGGCGGAAATAATAAAAATAATATTTTCTGATGATTTGGTTGTCAGTGATAACTATTTACAAAGAGTATTTGAAGAATTTCAAACATCTGATAAAAAATGGTTAGTTTCTTCTTGCAATCACACTGATGGTGTTAATTATTATAATGATGTTATTCCAAAATGGAATGAAAATATTTTAACTACAAATACGATAAGTTCTCCTTCGGTTTGTGCTGTATTGAAAAAATATGTTGAAAAATTTGATGAAAATGTAAAAATGCTTTTAGATACAGATTTCTATTATAGAATGTACTATTTGCATGGAGAACCAATTTATCTTAATGATGTTAAAATATCTAATAGAGAACATTGTGATAGAATTGCAGAAATTTTATTGGCCGATAAAGATTATCCTCAAATTTTAAAAAAAGAAATTGATTGGGTATATTTAAAAAATCAAAAACTATATTTTGATTTTTTAAAAAAAGAAACTTTAAATTCTGAATATTATTTTGTTTATAAAATAGAAAGTTGTGGACCTCCTTGGTTTGGTGCTTGTATATCCTGGGTGACTGCCATGTATTCTCTTGCTCTTATAAATGGGGCAAAATTTTATATGGCATCAAATGACAATTGGAGGTTAATTCCAAATTCTAACTCCAATAAAAATTGGCATCATTTTTTTGATTCTCTTCAACTTTCTGAATGGAATGAAGATGAAGATGAATTTACTACTGGAAAATATTCAATGAGATTTGGAGATAAACTTTTTAAAGAACTTGGAAGAAAAACAGAACAGTTTAAAGAAGATCAAACATTAATTGGAAATGCTTTAACTTTTTGTCCAAAAGAATTTTCCAATCCAAATATATCTCCAGAACAAAATTTAAGTTTATTTAAATCTTTTTGTTTAAAGGATGTTTATAAACCCAAAAAAGAATATACTAACTTGTCTACTGAATTATTAGAAAATATTGGAGATTATATCGCAGTTCATATTAGAAGAGGGGATAAGGTTAAAACTTTTTTAAAAGAGGGTAATTTTATTCCAGCATCGAGATATCATGATTTTTGCGTTTCTATTTTTAATAAAAGTGGAATTAAAAATGTTTTTATCTGTTCTGACTCTGACGATGCAATAAATGAATTTCTAAATCATAATGAAACATCTTCTATTAAATTTAATGTTTTTTATGATAAAACTGAAATTAGACATGATGGATATCCATATAAGATCATAATGGGAGAACTGGACGAATCATCATCGTCTTTAAATGAAACAATTACTGCATTTAAAAATATAGAAATATTAGAAAAAGCAAATTATTTAGTTGGAACTCCTTCATCTTGGTTCTTTAGAATAGCTCAATTGCTTAGAATTTCTCCAGAAAATATTTCTGGAAACTGTGTTAATGTTGAGGAAGGAACAGAAACTTATTTACCAATTTTTTATCATTGCTAATGGTGAACTTAAAAGAAGCAACATTTATTATTCCCATTCGTATTGAATCTTTGGATAGACTTAGAAATGTAATTACAATAACTGCATTTCTTTTGGAGAACTTTGATACCAATATTATAATTAAAGAAGTAGACTCAGAGTCTATATTTCAAAGAGATGCCCTTCCTATTTTAAAAGATATTTTGGAAAATAAATTTAGTATAAATCATATTTTTGAAAAATCAAATTCTTCATCATTTCATCGCCAGAGAGTTTTAAATGAAATGATTATGGAGGCAGATACTAAAATTGTAGTCAATTATGATTGTGATGCTTTGCTTCCATTAAATTCCTATTATGAGGCATACAATTCAATCCTTAACCATGAACACGATATAATTTATCCTTATGGGCAAGGAATGTATCAAAAACAAGTTCTAGCAACTGATGAAATAGTTTCTAATTTCTTACAGACAATGGATTATTCAATTCTTGATATTAACTCAACTATTTCTACGTCAGATTTTGGTTGGGTACAATTCTTTAATCGTCAAGTTTATATTGATGGTGGAATGGAAAATGAAAACTTTGTTGCATATGCTCCAGAAGATAAAGAAAGATTTTACAGATTTAAAACTTTGGATTATAATATTGGTAGAATTGATAGTTGTGTATATCATTTAGAGCATGTGAGAGGTCAAAACTCTTGGGTTAATAATCCACACATGAATACTAATAATTACGAATGGGAAAAACTTCAAAATATGAATAAAAAACAAATTAAAGAATATTATTTAAAACAAGAGTATCTTCAAAAATATGTTAGCATTTAATCAAATTGGAAATCTCGGTAGACTCGGCAATCAAATGTTCGAGTACGCAGTAGTAAGAGGCATTGCTGCTAAACATGGATATGATTGGTGTATTCCTCCTTTTCATAAAAGTGGTATCGAAAACTATAGTCTTCATAATTGCTTTAAACTTCAATCTGTAGAAGAAAATAATTTAAATTACTTATCTCACTTTCAGTATGTTCAAGAAAGATTTTTTCACTTTGATGAAGAACTTTTTGAGAAATGTCCAGATAATGTAAGTCTTCATGGTTTCTTTCAATCTGAAAGATATTTCAAACATATTTCAGATGAGATTCGCAAAGATTTTACATTTCATGATGAGCATTTGGAACCTTGTAAAGAGATGATGAAATCTCTTGAAGGGCAAGAACCCATCATGCTTCATGTTCGTCGTGGAGATCCAAATCTTGTTGATCCTCGTGGATTTAAATGGGCATATGTAAATTGTTCTGACCAACATCCTGTTCAACCAGTAGAGTATTATGAAAAAGCACTTGCTGAATTTGAAGATGATCAACCAGTAATTGTTTTTTCTGATTCTCCAGAATGGGTAAAAGAACAAGAATTTTTTTCTAGTGATAGATTTCTTATTTCTGAACCAGTAGATAAATATTCAGATGGTTCTTATACTCCATATGTTGATCTATGTTTGATGAGTTTATGTTCTCATGCTATTATTGCTAATAGTTCTATGAGTTGGTGGGGTGCCTGGTTAATTCAGAATCCCAATAAAAAAGTAATTGCTCCTCAAATGTGGTTTGGACCTACATATGCAGACAAAGATACCAAAGACCTTTATGTAAAAAACTGGATTGTATTATGAATAATATTAATAATTATGAGGAACAAGAGAAAGCAATAGAAGTTTTATATGCACATGGAAATAAAATTTTAATATCTTCAGATACAATAAAAAATAATTGTTATACTTGGAATGACCAAACTGCAAATGATTTATATCTAATTGAAAGATTTTATGATTTAATTAAAGATGATTTTGTTATATTAGATATTGGTGCTCAAAGTGGATTATTTACTTTATTGTCTAAGTTTTTTCCAAAAACAAAATGGTATTCTTTTGAACCAGATCCTGGTAATTATGATCTTTTAGTTGAAAATTTAACTATTAATTCTATTACTAATGTAAACACTTTTAATGTTGGTATAACAAATAAAATAGGAAATGATGAATTGAAAATATGTAGATCTCATCGAGGTTTAAATAATTATGGAGATAGAATTACCAGATTTGATTCAAATTCTGATGATGCAATTATTGTTAATACTCCAATAGATACAATTGATAATTTATTTCTGAATCAAAATATTGATTTGATAAAAATAGATACTGAAGGATGTGAATATAATATTTTATGTGGGGCAAAAAATGTGATAGAAAAAAACAAACCAAAAATTTTATTAGAATACTATGAACAAAATTTGCTTCAATTTGGTAAAAATTTTTCTGATTTGCATAAATTACTTGATGAAATAAACTATCAAATAGTAGAATCATTTTGTGGGGATATATTAATTCAACATAAAGGAGCATAAAATGGCGTTGCATTTATCATTATTGATGGACGGAGAAAAAACTGAGGGTATAGGTGCAATGATGATGTATCCCATCATGCTTGGTTTTATCTGTAAATTTTTTAATGTTGGTTTTTCTTTTTCTGGTATTAAGGATCTTGCTCATTTTGAATATAGTGATTATGCTAAAAATAGTCATGATTGGTCAAAAATGTTTGAAGATTTTTTCGATTTTCCTAAAATAGAAAATCCAGATAAAATAATTGAAGGAGTTGGATTTGATCAAAATTTAATAAATTACATAGAATCGAATAAAGATCTCAAAGAAGAGATATTAATCAATCTCCATCAACATGGAGCATCTTGGAATATTCAACAGTTTTTTAATCAAAATTGCGAATTAATTGCTACCAAAGAAAGAATAGATTATTTTAAAAATAATTTAAAATATAATGGAGAAACATACTTTAAAGATGGTGAAATAAATGTAGTCTTACATATAAGAGCACAAAATCCAGTAGATGTTAATATTGATGAAAATGGATTTGTAATATTACCGTCAGATATAGTTAGAGAACTTTATAATAGAGAAACAGATTTTCCAAGGCATTTGAATTTAATTGACAGATTAAAGAAAAAATACTATAATAAAAAAATAGTAATTCACATATGTTCTCAGGGATTTGTAAATTCATTTGAAAATTATCTTGAATTGTCAACAGATTCTTGCGAAATTGAACTTCATATAGATAAAAATCCAATTGAAGATTTGTATCACATGATAAATGCAGATGTTTTTGTAATGGCAAATAGTGGATTTTCGTATATTGCTTCACTTATGAGAAGTGGTACAACATATACTAGAGATAATTTTTGGTGTACTACTCCACCATCTGCCATTAAAGTGGATTATAATTTTAATATACCATTAGAAATTTAAAAAAATAGTATAATTGTAATTTAATAATACCTATTATTTGGAAAATTTATTTACCTCGATGAAAACCTACGTAATTGATTTGGATCATACTTTGTGTAACACAACAAAAAATGAAAATGGATATTGGAATTATTTAGATGCAACTCCATATCAAGATAGAATTGCTAAAATTAATCAATTATATTTAAATGGAAATGTAATTATTATAGAAACTGCAAGAGGATGTAATTCTGGTAAAAATTGGTATGAAGAAACACGTAAACAGTTAATTTCTTGGGGACTTAAGTTTCATAAACTTAGAACGGGAATTAAATTCGGAGCAGATTATTATATTGATGATAAAGCAGTAAATTCTGAGGATTTTTTCAATGGCAAGTTTACAATCTCTAATTAAAAGGTCTCCTTCCTTTATTCAAAAGTTTTATTATAATTTAGTACCTTTTAAAAATAGGTATGGAAAAGTTTTTATGGAAACTTATAATTTTCTTTTGGAGAGTGAGAAATGGAGTAAAGAAAAACTTGAAGAATATCAACTACAAGAGTTTAAAAAATTAATTAAGCATTGTTATTATAATGTTCCTTATTATGCTCGTATTATGAATGATAGGGATCTCACACCAAATGATTTTCAAAATCTATCTGATATTAAAAAACTTCCATTTCTCACTAAAGATATTATTAGAGAAAATTTAAATAATCTAATTGCTACAAATATGAAAGACCAAAAGTCTTATGAGTGTAGAACTAGTGGTTCTACTGGTAAAAAATTAGTTTTTTATGGAACAGATGATGTTTATAAAAAGGAGGCTGCATTTCTTCTTCGTTCATATGAAAAACATGGTGCCAAATTATATGATGAACCAAGTGTTTGGTTGAGAAGATATGTTCCTGTAGATAGAAGTTCTGATCTTTGGTATTATGATTATGAATTAAAAAGACTTTATATGTCTGCATATCATCTTAATGATGAGACAATTCACAATTATATTAATAAAATTAATTTAAAAAAGTATCATACATTAGTTGCATATCCTTCGAGTGTTTATGTTCTTGCATGTTTATGTGAAAAGCATAATCTCAATCTTGATTATATTCAGAAGATTCATGTCTCATCGGAAATGATGTTGCCAGAGTGGAGAAAAAAAGTCATCGAAGTTTTTGGAATTGTTCCTGTTGCTCATTATGGTGCAATTGAAAAAGTTTGTTTGATGGATCAATTGGAAAATGATGAAAGGTATTATGAAGTTCCACAATATGGAATTACTGAATATATTAATGAAGAAAATGGAAATCATACAATTGTTGGAACTGGATTTTTAAATTATTACATGCCTTTTCTTAGATATAAAACCGAGGATAGTGTAGTTTTAAATATTAACCATGGGGATTTTGATAAAGTTGCTTCGATTAATGGAAGAACCAGTGATATTTTGATTGCAAAGGATGGATCTAGGTTGCCTGGAGTTAATTTTTATAGTTGGATTGATAAAAGAGTTCCTGGTGTCTCAATGTTTCAGATTGTCCAAAAAAGTCAAAATGAAGTTGTTTTTAGTTTTGTCGGCAGTAATCGATATACCGAAGAAACTATTCCTCAAATTAAAGAGGGTCTTATTTCTAGACTTGGAAATTTAAATTTTACAATTAATAAAGTCAGAGAGATTAAAAGAAATGAATCTACTGGTAAGATTAGATGTATCATAAATAACCTTTCTAATAAAAAATCTTATCAGGAGTTATACGCAAAACTATATGATTTAAAAAAACAAAATGGAACACATTCTCCTAGCATTAATACGATCATAGAATATATTCCTGAAATTCAATGCAGTATTGATGCTTGTTTTTTGAGTAATCCATATGCTACTGATTTGTTTCTTAAAAAATTTAATGAAGATCTAATCATTCCAAATAATATTCGCAATTATTTAGAACTTTATCCTCAACAAAATAAATTTGTTTCTGAGAAAATTTCTAGTTATATTGATGTACCTTCCGAAAATATTTTAGTTGGAAATGGTGCAATTGAAATAATTGAAAAAGTAATGAATAATATGCAAGGTAAGATGATGATAGGGTTACCAACATTTTCATCGTATTATGAGTTTAATAAAGACTGTAAAATAGTTCAAAGTCAAAAATTATTATTGACTGCAAATGATGTTATATCTGAAATCAAAAGAACTAATTCAAACAATCTTCTTCTTGTAAATCCAAATAATCCAACTGGTCATTATATTTCAAAAAAAGAAATTGAAAATATTTTATTTGAACTAAAAGATTTGGATACAATTATAGTTGATGAAAGTTTTTTGCATTTTGCTTCAAAAGAAGATCCTAATACAATATCTGTAGGTAAATTAGTTTTAAAATATCCAAATCTAATAGTTATTAAAAGTATGTCAAAAGATTTTGGTATTGCTGGAATCAGGTGTGGGTATGCTATAATGTCTAAGGAAAACGTTAAGTCTTCTATTGAGAAAGGATTCTTGTGGAATTCAAATGGTATTTCGGAATATTTCTTCGGACTTCTTTCTGACAAATATTTTATTAAAGAATATGAAAAAACAAGAATTAGATTTTTGAAAGAATTTGATGAATTTTATAATGACCTAGTTAAAATTAGTGGAATTGAAGTATATTCATCAAAGACTAATTTTTTCCTAATTGATTTGAAAACTAAAAAGTCTTTTGATTTTGTTTGTTGGATGTTAATTGAAAAGGGAATTTACGTTAGAAGTATGGATGATAAAATAGGAATGGGAATAGATTCTGATACTTTTGTTAGAATCGCAGGAAAGACCAAAGAAGAAAATCTCTACATAATAGAGTCTATAAAAGAATTTATTGAATTGAATTGAATATGAATATTAGCTTTATTGGATTGGGAAAACTTGGATTGCCATTGGCTTGTTGTTTGGCAAATTCTGGAAATAAAATTTTAGGAATAGATAAGAACAAATATTTTATTGAAAAATTGAATAATAAAGAAGTTCCATTTTATGAACCTGGATTGGATTCTATACTTCAAAGTTCTAATTTTATTGGATTTACTGATTCATATGATGAAATATTAGATAAAACTGATGCCACAATAATTTTAGTAAATACTCAAAGTGATGATGGTGGATATTCATCATCTATAGTTGAGAGTGCCTTAAAAGAATTTTCTTTATATCTAAAAGAATCCACTAAAGAATATCATCTTATTGTACTTTCTTCTACTGTTTTACCTGGAACAATTGAAACATTAATTGAACTGATTGAAGATATATCTGGTAAAAAATATAAAGAAAATTTTGGGTTTTCTTATGTTCCAGATTTTGTTAAACTTGGCAATGTGATTGAAGATTTTAAAAATCCAGAATTTTTTATGATCGGAGCAAATAATGAAAGGGATATTATTTTTACCAAAAAGATTTGGAACCAATTTCATGAAAATAATCCCCCAACAAAAATTCTAACTATTGAAGAATCTGAGATTGCCAAAGTTGCTTTAAATGCATTTATTGTAAATAAAATTACATTTGCAAATTTTTTAGGTCAACTTTGTGATGGTATGGGTAATGTTGATATTCATAATATTACAAATACTATAGGACTTGATAAAAGAATTTCTCCATACTTCTTTGGATATGGAACTCCATATGGAGGTACTTGTTTTCCGAGAGATACAACAGCGTTCATTAAGTTTGCTGAAAAAAGAGGAAAAACTGCAAAACATTTGCTTTTTGCTGAAGAAGTAAACTCTATGGTGTATCAAAGTATTCTTGAAAAAGTTCAAAATCATGAAAAAATTGCTATTCTGGGAGTTTCGTTTAAACCAAATTCTCCAGTAACAATAGGATCACCGAGCGTGGAATTGATAAAAAATCTTCAATCATCTCGTAAAGAAATTCACTGTCATGATTTCATTGAAGAAACTTTTAATAATTTGGAGTTTTTTGAAAACATTAAAGTCAATAATTATGATCAAGTTCAAAAATGTATAGATAATTCTGATGTAGTTGTTATTATGCATCCAAATAAAAAATACTCTGAGTTTAATTTTGAAGGAAAGGAAATTATTGATTTCTGGGGAGTGCTTTCATAATGATTAAAGTTAGAGAATCGATCAAACAACTTGAAGAATATAATGTTGGAGGTAGAATGAATCTTTCCTCTGAATGGGAATGTTTTGATTGGAATGAATCGGAGTTCCCACCTTCCAATAAAGTCTTTGATGTTGTCAAAAAATTTTATCGTTATGAAAGATATCCTGATATTTCTGCTGCTAATCTAAAAAAAAATCTTTCTAAGTACACTTCAGTATCAGAAAATTTTATTGAAGTGTATAATGGATCTGATGACGCACTTAAAGATATTTTTACTGTCTTTGTTGATAGTGATACTCAAGTTCTATCGTATCAACCCTCATACACACAGGTTGATACGTTCATTACCATTAATACTGACAACTATAAAAGAGTTCAGATTGATGATCCTTTAGGAGAACACAAGTATGATTTCAACCACTGTAGGTATACTGATATAGTCTATCTTGTGAATCCAAATAATCCTACTGGTAAACTGCTAGATCCTAAAGAGATTGAACAACTGATTACGTCTTTGCCTGATGTTTTGTTCGTAGTTGACGAAGCTTATTATGAATTTGCTAAACAGTCTTGCTGCCATCTAGTAATATCAAATAAGAATATAATCATAACCAGAACATTCTCTAAAGCATTTGGTCTTGCTGCTGTGCGTCTTGGATACATTATTGCACACCCAGACTTACTTGTTCACCTTCGTAAGTTTAGAAATGGTAAGTCTGTGAATGCTCTTGCTCAACTATGTGGTGTCGCTTGTTTGAATGATCTGGATTACTTGGACTTTTGTATTTCAGAAATGAATGATGCCAAGAAATTCTTTATGGATAATCTGCCAAATCAATATCAGGCAGTTGAAAGTTCGGCAAACTTTGTTCTGGTCAAAACTCCAGATTCTAAAACTGTGTTAAATAAAATGAGAGATAACAAGATTCTTATCAGAGATAGAAGTTCTTTTGAAAATTTAGAGAATTGTGTTAGAATAACAATTGGATCTGAAAAACAAGTAATTAAAATTTTGGATGTGTTGAATAAATGATTGGATATAATAGACTTGGAAGTAATGGTCGTCTGGGAAACCAGATGTTCCAATACGCAGCACTTAGAGGTATTGCTGCAAAACGTGGATATGATTGGGTGATTCCTCCAGATACTTATGACCATAAAGATAACTATGGTCTCTTTGAAACATTTGAATTATCAAATGTTAAACCAAATAATATTGGATTTGTGGAAGGTGACCATATACAAGAGAATGATCATTGTTTTATTCCAGACTTCTTTGAAGAATGTCCAGATGATGTAAGCCTGGATGGATATTTTCAAACTGAAAAATATTTCAGTCATATTGAAAATGAGATCCGTGAAGACTTTGCATTTAAAAAAGAATATCTCCATCCTTGTAAAGAGTATATTGAGTCTTTAGGTTCTAATCCCATTTTTCTTCATATTAGAAGAACTGATGGAATTGGTCGGGAGCAATATCATTCACTTTTGCCCATCTCGTATTTTGAAGAATCTTTAGCACAATTCCCACAAAATATTCCATGTTTTGTGTTTACTGATGACATCGAATGGTGTAAGAAGCAAGAATTTTTTAAACAAGATCGTTTCTTGTTTAATGAAAGTAATAGTAAATATTCCTATAAAACTATTGATGGATCAGGAGAACTTCAAAATACTCTTCTCCCCCAAGTTGATCTGTGTTTAATGAGTCTTTGTTCTGGTGCTATTATTGCAAATTCAACGTTCTCTTGGTGGGGAGCATGGTTGCAAAATAATAAAGGAAAAGTAATTGCACCAGATCCTAAGAAGTGGTTTGGCACTGCAATGACACACCTAGATACTTCGGACATTGTTCCTGATCGTTGGGTTATTCAGGAATGGAGTAAATAATTCAAAAATAATAATGGATAAAAATAAATCAACATATAAACTAAAGGGTCTTCCTCCAATTTATTATCTCAATCTGGATGATCAACCAGAGAGGGCACAATATATGGAGGATCAATTCAAGTATTGGGAGATTGAAAATTATACTCGTATCTCTGCTTATGATGGAAGGGACGGGAGAGACCTTGGAGATATTCTTAAAGGTCGTTATCCTGATAATATGTCCTCTAGTGAGGTTGGTTGCGTGACATCGCACCTGAAGGCCCTTCAACATTTTTTGGAAACTTCTGATTCACCTTATGCCTTAATTATGGAAGATGATTGTGATCTTGATACGGTAAAGCATTGGGGATTTACTTGGAAAGATTTCTTTTCTAAAGTTCCTTATGATTATGATGTCATTAAACTTGCGATTATTA
>Ga0222712_10006394_pt1 | contig 11650 bp, 7 predicted proteins | sample C33_657DmetaG_FD_165043 | JGI IMG/M metagenome (GOLD analysis project Ga0222712, IMG submission 165043) | Estuarine water microbial communities from San Francisco Bay, California, United States - C33_657D | ecosystem: Environmental > Aquatic > Marine > Unclassified | place: USA: California... | reverse complement strand
GCCGCACGCGTCCCCTGCGCTTTCTGCACCACACCCTACTCGTGCATCCGGACGGTAGCAAGTTGAGCAAGGCGACGCACGACACGTCGCTGCGGGACCTGCGGGCTGGGGGCGCAACCGCCGCGCGTCTGCTGGCCGAAGCGGCACGCCGGGCAGGGCTGAGCGACGTCGAGACGATCGAATCGCGCGACGTCGCGTCGCTGTTCGCCGGCAACTGAGCGCTGACGACCGAAAACTGAAAGCTCCCCGCGAGATCACGTGATCGTCGGGGGGAGCTTTCAGCTATCGGTCTTCAGTCCTCAGTCGTCCGGTCTGCCGTCTCCGGTCTGCCGTCTCCGGTCTGCCGTCTCCGGTCTGCCGTCTTCCTCACTTCGCGCCGAGCAGTCCCATGACCACCAGCAGCACCCACTGCGGGCCCTTGTAGCCGTCGGTGCGGTCGTCGTAGGACTCGTCGAGTGAGTGTGCCCCGCGCCCCACACCGCCGCCGTCGAGCGTCACCGCAGGAATGCGCAGGTTCATCGGGATGTTCGCGTCGGTGCTCGAAATGGTGAGCGGTGCGTACACGTTCATCGTGCGCGCCCCCGCCAACGACGTGCGCACGATGAAGGTCGTATCCGGCGTGGTGCCAGCCGGACGCAGCCCCATCGTGTCCACCACGAGCGTGAGCGCCGCATTGCTCTTCGGCCAGCGCGCCTTCTCTTCCGTTACGGCGTCGCGCAGTGCCTTCTGCAGCCGCGCATCGATCTCGGCAAGTGCCGCTGCCGTTTCGCTGCGCAGGTCCACTTCCATGATGGCTTCGAAGGGAATGGAGTTGACCGAGGTGCCGCCCGACACGATGCCCACGTTGAAGGTGACCTTGGGAGTCGTGGTCGCCTCGAGATCGGCGATCTTTGCGATCGCCCGGCCCATGGCATGCATCGGGTTGGGCATGCCGAACGCGCCATAGCTGTGGCCGCCGGGGCCCTTGTAGTGCACGCGGTAGCGGTTGCTGCCCACGCCGCCGTTGGTCACACCGAAGCCGGTGCCGTCGACCGAGATGAACATGTCGATGGAGTCGCGCATCGGCCCACCGAAGATCGCCCGCATACCGCGCAGGTTGCCCGGACCCTCCTCACCCACGTTCCCCACCACCAGCAGCTTGCCGCTGAACGGGATCTTCTGGGTGATGACCTGACGGGCGACCGACAACACCACCGCGAGGCCGCGGCAATCGTCACCGATGCCGGGGGCGATGAGCTTGGTCCCTTCGCGCTTGACGCGCACGTCGGTGCCTTCGGGGAATACCGTGTCGAGGTGACCGGCCAGCATGAGCGTGGGGCCGGGCTTCGCCCCGCGGATCTCACCGATCACGTTGCCTTCCTTGTCGATGCGCACGTTCTGCACACCGAGCTCGCGGAACCGCTTGGCGTATTCGGCCGCGCGCGCCTGTTCCTTGAACGGCGGCGCCGGAATTTGACAGATGGACGCCTGCTGATCGAGCGTCCAGGCATTGTCGCTCTGGAGCGCGCTGAAGGCGGCGGCAACGGTGGGGTGCTTCGCCAGCTTGTCCATGCTCGCTTCGAGCGGCGTGGGCTTGGCCGGCGTGGCCTGGGCGGCGACAGAGGCGGGCGCCGCGGCGAGAAGGGAAACGCACAACGCCGGGAACATGCCCCCGGCGTTGAACGCGGTACGGGTGGGACGCATGACGGTCAGCTCGTGATCGTGATGGTACCGGCGGACGTGTTGGAGGTCACCTTGAACTCGAACAGGCCGGAGGTACGCTCACCGCCGGTCCACGCGCCGTTGGCATTGAACGTCGCGCCATGATTGGGACAACGGAAGCCCGACCCGCTGATATTGACGGTGGTTCCCTGATGCGGGCACACCAGGGAGTAGGCCCGATAGGTGCTGGCGTCTGAGCGTACTACAGCCACCGGGGTACCCGAGGTGGTCACGCGGGCGATGCCGCCCACGGTCGCGAGCGCCGGGAAGTTGGCCAGCGTGACCGTGAGGTTGGCGTTACCCGGCGAGGTCGGGGAGCCCCCGTCGCCGCCGCAGGCCGCGAGGAAGGCCCCTACGGCTGCCAGGGCACCGCTGGCGACGAAGTCACGCCGGGAACAGGACGAACAATCCGACATCGAAAGGCTCCGGGTTCGCAGAGGGGAGGTCAGGCTTTGATGAGTGCCGCGGCCCAGCGCGCGGGATCGGTATCGCTTTCGAACGCGATATCGGGGTCGACGGTGATCGTAGAGCCGTCGCGGCTGATCTGCAGCCGGTCCATGTTGCGGGTGGCGCGGCCGCTGATGAACGTGCCGTTGGGCTGGTACTTGGATTTGTGGCGCGGGCACTGGAACCCCGCATTCTTCGGTAACACCTTGAGCGCGGTGTTCTGATGCGGACACGAGAGCGCGAAGGCGTACACGTCGCCGGCACTCCGGCACAGGATCACCTCGTTGGCGGTGTCGATGGACACGCCGTCCGCTGCCGGTAGCGCGTACTTCACCGGTCCGCGGCCACCGCGGCGCGGCTCGAGGGCGGCGACCTCGCGTACCGGGCCCAAGAGCGCGAGCCCGGCCAAGGCAGCCCCCGCGCTGAACGTCTGGCGCAGGAACTCGCGACGGGCGCTGCACGAGCCGCACGGTGACGATGACTCGTCTGAATGCACGAACGTCTCCCCTCGATCAGTAGGCGTGGAACCGCGTCAGATGTTGGCGACCACCACGCCCAGCACGACGATGGTGCACCAGCCAAGCACGCTCACCCACGCGTGGGTGCGCAGCGATTGATAGGGCTCCGTCACGTCGGGACCGGCGACCGCCAATTCCACGGTGTTGCGGGCGCTGGCGAGCAACCGGGCTTCGGTGGAGCGCATGCGGGCGCCGTTGAGCATCAACACCGCGAGCGTGGCCATCTTTGCCCAGTACACTGGCGACCCCCAGAACGTGCCGACGTCGGCGGTGAACAGCGCCACGCCGCTCAGGTTGGTGATCACCAGCGCGGCAATCACGATGCGGTGCGTCGCATGCAAGTCGGTTGCCGCCGCCAGATACGCGTCGCCGCGGCTGGGCCTGGACCGCAGCACCTGCCGGTCGGCGCCGAGGGCGATGCCGCCCCCCACGAAGAGCGCGAGCACGTGCATGGCGATCATCGCCGTCGGGAGCCAGGTGCTCGCCGAGTAATAGTCGGCCCACGGCTGCGTGAGCGTGGTGAGAGTCTCCAGCATAACGTCAGTTCTTGACGAGCATCAGCAGCCAACTGGCGGTGGACAGGCTCATGGAGCCGACCGCCACGTTGCGGTGCAACCGACGCTTGTCGCCATTCCCCTCGGCCTCTTCGGCGATGCTGCCGGCGTACGCGAAACCGCCGCTGGCGGCGAGGAAGAGCGCGCTGTGCACGAGCCGCCGTGTGCGCCCGTTCGGGTCTTTGCGCCCTTCCCACAGGTTCCACGAGCCCGTCACAAGGTTCGCACCAAACAGCGCGGCCGTCCCGCCCGCCGCCAAAGGGTGAATCGACTTCGCCCATTCGGGCGCATCCGAGCCCTTCTCGAGCAGTTGGTTGCCCGACGCGTACGACACGGCAAACAACGGTAGCATCGCCCAGCTCAGCGTCTTGTGGATCGTCACGCGCGTGGCGTACCCGTCGCTGTAAGTCACGGATTTGCGGCGCGGCCGCACGGTGTCCGCGCTGGTCACGGGAAGTGAAAGCGCCACGGGCGCGACGAGCGGCCCCTGAACGAGGGGGCGCGGGGTACTGTCGGCGGGAGCGGCGGCAAGCAGAGCTGCCGTGAGGAGGACCGGCACGAGCGACATGGAACGTCTCCGGAGCGGACGGAAAGCAGGAATCGATCTGGTGAGGTCGGTACCGCTGATAAATGTACGCCCGTTAGATGAACCGCGGATGACGGACACACGCGTGAACCCGCCAGGGGCGGTGCTCCCTACCTGTGACATCACGCGCGGCGCGATGATTCGTTCCACTCCCGGGACTATGGTGCGTTACATTCGATAGGCATGTCTGGGCCGACGAGAGTTTCCCACCGATGGACGCGCGCCCGCGTCGTGACCGCCGTCACCGCGACGGCGCTGGCTGGGATCGTGCCGGCGGGAGCACTCACGGCACAGCGGGCCGCCCGCTGCGAACCGGCGGCGCGTATCCGGACCGTGGCGTTCGAGGGCAGTCCACAGTTCGATGGGCTGACCATGGCCATGACCGTCATGACCCGGCAACCAGGTTTCGCCAAACGGATTCTCCGGCTCGGCACGGCCCCATGCCTCGACACGCTCGAAGTGCGCCGCGATGCACTGCGCCTCGCCATTCTCCACCGACAAGCCGGGTGGTTTCAGGCCACCGTCGCCGCGAACGTCGCCCGGGCGTCCGACGGCACGCGCGTGCGTTTCGTGGTCACACCGGGGCGCGAGGCCATCCTCGACACGGTGATCGTGCAGGGGATGCCGGCGCCATCCGACGGCCGGCGCCCGTACGAGCAGCCGCTTCACGCGCTCGAGGAGAAGCGGTTCGATCGAACGCGGGTAGACACCACGGTGTCATTGGTGGTGGCGCGGTTGCGCGATGCGGGCTTTGCGCGCGCCGCGATCCCGGCGACCCGGATCACCATCGACAGCGCCTCCGCGCAGGTGCGGCTCGAGCTCGCCTTCAACAGCGGGCCGCGTCTGCGCATCGGCACTGTACAGGTGAGTGTACGGCCCGTCACCCCCGGCCGTCCCCGTGTCGACTCGGCCGATGTCGCACGCCTCGTGCACATCGACGCCGGTGAACCGTTTCGCGCGTCGGCGCTGCTCGATGCGCAACGGACGCTCTACCGAAGCGAGGCCTTTCGCCTCGTGCTCATGGACACCGTGTCGCCGCCGGCACACGCCGACAGCCTGATCGACCTCCGCATCGCCGTCGCCGAAGCGCGCACGCGCAGTGCCCGCGTCGGACTCGGCTGGGCCACGCAGGACTGCATCCGCGCGCAGGGGCGCATCAATGATCGCGGCTTCCTCGGGGTGGGCCGTCGCGTCGAACTCTCCGTTCGCGCCTCAAAGCTCGGACTTGGCGCGCCCGCCGGCTTCGCCCCCGCTCTCTGTTCACCGGCGCTGCGCGACGATCCGTTCAGCCAGCGGGTGAACTACTACGTGGGGAGCACGCTCACCAATACGCGCCTGTTCGGGCTACCGGTGGTGCCGTTGGTCTCGGTATACAGTGAACGCCGCGGCGAACCGTACGCCTTCCTGCGCGAAACGTCGGTGGGTGCGTTGGCCGAACTGTCGCGGCAGTTCAGCACGCGCACGGGGGGGACCGCCGGGTTCCAGTACGAGAATGGCAAGACCACTACCGACCCGGTGGTGTCGTGCACGAGGTTCGGCCTGTGTCGACCCGAGGAGCTGGTGCTGTCGGCGTTCGGGCGCGGCGTGGGTATCGTGAGCACGTCGATGTCCCATGATCGCACGAATGATCTCACCAACCCGTCGCGCGGCTGGCGGGTCAGGGGCGAGGTGCGGGTGGGGGAGACCGTATCCGAACTCGTGAGCACCGTCCGGTTCACCCGCACCACCGGCGAGTGGGCGGGCTTCGGCCGCTTGCTCGGTGGGGTAATCGGCGGACGCGTGCAGGCCGCCGGTGCCTTCGCCCCCGGGGCAGAACTCGTCGATGGCACGCCGCTCATTCCGCAGCAGGAGCGCCTGTTCGTGGGCGGTCAGAACTCGGTGCGCGGCTATCAGCAGAATCTGTTGGGCGCCGTGGACTACGTCGTGACCAAGGTGCAGCGGGCCGGCGCGGGTGGGTCGGAGTACGTGGCCGTCGCCAACGCCGACGGACGCGCCGTTCCCCGTGGAGGCACGGCGATGCTCGTGGGCAACATCGAGTGGCGCCGCAGCTTCCGCTTCGTGGCCGAGCAGCTGCAATTCGCCGCCTTCCTGGATGCCGGTACACTCTGGGAGACCCGTTCCGATCGTTTCCGCTGGTCGTCGATGCGCTACACGCCCGGCTGGGGAGTGCGCGTTGTCACGCCGCTTGGCCCGTTCCGGATGGACATCGGCTATCGCCCCTACGGCGCGCGCGCCGGTCGCGCGTTGTACTTCTCGCCGAGCACCGACGCGTCGGGCTCGGGCATCTACTGCGCGAGTCCACGCGTGGCCAACGCCGTGGGCGATTACACGAGCGTCTTCTCCTGCCCGGCGACGTTCACGCCGCCGCCGTCGGGGAGCATCCTGTCGCGCCTCGTGTTCCACTTCGGCCTGGGGCAGGCCTTCTGATGGTGCGCGCCATGACTCCGCGGCCACGGCGGATCTGGTGGGTGGCTGCCATCGTGCTTGGCTTGGGCGGCGGCATCAGCCTTGGTTATCTCGTGGTCACGCGTACGGAGACTGGTCGCGGTTGGCTGCTGTCCGTACTCATTAATCGCGCCAACCGCGTATTCGGTGGACGTGGCGCGCTGCGGGTTGGCACGTTGCGCGAGATCAGCTCCGGACACGTGGTCGCCGAGGACGTCACGTTGATGGATACGGCCGGCGTACCGGTGGTGACTGCCAGGCGCGTGACGGGGGCGCTGAACGTTCGTGATCTCCTCGGGCGCGTCATTCACATCCGGCGCCTCGCGCTCTCCGGCGTGAACATGACGCTGCGACAAGAAGCGCCCGGGCGCACATGGAATCTCGTCCACATCATCGCCGGCGATACGACCGCGAGCGTGCCGCACACTGGGGTGCGCTTCGGTGACGATGTGCGCATCGACGCGCTGCGGCTCGATGACGCGGTCGTCACGACACGCGCACCGTGGTCGCCGCACCCGGTGTTCACCGGTACGGCGCGGGACAGCGTCATCGCCGTGCGCGACAGCCTGCACGACATCGAACGCCTCGCCGACGGGCGCCTGTTCGAGCGCCGTCGTATGTCGTTGGAGGTCGCACGCGCGCACGACGTGGTGATCGTCGACGTGCTGAAGCGCCCCGCGTCATTGCAGCTCGACACGCTGCGCGGTGTGCTCTCCGATCCACCAGTACGCGTTCGCCAGGCGCGCGGGCTCGTGTCGTGGACGGGCGATTCGCTCATGCTCGACCTGCGCGACGTGCAACTCCCCGATTCGCGGGGCACGGCGGTCGGTACGGTAGCCTGGAACCAACCGGGCCCGGTGCGATTCGATGTGTTGGTGAAGGCCGACGCCGGGCTGAGCGACCTGCAGTGGATTTGGGATGTCCTGCCGCGCGAGGGGCGTGGCACGGCCACGGTGCGCATGCGTACCCTCGCAGATGCCTACGACGCCGAGTACGCGTTGAGCGGGATGGACGTGCAGAGCGGGGGATCCCGCGTGCGCGGAGACATTGCCGTCACGGTGCGTCCGGCCGACCTGCTGCTGCACGGGGTCGACATGGGGTTCACGCCCCTGCGGAGTGGGCTCGCGCGCCGTCTGAGTTACGACGCGCTGCCGGCCGCGATACGCGGCGTGTTCAGCGGCCGGCTGGTGGCGCGAGCCGGCGGGTCGCTCACGGCCTTTCGCGTGGACACGCTCGACGCGCGCTTCGTCGATGCAACGGTCCGCGGCGGTGATGCCGTGTCGAGTGTCCGTCTCGCCGGGATGCTCGGGTTCGGGGCGCGCCCCCGGGCGTGGAACCTGTCGGCCGGTAATGCCCGCGTCGACCTCCGCTCCGTGCGCGCACTGGCACCCACGGCCCCCGACGTCGACGGTGTGCTGAGCGGGTCGGTCATGGTGCGCAGTGCCGATCTTGCTGCGGCGGATTTCCGGTCCATCGATGTCGCGTGGACGGACCGGGCGGGCAATACGAGTGCCGTGCGCGGCGCGGCGCGTGTGCGTTATGCGGGGCCTACGCCCGAGGTGCACGCGTCGCTGGTTGTCGATCCACTCTCCATGTCCGCACTGGCGCGCATCGATTCCACGCTCCCGCTGCGCTCCCGCGTCGCGGGTACCGTGGTGCTGGACGGCACCATGGACGGGCTCACGTGGCGAGGGCGTCTGCTGGCGCTGGAGGATGCGGCGGCGCGACTCGTACTCGATTCGGCGGGGGCTCCGGTGGGCGCGTCGTTGTTGCTCGACGGTACGGCCTCGGTCACCAAGCGCGAGTGGCGCGGCTCGGCCGAAGGCACTGTGTCGGCGTTCGACGTGCGCGCGTGGCTTGGGCGCACGTCCATGCCGTCGACGGCAATCGACGGCACCCTGCGCCTCGCCGCCCGCGGTCCGCTCGACACGCTCGGTATGTCCCGCCGCGATTCGGCGTCAGTCTGGATGGTGGAGGGTGGTGGCGACGTGTCGCTTACCCAACGCGAAGGGGCGGGGCGTCTGGCCTTCGAAGTGATCGCCGGTGCGACGCTCGGCCGTGAGAAGCTGGTCGTCGATTCGGTGCTCGGTCGGTTCGGTGGCGCGCTGTTGGACGCCCGCGGCGCTCTGGCGCGCGACACCCTCGCCGTGGATACGCTGCAGATCTCCGTACGAGCCGATTCGCTCGCCGCGGTGCGCCGGCAGTTGCAACGCCTCGCCGACATGATGCAACCGGTCGATACGGCACTGGCGCAGTCATGGCGTTCGTTCGTGGCCGACACACTCACTGGCGACGCTTCGCTGTCCGGCTATCTGTACGGGAGTCTTGGCAAAGCCGACGCCACGATCGCGCTGGGTGGCCGCGACCTGCAGGTGGGCGCCATCCGTGTGGGCCGCGTGTTCGGGTCGGCACGTGCGACCGATGTGCTTCGCCGCCCCTCCTTCGAGGGCACGGCCAACGCCGACGACGTCACGGGCGTGGGCGCCGTGCGTATCCGTTCGGCGACGTTCCGTGTGGCCGAGGCGACCCCCGACAGTGGGGTGCTCGTTCTCGACGTGAGTTCCGATGAAGAGGCGCACCTCGTCGTGCGCGGCGCGTACGCGGCCCAGAGCGGCGCCACGGCCGTGCGGGTGGACTCACTGCGCTTGGCCTACGACAGTGTCACCTGGCGCTCGGCGCAATCGGCGCTGCTGGTCGCCGACAGCGCCGGCTTCCGCATGACGCCCATCGAGCTGCGTTCGACGGCGGGCGGCGTGTTGGCGGTGCGCGCGGAGGTGCCGCGCCGTGGAGCGGTGCAGGGCGAGGCCCGCGTGGAGCGATTCCCGTTCGGCGAGGTGAGTGCGCTGCTCGCCGGTACTCCGCCCGTGGCCGGCACGGTGAGCGGGCAGGCGACGCTCGCCGGGGCGCGTTCGGCGCCACTCGTTGCATGGGACCTGGTGGCCGACTCCGTGGGGATGAACGGTTTCCGGTTGCCGCCCATTTCCAGCACGGGGCGATACGCCGACCAACGGCTCACCGCGCAGGCCACGGTGCGCGATACGCTGGGTGGACGCCTGCAGGTGAGCGGGCAACTCCCCGTCGACCTCACGATCGCCACCGTGGACAAGCGCCTGCTGTCGGACGCCGTGGTGGGGCGCGTCGACGTGTCGTCCCTGCGCCTCGAGGGGCTGCCGTTGCGCGTGGACGGCGTTTCCCGCGTGCGCGGCGTGCTCGACGGGGCGCTCACGTTGGGCGGGACGTTCGAACGTCCGTCCGCCAGCGGACAGATCTCGCTGGCCAACGCCGGCGCACGAGTGGACGATTTCGGCATCGAACCAGTCGATGGACGGCTCACCCTGCGTGCGAACGCTGACTCGCTCGTCCTTGAGTCGCTCGTGATGCGCAGCGGCGGTGCAGGAGACACGGTGGGCGCGTCCGGTGTCCTGCGCTTCGGGGCTGGCGAGACGCCGGCCAGCGTGGACGTGCGCCTCACGGCGCGCAATTTCATCGCCTCACGCCAGCGCGATGGCACCGATCTCGATGTGGGTGGGGCGCTGCGTGTGAGTGGTGCGCTCACGCGTCCGCAATTGAGTGGCACTTTGTACGTGCCGAGGGCGAACCTCGTCGTGGACCCACTGGGCGCGCGTGCCGCCCTCGATCTTTCGAGTGATGTGGCGCGCGCGCTGCTCGGGGCCGATGAGGTGCCGGTCGCCGAGACGGCGGCGCAATCGCTGCAACGGCTCGGCTCGCGCCTCACGGTGGCCGACGCGCGCATCGAACTCGGTAACGAAGTGTGGGTGCAGACACCCGAGTCGCGCGTCAATCTCGCTGGCGGACTCGATGTCACCATCACCGGTGATCTGCTGGCGCTCGATGGGGAGATTCGCGCCAATCGCGGACAGTACCGGCTCGAACTCGGGGTCGTGAATCGCAGCTTCAGCGTGGACTCCGGCCGCGTGCGTTTCTTCGGCAACAACGCGATCGCGCCCACACTCGACATCACGGCGACCAACGTGGTGCGTGTTGCCGGCGGCAGCGAGGTGCCGGTACGCGTACACATCGGTGGGAACTACGACAAGCCGGTGCTCACGCTGTCGAGTACCGACCCGCTGTACGCCAGTGCTCCGGAGAGCGAAATCATCTCTCTCCTCATCTTCGGTGCGCCCACCTTCGCACTCGACGGGCAGAGTCAGAGCACGGTACGCGCGGTGACGGGCATCCTGCTGCCGAGTGTCGGTGGGCTCGTGGAGGGCGCCCTGCAGCGGTGGTTGCCCGTGAACACCATTCAAGTGAGCGCCGGACGTGGCCAGCAGGAGACTGATATCACCGGCACCTCGCTTATCGACAATCTCAATTTCAGCATCAGCGCCGGGAAGCAATTCGGTGAGCGAACCTTCCTGCGCCTCAATACCGGTATCTGCCGCGGGGTGGGGTCGTCCACGCAGCGCGGCGCCAGCCTCTGGGGGGGCGTGGCCGCCGAATATCGCCTCGCGCGCAACTGGTGGGGGCAGGTGGGCGTCGACCCCGGTTCGGCGCCGTGCACGCGTCCCGCAGGCGATGTGTTTCCGAAGCTGCAGTTCGGCTTTGATCTGTTCCGGGAGTGGATCTTCTAGTGCTGAGAACCGGCGATCAGCCACATCGGTCGTTCGCTGAAAACCGATAGCTGAAAGCTGATGACTCCCCTGCCGCCTGCGTGATGCTCGGGGGAGCTCTCAGTCTTCAGCTTTCGGTCTTCAGTGCTGTCGCGACAGACTGATTGTGTATTTCTCGCGACTCGAACGGCCACCACCGCTTCACCACGGTGTACGCCGTCCCGGCGAGAGCGCCGAGGGTCGCGGCCCAGTTCACAACCGTCTCGCGCCGGCCGTTTTCGCCCAAGAGCGCCGCGATGAGTTCGTTGCGCATCCGCATGATCACCGGCGATGCCACCCGGATGCTGTTGAACCGGCGATCGTAGCGCGCGCCCACGCCTTCGATGAGCGCGGCGGTGCGCGCGAAGTACACGAGTTCGCCCGGCAGGACGATCGGCCAGTTGAACAGCTCGCGCATCACGCGGTCGGCCACCACGCGGGCGCGCTCGATCGTCGCCGTCTCGCTGTAGGCGATGTCGAGCAGCGCGTCTACCAGTGCCGTCATGGTCTCTGGCGGCGTTCCCGGTGCCACCATACCCAGGGCATAGAAGCCGTTGGCCGTGCCCGCGGCGTCCCGCCGGATGGCGGCGATGATGGTCTCGAACAGCGCCTTGCGGGTGGCCACCGGCACCTCGATCACCATGCCGAAGTCGAGCAACACGAGGCGGCCGCGCGTGTCCACCAGCAGGTTGCCCGGGTGTGGATCGGCGTGGAACACACCGTCGCGCAACATCATGCGCGCGTAGGTCTCGATGAGTATTTCGGTCAGCGCTTCGGCGCGCACGAGGC
>Ga0222712_10006393_pt1 | contig 11650 bp, 14 predicted proteins | sample C33_657DmetaG_FD_165043 | JGI IMG/M metagenome (GOLD analysis project Ga0222712, IMG submission 165043) | Estuarine water microbial communities from San Francisco Bay, California, United States - C33_657D | ecosystem: Environmental > Aquatic > Marine > Unclassified | place: USA: California... | reverse complement strand
ATAATAACTTGGCTTAAAAAGCTATTTTATTATATTACTAGAAAATAAAGGTTATGTTTTGGCTTATTGAAACTAAAGAACAATTAAGAGAATTTGTCAATCAAGACTACAAAGAAGTCTTTGTTGAGGTTATTCCTTACCATAACCATATTCATCCTGCTTTAAATGATTTATCTTTAGTCTACATAAGACCAACTTATGATACTAAAGGATATATGTTATGTGTAGACCATAGTGAAACTATGTCTATTGGAAAAACATATATAGAAAAAATACTCCAACATACAGATACAGTTTATATTCGAGATAAAAAATCATTTCTATATTATTTTCAATTAAATAAGGTAGTTGATATATCATCGCTTAAAAACGTGGATACAACACTTGAACCTGTATTTGATGTATTCTATCGCTTACATATTAATAAGCAGGATATCAACAAGATAATACCTGTTTCTAAGCATTATGAGGTATGTGAGAATATTTATGATAAATTACAACAAGTAATTTTAGAACCAAAACCTGATTATGTTAAATTCTATAGTAAAGGAGCTTTAGCATTTTTTGGAATTGAAAAAAACGGTATTAAAATAAACAAAGATAAGTTTTATAAGTATTATGAACCAAACAATGAAAGTTATTCGATTTATAATGATCGAATTTTTACTCAATACAACCTTAACACTACAACGAGAAGACCGTCTAATGCATTTAATAGCATTAACTTCGCTGCTTTAAAGAAAGATAACCACTCTCGATCTAGTTTTATCCCATCAAATAATGAATTTCTTGAAATCGACATTTCAGCGTATCACCCAACATTGGCAGCCAAGTTGGTGGGTTATGAATTTAGTAACCCTGATATTCATTCTGAGTTTGCTGCTTTATATAATGTAGATTATAAAACAGCTAAGGAATTAACATTTAAACAGTTATATGGTGGTGTCTTTAAGGAATACCAACATCTGGAGTTTTTCCAAAAAGTGCAAAAATATACTAGTAAAGCTTGGGAAGAGTTTGAAAGCAATCGTATATTTACAGCACCAGTTTCAGGGTATATTTTTGAAAAGGATAAATTAGAAAACATGAACCCGCAAAAACTTTTTAATTACATATTACAAAATTTAGAGACATCTACCAATATACAGATCCTACTTAAAATTCATAAGATACTAGTTGGAAAAAACACCAAAATAGTATTATACACATATGATTCATTTTTGTTAGATTGGGATGAGGATGAAGAAGACGAGTTAAAACAAATAGAAGACATATTTAAAGAATTTAATTTATTAATCAAGATTAGCAGAGGACGAAACTATGACTTTTAAGACAAGGTATGATATGTATGATCCGAATATTGACAATATTAAGGATTTGAACAACAAGTTATTCTGTACATTTACAAGTGCTGAGGGATTAGATTTTCTGATAGGAGACATTTCTCAATCTTACACCATCATGTATAATAAAATGTTTGTGTTATTTGTAAAAAGCACAAACGAATATGTTATCACTTATAATGTCGATCAAGGCAATATAAATAGCATCCCCGAAAATACTATTTTAGTTCATCGTAAGAAAGAAACTAATACACTTTATACTATAAACGCTCTAAACGAATTAATTAAAAAATTAAACGAGGGAGTAGTTGATGTAAATTATAAAGTAAATTGGCAACACTACAGAAGTAGTATTTTATTAACACAACATAACGAATTAAAACAATTAAATACAAAGGTATTTAAGATTATTGAATTATAACTGGTAGCATAAGTTAAAGAAACACTACGAAAGAAAGGCATTTTAAGAGCTTGTATTAGCTAATTTGGCCTAAATAAAAAATGTAGTATATTATATAGTAACAATTTAAAACCAAATAAAAATGGACATTAATGCAATTAAACAGAGATTGAATTCTCTACAGTCGTCCGGACAGAAAAAGGAAAAGATCGACTATTCCAAGTACTATTGGAAACCAAAACAAGAAGGTAAGTATCAAATCCGAATTGTGCCTTCAGTTATTGACCCACAAAACCCGTTTCAAGAGGTATTTGTACATTATGGGTTATCAAAATTCCCAATTTATGCTTTAACAAACTGGAATGAAAAAGATCCAATTGTTGAATTTGCAAAATCACTTCGTAGTAGTAACGACAAAGAAAACTGGAAATTGGCTAAGAAATTAGACCCAAAAATGAGAGTATTTGCTCCTGTTATTGTTCGTGGTGAAGAAGACAAAGGCGTTCGTCTTTGGGAATTTGGAAAAGAAATCTACATGCAGTTATTAGGTATTGCTGAAGATGAGGATTACGGTGATTTCACAGACATTAACGAAGGTCGTGATTTTACAGTTGAAGCAGTAATGGGTGATATTGGGGGCCGTCAAGGCATCAAATGTTCAATCCGTGTTAAACCAAAAACATCTCCACTAGGCGACAACAAAACAACTATTAAATCATGGTTAACAGAACAACCAAGTGTTTTAGAGTTGCAAAAACAAATGACATTTGAAGATTTGAAAGGTGTATTAGCTAAGTTTTTAAATCCTGATCTTGAAGAAGAAGAGACAGAAGAAGAAGTAGAAGCAACAACACCATCTCCTGCTTCTAAAGGTGATTTGCCTTGGGAAAAAGATGAAGATGAAGAAGATGTAGTAGTCGCTCCTAAATCAAACTACACCATGAAACAACCAGCCACTAAAACAAGTAAGGCTGATAAGTTCAATGCGTTATTTGAGGACGAAGACGAAAACTAATAAATAATAAGTTATGGCCAAGAAAAAAGATTCACTAACGGCGGCAGTCTCCGATGAAATGAAATCAAACTTCAATTTAGAGAAGTTTAAAGAAAAAAAGTTGTTGACTGGCAACGTTAAGTTCAAAGAACAAAAGTGGATCCCATTTTCAGAAGCACTCCAGGAATCAGTTTCGCTTCCAGGAGCACCAATGGGTCATATCACTCTATTAAGAGGACACAGTAACACAGGTAAAACAACAGCATTACTTGAATTGGCAATCAATGCCCAGAAAATGGGCATTTTGCCTGTGTTCATTATTACAGAGATGAAATGGAGTTGGGAACACGCTAAACAAATGGGTTTCCAAACAGAAGATGTAGTTGATACTGAAACAGGTGAAATAACGGATTATAAAGGATTTTTCTTATACGCTGATAGAGGTTCATTAAATACAATTGAAGACGTAGCAGAATTCATTGCTGATTTATTGGATGAACAACGTAAAGGGAATTTACCATATGATTTATGTTTCTTCTGGGACTCAATCGGTTCTATACCTTGTAAGATGAGTGTTGAAGCAAATAAAAATAACCCAATGTGGAATGCAGGAGCAATGTCACAACAATTTGGAAATTTTATTAACCAACGCTTCCCATTATCAAGAAAAGAATCATCGCATTATACAAATTCAATGGTTGCAATTAATAAAATATGGATCGCACCCGCGGAAAATGTTTTTTCACAACCTAAAATGAAGATGAAAAATGGCGAAACAATGTTCTTGGATGCTTCAGTTGTACTAACATTTGGTAACATTACTAACAGTGGTACAAGTAAAATGAAAGCAACTAAAGATGGTAAAGAGGTTGAGTTCGCAGTCCGCACTAAAGTAGCTGTAGATAAAAATCACGTTACAGGATTACAAACTAAAAATACAGTTGTAGCAACAATTCATGGATTCATTACAGACGATCCTAAAGATGTAAATGAGTATAAAAAACAACACGCCCATGAATGGGTACATATCTTAGGTAGTATGGATGGAATTGGTCTCATTGAAGATAAGAGTGAGTGGGAAGAAAGTAAAGAGGCAATCACATTAATTGATGAAGAATAATGAATAAAGATCTATTAAAACTGCTAGATAATATCCAAAAAGATGATACACCTTTTCGTAAGGGAACATTTAGTAAACACGACAATGTTCTTATTATTGATGGGTTAAATCTATTTTTAAGAAATTTTGCAGTTTTAAACTATGTAAATCAAGATGGAGTTCATGTTGGTGGATTAGGAGGATTCTTAAGATCATTAGGATCATTAATCTCTAACAATAAGCCTACGGCAGTTTACGTAACATTCGACGGAATAGGTTCTTCCCAAAATAGGAAGAACCTGCTCCCCGAATATAAATCAGGACGAAATTTAGCCCGATTAACTAACCATTCTGTATTTGAGGATTTAGATGAAGAGCAAGATTCAAAAGTAAATCAAATATCGCGTTTAATACATTATCTAAGATGTCTACCCGTATACCTTATATCAATCGATAAGCTCGAGGCAGATGATATTATAGCGCATTTATCCCGTTATTTAGTCAACGAACATGATTCTAAAATTACAATAGTATCAGCAGATAAGGACTTTCTACAACTAGTAGACAACAATATTACAGTGTATAGTCCTATAATTAAAGAGTTTTATACACCAAGAGTAATAGCAGAAAAATTTGGTCTTCCTGCTAAGAATTTTATCTTATATAAGACCCTAATGGGTGATAATTCTGATAAGATACCTGGGTTAAAAGGTTTAGGACCTAAAAAGTTATTTAAATTTTTTCCTGAACTAGCAGAAAACGAAATGTCTTTAGAAGATTTACATGATATATGTGAAAGTAAATATAAAGAGCATATTATATATTCTAAATTTATATTTGAATATAAGACATTACAAAACCACTATAAAATAATGGATTTAAGTAATCCATTAGTAGACGAAAATGAAAAAGCATTAATTGAACAAGCAACCAAAGAAACAGTTAATAAATTAAATGCAGCAGATTTTCTAAAAATGTACCATGAAGACGGATTAGGACATACTTTACCTAATGCTAATTTTTGGTTACGCGATACTTTCAAAACACTAAGTAGTTTTAAGTAATATTTATATACATGGCATCACACAAAACACTACTTGCACCTTTACTTAAAGAAATTCTTGTAAAAGAAATTGGAGAAGCAAATATTTCTCCTTTAAAATGGAATAAAGTAAATCCTATAAAATATGAATTTCCAATTAATATAGGAAATAATGCTGAAACAGTAACTGTAAGATTTGGTTTTATATCTGATATTGAAAAACAATTTTATTTCCCTCCAAAATATAAAAATATAAATAATATATTCAATGTAGGATATGATATATCAGGGGTTGAAAAACAATTTGCTAAAACAGATTTAAAAACATTACTTACAATCTTATCAACTGTTATAGATATCATTAAAGATTTTGTAGAACATGGTGATGGAGTTGTTAGTGATGTTGAGGGATTATATATTAAGGGTTCATCAAAAGATATAGATAGTGAAAATACTTCACAAAAATCAAATTTATATAAAGCATTTATATCAAAACAACTCCAACAATTTCCTAATTTTGGTTTTGACACTTACAGAGATGGTTTTATATTAATAAAAAAATAGGTTTTTAAATAAATAAAAGTTATGACATTAAGCACGTTAGCGCAGTATGGAACTCACTTCCAGATCAAAGTACTGTCCTCTTTACTTACACGTAAGGAGTTTTTAATAAACATTCATGATGTTCTCACAGATGAATATTTTGACAATTCATCACATAAATGGATTATTAATGAGATTTTAAAGTACTATGAAAAATACCATACAACACCTAGTATGGATATTCTTAAAGTAGAAGTTAAGAAAATTGAAAATGAAGTATTACAACTTGCCATCAAGGAACAACTACGTGAAGCCTATACAGCATCAGAAGATGATTTGGCTTATGTAGAACAAGAATTCTCTAACTTCTGTAAAAACCAACAACTAAAGAAAGCGCTACTAACATCAGTAGATTTATTAAAGGCGGGTGATTATGATTCAATTCGTAATTTAGTAGATAGTGCTTTAAGAGGTGGTCAAGATAAAAATTTAGGACTAGAGTATAATAAGGATATTGAATCTCGATATAGAGAAGAACATAGAATTGCTATTCCTACACCTTGGGACAAATTTAATACGCTATTTCAAGGAGGTATCGGACCAGGTGATTTTGGTTTAATATTTGGTAATCCTGGAGGTGGTAAATCATGGACATTGATTGCCTTAGGGGCACATGCTGTTAGTTTAGGTTTTAATGTTATTCACTATACTTTAGAATTAGGTGAAGATTATGTAGGAAGAAGATATGATGCTTGTTTTACAGGAGTACCTGTAAATGAAATCATGAACTTTAAAGACAAAGTAGAAAATACTATTACTGATTTACCAGGTAACCTAGTAATTAAGGAATATTCACCCGGTAAAGCATCAATGTCTACATTAGAAGCACATATTAAGAAATGTATTGAACAAGACTTTAAACCAGATCTTGTTATTATTGATTATGTAGACTTACTTCGCTCTAAAAGAACAAATTCTGAGAGGAAGGAAGAAATTGATGATATTTATTTAAGCACCAAAGGATTAGCTCGTGAACTTAAAATTCCAGTTTGGAGTGTATCACAGGTTAATAGATCAGGTGCTAAAGATGACATCATTGAAGGTGATAAAGCCGCTGGAAGCTACGACAAAATTATGATTACAGACATTTCAATATCATTATCTCGTAAAAAAGAAGATAAAGTAGCAGGTACAGGTCGATTCCATATCATGAAAAATCGCTATGGCGGTGATGGAATGACATTCGGAGCTAAAGTTGATACATCAACAGGACATTTCGAAATATTTGATGACTATGAGGAAAATGAAGAATCATACACACCATCAAAACCAGTCAATGAGTTTAGTGATATAAATAGACTAGACAGAGACATCCTTCAACAAAAGTTCTTTGAACTTAGCAAATAATTTATTATATTTACATCATATGATTACAGACGTTAGAAACTACTATAAACCGTTTGAATACCAAACAGCTTTTGATTTTTACAAAGATCAACATAGAGCACATTGGTTAGCAGACGAAGTTCCACTCGCTTCAGATTTGAACGACTGGAAATTAAAATTATCAGAACCTGAGAAGAATTTAATTGGAAACATATTAAAGTCATTTGCTCAAACTGAAGTACATGTCAATGACTATTGGTCAACAAAAGTATCAGTATGGTTTCCAAAACCAGAGGTACAAGCAATGTCTCGTGCATTTGCTGATTTTGAATCAATACATGCCGAAGCATATGCTCGTTTGAATGAGGAATTAGGCTTAGATAACTTCAAAGCATTCCTAGAGGATGAAGTATCAAAAGCTAAAATTGATCGCTTAGTTGAAACACCAGGTGATACAATTGAAGAAAGAGCATTATCATTAGCTATATTTTCAGCATTTACTGAGGGTGTAAATTTATTTAGTTCATTTGCTATATTGATGAGTTTCCAATTAAGAAATTTAATGAAAGGAACAGGTCAAATTGTTGAATGGAGTGTCAGAGATGAATCATTACATTCTAAAGCAGGATGTTGGTTGTTTAGAACATTATTAGAGGAACAACCAGAACTAAATACTGAGGAATTAAGAAACAAAGTAGCTGAAGCATGTCAATTATCAGTACAATTAGAATTTGATTTTATTGATAAGGCATTTGAAATGGGAGATGTTGATGGATTAAATGTTAATCAACTTAAAAATTTCATTAAAGCACGAGCTAATGAGAAAATAATGGAATTAGGTTACAATGCAATATATAATGATATTGACCCAGGATTGTTAAAACAAATTGAATGGTTTGGTCATTTAACAAGTGGTAAAACACATCAGGATTTCTTTGCAGGGCGAGTAACAAGTTATTCAAAATCAACAGCAGATTGGGACGATTTATAAAAAATGAACAAAAATATAATCTATAAAATAGAAATATTGCAACTTATTGAATCTAAATACAGTATTGAAATAAAAGACGAAGAAGTAGAAAATATAATTACTTTTGATGATTTAATTGAATTAATAAAAATAAAAAATGAGCGCAGTAGACACAACAAATTGGATTAAAGGAAAACACTATCCTGAATGGATGGATGAAATAGCAGTTAGTATGATATCTAAGGGATATTTACTACCTGATGAAGATGTATTTGATGCTTACAAGAGAGTAAGTAAATCAGCAGCACGTCGTTTAAGACGTAAAGATTTACAACCATTCTTCTATGAGGCAATAGTTAAAAATTGGTTATGCTTAGCATCACCAGTATTATCAAACCTAGGTACAGAACGTGGAATGCCAATTTCATGCTTTGGAATTGATGTTGGAGATAGTATTGAAGGTATTGCAGATGCTAACTCTGAATTAATGAGATTATCGTCTCAAGGCGGAGGAGTAGGCATTGGAGTATCTCGCATTAGAGGTCGAGGTAAATCAATTAAAGATAATGGTGTATCAGAGGGTGTGGTTCCATGGTGTAAAATTTATGACTCCACTATTCTCGCCACTAACCAAGGCTCAGTTCGTAGAGGTGCAGCATCAGTTAATCTAAGTATTCATCACCCCGATATTGAAGAATTTTTACAAATTCGTAGACCAAAAGGTGATGTTAATCGTCAATGTTTGAACTTACACCAATGTGTAGTTGTTGATGATAAATTTATGGATGATTTAGAAAATAAAGATCCTAAATCAATGAAGTTATGGGGTGAAATTCTTAAGACACGTCTTGAGACAGGTGAACCATATTTGATGTTTGAAGATAATGTTAATAGAGATAATCCATTAGCATATACTAAGAACAACCTACAAGTATCAATGACTAACATTTGTTCTGAAATTTCTTTATATACAGACGAATTGCACTCATTTATTTGTTGTTTATCATCTTTAAACTTAGCTCGTTGGGATGAATGGAAAGATTATAGATTTGAAAACGGAATGTCATTACCTGAATTAACTTGTTGGTTCCTAGAAGGTGTATTACAAGAATTTATTGATAGAGCTAAAAATATTAAATTCATGGAAAACACGGTTCGTTCAGCTACTAAAGGTAGAGCAATTGGAATTGGTGTTTTAGGTTGGCATACATTCTTACAACAAAAAGGATTACCATTTGTAGGTATTCAAGCAAGTGCTTATACAAGAATGATGTTTGATTTTATTGAAACAGAAGCATATAAAGCCTCTATAGAACAAGCTAAAGTATACGGCGAACCAGAATGGTGTAAAGGTACATATATGAGACATACTCATCACTTAGCAATCGCACCTACAGTATCAAATGCTCATATCTCAGGAGGTGTATCACCTTCAATTGAACCTATACCTGCTAACGTTTATAATTTGAAAACAGCTAAAGGTGTATTCATTAAGCGTAATAAAGTACTAGAACAATTACTTGAGTCTAAAGGCTATAATATTGATAGCGTATGGGATCAAATTCTAAAAGATCAAGGCTCAGTTATTAATGTTCCGTCTTATATTTTAACTGATGAAGAAAAAGAAGTGTTCTTAACATTCAAAGAAATCAACCAGTTAGAAATTGTAAGACAAAATGCTATTAGACAAGAGTATGTAGATCAAGCTATCTCATTAAACTTATGTTTTGACCCAAATGATACACCAAAATGGATTAGTCAGGTACATAAGGAAGCTCATAAAACTGGAATTAAAACATTATATTACTTACGTACTGAATCAGTATTAAGAGGAGACAATTTACAACGATTAAGTGATTGTGTGAGTTGTGAGGGGTAAATGGCGCTTTTAATTTTCTCCATATATGTATAATAAAATTGGGCCTTCGGGCCCTTTTTTCGTATATTTACATTATATGAAAGCATTAATATTATTTTTATCCCTAATCATTTTAGGATCATGTAAAAAAGACGAATACCCAGAAGTATGCCCTGGGGGGTGTGAGGCGGAATATTATGTTTCCTCTCCATATGCTGAATTAGAAAGTGATGGGTATTGGCATGTAGAGCATATAGGAGTTAATTACTTCACAGTTAAAGGGAATTTAACATCACTTGATTCACATTATGTTATAAATAAAACCCCACTAGTAGAAGCTGCTTTTGACTCAGATTATTGGATTATACTAGATACAGTTAATTTTACGACTCCTATGTATTCATATTTAGGTTGGTGGAGTGATAATAATTTCCAAAACCCAGTAGCTGTAGGTAATCATAACTACAATATGATTTTCTTAGCTAATAATTATACTCCGTTTAATATTGCTGGGTATCAATTAACTAAATATATGTGCTTTGACTGTCCATACACCCCAACACTGCTTGGGACATATAGTAAATATAATTACACTCCAACTCAAAATATATTCTTTGATAATGAAATGATAGGAGACACAGCTCATATTTTTATTAGAACTACATTTAATACAGATCTGGGCCCACAAAAATTTATAGAAAGTAAACTTAATATTATATTTGAATAATGAAAGTAGGTTCAATAGTAGAATGTGTAAATGATATTTGGGAACCACGAACACTTAAAGATGTTCCCAATCGCCCTTTTAAAGGTAATGCATACGTTATACGAGATATAGTAGAATACCAACATGGTACCGGATTACATCTAGAAGAAATCCACAACCCAGACATTGTATTTCCAAGCGGAATGATAGCTGAACCATCATTCAACATAGAACGTTTCAGAGAAATGACCGAAGTAGATGATTTAGTAGCAGAACTAGTTGAAGAAGTTCTTGCAGAAGAATTGGCAAGGTAATAAAATTAAATTATATTTATAATAAATAAGTTATGAAAGTATCACACGAAGTTCCAGTAGCTCTAATTAAAAGCTCTCCCCAATTTAATCATTATGATTATTGTTTACCTCATTTGCTAGATCAGAATGAGGACTATTTAAATTACTTTAAATGGGCTAAAGAAAATGATCGTTATATCATCATGGATAATAGTTTACATGAACTAGGACATGCATATGATACAGATCGTTTATTACATTGGGTTGAATATTTTGAACCAAATGAATTTATTGTACCTGATGTATGGCAGGATATGGAAGCGTCTTTAGAAAATGCTGCTAAATGGGCTCAAATCAAATTGCCTTACTATACAACTAAAGTAGCTGTTGTTCAAGCTAAAAGTATTGAAGAAGCATCTGAGTGTTATACTAAATACAAAATGCTAGGCTATAGAAAGATAGCATTTTCATATGGTGCCAACTATTATCAAGAACATTTTCCACATCCAATTACAGCAGTAGCAACTTCTATGGGTCGTGTAGCTGTAATTAGTAAATTATTTAAAGACAGAGTTATTGATGTTAATGACAGAGTACATTTGTTAGGATGTGCTGCGCCACAAGAATTTAATTTCTATCATTATATGCCATTTGTAGAAACAATTGATACATCAAATCCTATTATGGCTGGCATTGAAGGTTTGGAATACAATAAAAATGGTATTCTATCTAAACCTAAAATTAAAATTGATGAAACAATGGGTATGACATGGGATGATTTAGCTCCTCATCTATCTTTGATTTATCATAATGTTTATATGTTCAAGAAAATTAATAATATAAAACAATAAGAGTTATGAAAGAAACACCCCTAGAATCTGAATTTAAAATGATGTTAGAGGCTTTATCTAATCGTTTTTATCAGATGAATAATGATGAAGTAGAAATGATTACAAAATTATATAACAAATATGAATAAACAAGCAGTATTATCACTAAGTGGAGGAATGGATAGT
>Ga0222712_10006392_pt1 | contig 11651 bp, 20 predicted proteins | sample C33_657DmetaG_FD_165043 | JGI IMG/M metagenome (GOLD analysis project Ga0222712, IMG submission 165043) | Estuarine water microbial communities from San Francisco Bay, California, United States - C33_657D | ecosystem: Environmental > Aquatic > Marine > Unclassified | place: USA: California... | reverse complement strand
CTTCCGTATGTACCTGTTTTACATTATGGATTTTGGTCTCAAGAAATTCAAGATAAGTTCACATTTAATAACTTTATTGAAGGAACTAAAGTACCACATGAGGGTATTGTAATCAAAGACTCATCTGGAAGAAGAGAGAAAGTAGCTAAAGTAATCAATCCTGATTATTTGATCTATGGAGAGAAACATGATGTAGGAGATTCACACTAATATTTATTAGTATGAAATTAGACGAATTAAAGAAATTAATAAAAGAAGAGGTCACCAACATGCTAGAAGCAGTTGGTGTCCCTTCTAATATTGAAAAATCAGCAACACATTTGTACGACGCAATTTTATACAATCTAAATAACACAGCTGGAGTGACTGATGAGAATTTAGCAGAAATAGAATCTACTACCATGTCTATTCCCGTAGATATGGATATTGCTGATATGAAAATAAAAAAAGCTAAAATAAGTTTTGATTTTCAAAGTAGTTCCGATTGGGCATGGTTAGGTATGGCTATTGCTTCACCAATAGAAGGAGGAAAACATTATAATCTAAATGTTTCTAAAAAAGCTAAATTTACAGAAATTGACATTAGCATAAATTTAAAAGTTCCTAATTTTAGTGAGACAGGTAAAGATCTTGGAATGTTTTTTGCAAAAGAAAAAGTAGAAATGATTGGGTCATTGGCTCATGAATTAAAACATTTTTATGATGCTTTTATTAAATCTAAAATAGATAAACCATTTTCATCTATTCCTAAATTTGCAGCATATAAAGCATACTCAAGCAATGCATTTGGGCAAATAACACCACTAAACGAATTTCTATACAATATTTACTTCACAGATAATATGGAAATATTAGTTAGATCATCTGAATTAGCAGCGATGATAAGTGCAGGTGAAATAACTAAAGATAAATTTTATGATTTTTTAACTCAAAATAGAGTATATCAACGACTAAAAACAATCAGAGATTATAGTTATCAAGAATTAAGAGATAAATTAAAAGAATATGTACCTGTAATAAAAGAGGCATTTGAAAACTCAGACATAGATTATGACTATTTTGCTCCGGATGATGAAATAATTAATCAGGTTTTAGAAATATTTGTAAATAATGTTTCTGCTTGGAAAATGCAATCTACAGAAAGAATAACCCATTTATACTCAGACCAAAACCTTTTAGATAAATTAAAGTTCTTACAACAACAAGAAAAAATAGCTAGGAAATTTGACAATAATTTTGAAAATTACTTCAAATATGAAATTGCAAAATCAAGTAAAGAAGCAGGACAAATCATGAAAAAACTAGCTAAATTATACTCAATCACTCCAGACAGTGAAATCACTAATGAGTCAATCATTAATTGGGAAGGATGGTATGAGTTGCTGGATAAAGATAAAAAAATAGTAGATCATAGAAAAAAATAATAATAGGCTTGGGAAACCAAGCCTTCTTTCATATATTCACAGCATATGAAAATAGAATTAAATAAAGGTCAAAGGTTATGGTTTACAAGTGATACTCACTATAACCACGCTAATATTTGTAAAGCAACTACAAGTTGGACTGGTGCTGATGCTTTGACTCGTGATTTTAGTTCATTAGATAGAATGAATGATGAGTTAGTGTTTTGGATTAACCACCATGTTCAACAAGATGATATCCTGATTCACTTAGGTGATTGGTCGTTTGGTGGGTTTGAGAGTATTAAAGTGTTTAGAGATAGAATTGTATGTAAGAATGTACATTTGGTTTTAGGTAACCACGACCACCACATCCAACGAAACAAAGACAATGTGCAAAGCCTATTCAGTTCAGTACATGAGTACTTGTACTTGGAAGTTAAACGTCCTGGTGTTACTAAGAAGGATGCTATGGATCGATTCACTTTTGTTTGTATGCACTATCCAATTGCTAGTTGGAATAACATGAACAATGGAGTTATACATACCCACGGGCATGTGCATTTACCTGCGCATTACAGAGTAGGAAATGGAAAAAGCATTGATGTGGGTGTTGACGGGAATAACCTAGCACCTATTAGTATGGAGAATATATTAACAATAATGAGATACCAGCCAATTGCTAAATTAACATTACCAAAAGATCATCACGAAAAAAGATTAATATGAAAAAAGAAATCGTTCACACAGACAAGTATGCCCTTATCATAAGTGATGATGAGATTAAAGAAGGTGATTATAGACTAAACATTCAAAGAAACACTATTCATTTTGTTGATGAAGAACCTTCTTATTTTAATAAAAGAAATGATGTTTTTAAGAAAGTAATTGCACACCTACCACTATCTGATGCACCTATCCTTGAAGGAGTGCCATTGCTTCCACCTTTACGACAAGGAGATGATGTTAAAGAGTTAGCTGAAGAAGAATATTATGAACAATCAAAATCATTTGAAGATTCAATTGTTGACCCGATATTTGATACATCAAGATTTTTAGTTGTAGGATTTAAAGAAGGCTACAACAAAGCAAAAGAGAAGTACAAGTATACAGAGGAGGATTTGAAATTAGCTATGAATTGGCTTTTTGAAACAAAAGGTAGAAAAGGCTTTGAAGATCTAATAGAGAGACTTAACCAACCATCAAGACCTACTCATTTTGAGTGTGAGATGGAAGACTATGGTCATTATGAAATGGGGGTAGATGACTTTGTTAAATACGGAGAAAAACCAAAAACAACAACCAATTCGCAAGGTCAAGTAGAACTTGTGGGTAAATACTTAAACTTATGAAAACAATATTTTTAGGCGACACACATGGTCGCGCAACATGGAAAGACATTATCAATAAAGAAAACCCAGACCGAGTTGTCTTTATAGGAGACTACTTTGATAGTTTTGATATTGGTGGGGCTGAGCAAATGCATAACTTCAAAGAGATCATTGAGTTTAAAGAACAAGCCAAGGATATAGAAGTTATTATGTTGGTTGGTAACCATGACTTCCATTACTACCCAGGTGGTGAAACATATTCAGGTTATCAACATGGTGCAGCACCTGCTATTAGACAACTATTAGAGGAAAATAAACATCATTTACAAATGTGTTATCAATTAGATAATATTTTATGTTCACATGCTGGTATAGGTCATAATTGGTTGGTTGAACAAGAAAAATATGATCGAGAAACAGATCCAGGTACAATAGCTGAGTATGTGAATGCGATTTGGAATTATCAACCTAATCACTTTATGTTTTATGGTTTTGATCCTTATGGTGATAATAAAACTCAAACACCGATTTGGATTCGTCCTTTAAGTTTAATGTCTGGTAATAAAGAAACATTCCTTAAAGACGATTATATTCAAATTGTAGGTCACACTGGAGTGAAAATGATTGATATGGGTAAAGCAACTGGTGGTAGATATTACTTTATTGACGCAATTGATATTGGTCAATATTTAATCTATGAGAACGAAAAATTTGAACTAGGTCAATTATACTAATATTTATAACAAATCAATTATATGAAAGATACATTATCAACATCAGTAGGTGTACCTCAAGACTTTGGAGTGTTTGGTCAGTTAGCTGATTATGGTGCTTTAGGTTTAGCAGTATTAGGTTTAGGCTTTGTTGCTTGGTTCTTATTCAAACGTAATCTTGATGAACAAGATCGTATGAAGCGTAAAATGGAAGAACTTGAAAGACAAAACTATACTCAACCAGTAGACGCTAACCGAGCAGCAGCAATCCAGGAACAAGCAGTTGTAGCTAAAATGTCACCTGCTAAAAAACCTAGAGCTAAAAAACAATGATATTAAGCATTTTTTTACAAGCCCAATCATTTGGAGTATTTGAAACCCTAACTCAATATGGTGCACTTGGTGTAATCGTATTGGGTTTAGGTGCTGTACTATGGTACATGCTCAAGCGTCAACTAGCATCTGAGGATGAATTAAAGAAAAAAGTTGATGACTTACAAAAGGAACTAAACAGTTACATTAAAACAGATGCTGGTAAAGTTCAAAGCGCATTAGATAATAACACTCAAGCACTTAAAGACTTGAGAGAAATAATTATAATGAGTAAAAGTAGTAGAAAGTGAATAAGCAAAGATTATTACTATTCGGGGTTTTGATATCAGTTGTAGCATTAGTTGTGCTAAATATTGGAATGGCAGGAAACGGTCATGTTGAAGTTGTAAAGGAAAATGTTACGTTGGAGGAGAAAAACACAACATTAACAAAACAAAACCAGCAACTGACTCATGAAAATAAACAGTTAAATGAGCAGGTGGAGGTTTTAGAAACCGCTGTAGAAACCTATGAAAAAGCTGATTCTGCTCGTGCTGCTCGTGATAAGCAGTCTTGGGAACTTGTGGTCCCAATCGGAAAATAAAAAATACCCTTACACAACAATTGATGAAGATGGTGTGACTAAAATAGTAGTTATGACCACTGATCAAGCTGACCTTATAAATAAAAAATATAAGGACATGGAGGCTGAACTCAACGCCTTAAAATCCACTATTAAAACTCAGCGTGACACAATCACCAAACAAAAAGTAATTATTAAAACTCAAATTGATACTATTCTAAAACAAGAAGTAGTAATTAAAACTCAAGTTGACACAATTACTAAGTACAATGAGAAAGTAGTTTATATTGAAACAGATAAAGATAGTATTAACACTCAATATTCATCTTTACAAGATAGTTTATGGAAGTGGGCACTTGGGCCTACTTTAATATACACCACATATCCAGATAACAGTAATGTTTATTTAATGGATTTATCTCATTACTACATGGCAACAGATGACTTTGGTATTGTGATGTCAAAGATGTTACCTCGTGATTATAAAAAATATCAAGATTTTATTAACACATATGGATTAGATGAGAAGGCACTTTGGAAATTTAAAAATGAAATGAATATTGAATATTTACCTCACCTTAAATTAGAAGAAAAAAAGGTATGGAAATATAAAACTCAATATCAAAAATAATATTTATAAATAAAAGTAATGATTATAAATCATCCAGGTCCTTGGCAACAATATCAATTTCGTTCTGATAATAAAGGTTTATCGGTTATGGAGATGAAATCAAAATATCTTCATGAACAATATTTGTTTGAAAATGAGTTGTTTAATTTACAACAACAGCATCAACAAAATGTGTTTATGAATGGAGGTGGGGGTGGACCATTATCAACTCAATCTGCTCCTACTTACTCTACTGCTTTGAAACTAACATTCAATGATACTTTAGCTAACATGGCTACTAATTATGGATACAATGTTACATCTGCCACAGCATGGAATAATACTGGGAGATTCACATTTAATGGGAGTAATTCTAATTTTGGAACTGTAGAAGTAGTAGATAATTTTAGTATTATTTTAAAAGGTAATGAAGAAGGATTAGCAGTTGAAGTAGATACATTTAGTGGAGACGCATATCTCATTTTTATAGAAGATTTAAATGCTAATTGTATTACTGAAGTAAAAGACGGAGCGTTCAATGCAGCCGTCTTAGAAAGAGCAACACTAGGTGCTATGACAACTGTAGGAGGGGCTGCATTTGCAGGGTGTGGTGGTTTAGGCTTAGTACGTTTTAATTCATTAATAACTATACCTAATGCGGGTGATTTTAGTAGTGGTGTATTTGCTGGTTGTGATTTAAGTGGAGATGATCTAGGAACAATGTTCCCAGCCTTAGTAACAATTGGAGATTTTGCTTTTTATAGAACTAATATTCCTGCAATTAATTCATCTACTATCACTACTATTGGTTTTAGAGCATTTGATAGTTCAACATCATTAACATCAATTAATTTAACAAATTTTGTAACATTTGGAAATGCTACTGGTGGTCGATCATTTGCTTCTTGTGAGGGATTAATTAATATAGCATTGCCTAGTGTATGTACATTCTTTGGTAATAATAATGATACTTTTATTAGTGTTGCAAATGGAGGAACTGCAGTTGTTAATAATGCAAATATAAATGATGCTAGTATACTTTATATAAAGAATACTTTAGGTTGGTCTGTTAATCCTTAATCTCATAAAAAAATATAAGTAAAAGTTGGGCTCTCGAGCCCTTCTTTCATATATTTACAGCATGAAATTAAACACATTATTCAAACGTGCTGTAAACGGTAAAGTCAATGAATGGACCGTTGAAATAGAAAATAATTGTTTTAGAACAATATCTGGTTATACAGATGGAGTTAAAACAACTTCTGAATGGACTTGTTGTTCAGGTAAGAATGTAGGTAAGAAAAACGAAACCACTCCTGAACAACAAGCACTAGCTGAAGCTCAAGCGATGTGGACTAAGAAAGTGGAATTAGGTAGTTACGAATCAATAGAAGATATTGATACACCTAAGTTCTTCAACCCAATGTTAGCTCATAAATTTGAAGACTATAAAGACAAAATCGAGTACCCAGTTTACAGTCAACCTAAACTAGATGGTATTAGGTGTATTGTTAGAGCAGATGGTATGTGGAGTCGAAATGGCAAGAAAATCATCTCAGCACCTCACATTTATGAAGCATTAAAACCATTATTTGAAACCAATCCAGACTTGATTTTTGATGGTGAGTTATATGCTGATAAGTTTGCAAATGACTTTAATGCTATTTGTTCATTAGTTAAGAAAACCAAACCAACAAGTGATGATTTAGCTAAAAGTAAAGAGTCGATTCAATATCACATTTATGATTTACCTAGTCATGATGATGTGTTTAGCGAACGATATAGTACTTTAAATAAAATGAATTTACCTGAGTGTTGTGTATTGGTAAGGACAAGTCATGTCCATGATGCTGAGTGGGTTGATAAGTGGTATAGTGATTATGTTAGTGAGGGTTATGAGGGATTGATGGTTCGTTTAAATAAAAAATATGAATCAAAGCGTTCTAAATCATTACTTAAATACAAATCATTCATTGATGAAGAGTACACTATTCTAGATGTAGTTGAGGGTGAGGGTAATAAAACAGGAATGGTAGGTTCGTTTTTATTTGAGAATAAAGATGGAAAACGATTCAACGCATCACCTAAATTCAATTGGGAGGAGTGTACTGCGATGTGGATTGATAGAGCTAATTTGATTGGCAAATCAGCTACAGTTAAATATTTCAACTTAACACCAGGCGATTCACCAGTACCTAGATTTCCATATGTAATCAAAATAATGCGTGAAGAGTACGAGTAAGCGTGCTTCCTGGGAAGTACAGTCGTATATTTACAACATAATAATAATAAAAAATAAAGGTTATGCCATTAGATCTAAACAACACAACATTTCTCGGTAGAGCTGAGATTAAAGAAAGAGCAAGTTCAGTTTATACAACTACAGGTGCTCCAGACACAAGTGAAAAGTATTCACATATTCCAACAGATCGAATTATCCAGGACATGGAAGCGTTAGGTTGGGGTGTAGTTGATGCTAAACAGGTACGTGCTCGCAAAGGTGAGGGTTTCCAAAAACACTTAGTAGTGTTTCGTAACAATGATTTGTTCATTGAAGGAGCAGATGGTGATGATGTGTTTCCACAAATCCTATTAACAAACAGTCACGATGGTAAGAATTCATTTACATTTACTGCTGGGTTGTTTAGAATGGTTTGTGAGAATGGTTTAGTGATTTCAACTCAAGAGTTTGAAAACATGAGAATCCGTCACTTTGGTTATGATTTTGGAAAATTACAACAGGTAATCACAGGTATGGTTGAAGCATTGCCGTTGACTGTTGCATCAATGAATCGTTTCAAACAAACTCAATTAGGCCAGGAACAAATGCTTGATTTTGCTCAGAAAGCATTAGAGGTTCGTTTTGGAGCTGAGCAGACTCAAAATATTACAATTGATTTGAGAGAGTTGATTACACCAACACGTGATGAAGATAGAGGTAGTGATTTGTGGAGCGTATTCAATGTAATTCAAGAAAAATTGATGCACGGAATGTTCAATTATCAAACTGGGACTAAAATGAGAAAAGCTCGTAAAATCAAGAACTTTAAGCAAGATATCGAGTTGAATGCTAAGTTGTTTGAGTTGGCTAATGAGTATGCAGTAAATTAACACGCCTCCCAGATAAATAGAGGATTGAGCCGACGTTAGTCGGCTCTTTCTGTCTATATTTATATCAAACCAATTTAAAACACACAATTATGATGAATTTCAAACAATGGGTTATTGATTTATTTAAGGACGAGCGCGGTTCAACATCAGTTAAGCCAGTTATAGCGTTATTAGGCGCCTTATTCTTAAGTGTTACTATGACTATCAACTCATTCTCTCACTCGGACTTTGCTCCAGCTGATAATTTAGTTGATGCTGTTTTAATTATTACTGCAATTGGTATGGGTGCAGATACTTTAGATAAATTCTCTCATAAGAAGAAGTCTGAAGACACACCTGCTGAATAAAAGTAATTTAGGGATTTAAAAGAGAGCCAAGCAAATGCTTGGCTTTTTGCTTCCTCGTTCGTATCTTTACGGTATGATTGAAACAACACAACCTAAAAAACGCGGCCGTAAGCCAGCAATTAAACTTGAAGTTGCACCTCAAATAGTTGAAATTGAAGGTGAAATTGAAGGTACAACAATTGAAAAATTGAAAATGTTAGGCAAGCAACTCCAGTTTATGGATATAAAATTGAATGAAGAACCATATCGCATGGAGTTGAGAGTAAAACGAGGTGAAATGTTAAATAGAGTTTATCATCTAATAAGTGAATTATGAGTAAAATAGATATATTAAAATACCAAAACCAACAATTGGATATGTCTTTTATAGATATAATCGATTTGTTAATGCCTAAAAGTAAGTATACTGAAATGGTAGTTAATCTTACTAAATATAATCCAAAAAACGCTATGTCAAATGGAGAGTATGAGGAAACTATCAAGTATATCAATAATATGTTTGGGACCCCATTAGATAAACTAAGACAGTTGTCTAACCATAAGGTATGGGTTATTCAAAACTTTATAAGTATGTTACCTTATAGTTTGAGAGAGGGCCATAATTTGAGAAAATTCATTGAGTATAATGAACGAGGTTTGATTGATAATAAAGATTTAACTTCATATAAAAGTATAGAAGATATTTTAAGACAAATATCAATCGCTGAGGTTAGATCGTTAAATAAGGAGTTAATCAAGCAAGTCCATAAAATGTATGAAGACGATGAATGGCTGGTGTTACGTCCATTAACTAGGGAGTCATCTGTTAAGTATGGAGCAGGAACCAAGTGGTGTACCGCTAGCACTAATGAGGAGTATCAATTCTACAGATACACAAGACGAGGTATTTTAATTTACACCATCAATAAAAAAACAGGTCAAAAGGTAGCAGCGTTTAAAAACACGGATCCATATGATGAATCTGAATTATCATTTTGGAATGAAATTGATACTCGAATTGATTCATATGAAGCTGAGTTACCTGAATTTATTATGAAGTTAATTTTCAATGAATTTAAAACAACAGCCTCTAATAATGACATTACACCTGAACAGTGGAAAGTAAAAGAAGAGTTAAGTAAGAGTACTAGTTTAGAAGAGCCAATGATCCAACGAGTACCAGACACTGAGGTTACTGAGGCATATAGAGCACTTGAAACAGAAATAGTTAATCACTTAATAAGTCGAGAACAAAATGAGCAACATTAAATTTCACACTAATAGACAAGTAGCCTTACAGATAGCAATGGAGCATTCAAAGAGAACTATGGGAATGCATGGGAGGGTTCAAGAAGTATTAGATTATGCAGACAAGTTCTACGAATGGCTTCAAGACGCACCTATGAAAGATGAGGATAATAAAATGTGGCTTGACGGACCAATTAAAACAAAACCAAAAGATAAATAACCATGGAAAGAGAAAAGTTTTATGGAGAGGGGTTGAGTAATGGTTTCAAATTTGGTTTTTTAATAGGAGTTATCACATATATAATAACATTTGAGGTACTTTTGTATTTATCACACTAAAAACAACAATTATGAAAGGAATAGTAGTATTTGGACTTATAGGTTTTTTTGCACTTGCAATTACATTTATGGCCTCACATCTATCAGTTGGTAGTATGCCTAACTCAGAATACATCTCAACTCCACTATATAAACCAGGAGATATAATTTATATCAAACCTGATAGTTCTAAAGGTGTAGTTGTTGATGTATATAAAAGTAGTAAAATAGATTCAATTAACTACTATAAAGTTAATAGAGTTAATATGGGTGGTATTAAGACGCAAACAATTAAAGAACATGAAATATATGGAAGATAGAATACAAATAAATGGTGTTTGGTATAAACGAGAAAAACCAGAAGTACCTAAATATGAAATCAATGATCTTAATGTAACTAGTAGTAAATCATATATTTACGAATCTACAGATTTTTGTTTTGAAGCTATTAGGTTATATAGAGGGGGAGGTGAAACATTTTTTGACTCAATTGATATTGAGTTCACTGATAAACGAGTTAAACCATGGAAAGTAGAGTATTGGGATAATCCACGTTGGTTTCAAGGTATATTAGACAACAATCCCGAATCATTAAACGAGGAAGAGGAAACAATAGAAAGTCTAGGACCAAACGGATTAGGACAACTACAAGGATTTTTAGCTTATTTAAAAGATAAAAAATGGCTGTAAGATCATATATAAGAGTAACATATGTTGCACTATCACATTGGGGTAAACCAATAGCAACTGCTCATACATTTGATGATTTGAAATTAGGTATAGATGAGTATTTTGGTGAGGGTAAAAATCAACTTGAATGGATACCATATGAAAGTAAATACCCAGATGAATATGAAGGTTATTTTAAGTATGAAGCAGATGATTTTAATGGAGGTACAGAGTTAGAAGAAATTAAGGTATACTGTGTAGAATTTTACCCACACACAAAATATGAAGTTGATGATAACAACCCTGATACAACCGTTTAGGGTAGTATGGGATAGCATTTTTAATAATGACGCTCATGAAATAATAAGTAAAGCAGGTATGAAAGAAATACAAAAACAAATCCTAATTGACATGATGGAACAAGATGAAAAATTAGGTTTATATAAAACAAGAAATTTACATATAATGGACGAACAAGAAATAAAACAATACGAATATGCTTCTGAATTAGGCACATGTGATAACAAAGAAGAACGTCAAAAAATGATTGAGCGAGTAGAGGTATTAGTGAGGTATAGAGGTGCTATGGCTCAACAAATCCTAATTCATAAAGGTGATGATGGGGTGCTAAAAGCAATGAAACACTTGTATACACATTATGATAATCTAATTAAAGAAAATTTAGGGCTATGAAAAAAATATTAATGTTATTAATACTGTTAACAATTAGTTTAACAAGTATTAGTCAAACAATGTTCGCTAGAGCATACTCATTCACACTTGGGAGTCGAGACTACACTACCAATGAGTTAACTTGGGGAGAAACATCAACATGTAATATTCTAATTAAATTAGAAGGTGATGTTATAACTGTTTATAGCAAACAAAAACAAACTTATCATGTAATGATTAAGTTAAGTGAGACAGAAGATGGTGTGATGTATAGAATGCAATCAGCAGAAGGTATCACTTGTAACATGTACATGGGTCCAATACAAGGAACAACTAATGTGTTCATAGCAATTGAGTT
>Ga0222712_10006390_pt1 | contig 11651 bp, 17 predicted proteins | sample C33_657DmetaG_FD_165043 | JGI IMG/M metagenome (GOLD analysis project Ga0222712, IMG submission 165043) | Estuarine water microbial communities from San Francisco Bay, California, United States - C33_657D | ecosystem: Environmental > Aquatic > Marine > Unclassified | place: USA: California... | reverse complement strand
CCGGCCCCAGACGCAGAGCCTTGGATACCGCCAGCGAGAAGCCCAAGTTCAGGCATACCTACGGCTGAACCAGCTAAGGTAGCCGCTATGGTAGGAACGATTGAACCCGCGCCTGTAGCTACCTTACCGCCAAAGCTAGTGTCCCTATAGTCCGGAGTTCCGGCAACTCCAGAGATAAACTCGCGAATACCTTTTGCCGCCCGGAAACCGGGACTATTTTCAATTGGAATTGCAAGTTGTGCTTTTGCCTCGGGTATCATCCACCCGGCCATTTGAAGCTGCCCGTTGACTTGCGACAAGCGGGTTGTTGCCGCCTGAACCCTAGCCTTTGCTTCCCAGTCCCCCGAATCCATGCCGGGTTGATATTTTTTTATGATGCCTTCTAGCGTAGCCTTTTCGGCTAAGAGAGGCTGAACTACCGCTTCGGCGCTGTCCTTACGGTCAATGATAACTCCGCGACGAAGAGCTTCGATACCCTCCGGGACAAGCGCAGTTGCATTTGCAGCACCAGTTGCAAACTGTTGAACCCGTTGTGTAGCGTAAGCACTGGGGCTAGATGGAACCCAGCTCTTACTTACATCTCTAGACGACGGCCTAACGTCGGTAACGTCACGGCTTGCGCTTGGTGAAACAGGAGGCGGCGGGGCTCCGCCTGACCGGCTAGAACCTACTGGCGCAACGGGGATAGCGCTGGGCTTTGGAGTAGCGGCGGGGGCTACATCGTCAAACGTAAGTACAGAGGCGCTACCTTGTCCGTTGGCGGGGGCTACATCGTCAAACGTCAGAACAGTGTCGACCATTACAGCCCCTCAGCGCTATACCCAGCATCAGTGATTTTCTTTATGATAGCTGCACGATCTTTTCCAGCGGCAATAGCTGCTTTAGCGTTTGCTAGAGATTGAGCATCAAGCGGTTTGGGCCCGTTACCTGTCGGGGTAACTGCTGGGGTTTCTGGGATAGCGCTGCTGCTACCTGCGGGCTGATTGTTCCACCATTCACTCCAAGTGCGCTCTGGAGTTACGGGTGCAGGTTCGGGAAGAGCAGTGGGCATATTCGAGTTCATGCCGGCTTGGATAGCGTTGGTCAGCGAGTTGTTGAACGAGGCTTCCCAGTCTTTAGCACCTGTCTTGCCGCGATCAAGTTTACCAAACACACCACGGGCAGCAGCTTGAGCATCAGTGAATGCCTTGTATGCCTCATTCGCAGCTTTGATAGCCGCGGCCTCTCCATCAGTGCCAGCAGCAAGATCAGCGGCGTCTTTTTTTGCTTTCCAGTCAGATGCTGCTTTTGTAACGCCGGACAGGGCGTCGGTAAACGCGCCTTCTTCAGGGCGCTCTGAGGTATCAACCGGAGAGGCGGTAGTGTTCTTATCTACAGCGCGAGCGGCACGGATGTCAGACCCGGGGTTTGCACCCTTAGTGCCTTTAGCTAAACGACGAGCATCGACCTCAGCGGCTTTTGCAGAAGCAAGAGCATCATCGTAGGCTTTGCGGGCTTTTGTTTTATCGGCAACAGATGCGTTGGAATCGTTAATACGCTCGTACTCATCCTTGGCAGTGGCAAGAGCGCTATACGCATCAGATACAAAACCCAGCGCGCTCTCATAGCTGCCCTGTGTCTTCTTGTTCTCGCCAAAGAACTTACCGACTTGATCGACGAACGCAGAGCCATCAGCGATTGCGCCCGAAGCTTGCAAAAGCTGCTCTGGCGTCAAGGCCCCCTTCTCGATCTCTTTACCCTTTTCGTCGAGGATAGAGAACGCAAAGCCCTTATCTGTTGGCACAACCTTTACCTCGTGCCCCGTGGGGAAGCGAGCACAAGCGTCGTTAAACAGGCGGCACACCTCGTTGGCGTGTCCATTCTGAAGTGCTTCTGGGATCAATGATGCCAAGGTGCGAGCTTGTTTATCAAGAGCGCCAAGAACCCCGTAGGCAAGCTTAAACTTGGACTCGGGGTTTTTTTGTGTGGTAAACGCTAAGCCAAAAACCGCAGCGCTTTTAGCAGACTGCGCCATTTCGCTGTTAGGGTCGATGGTTTTACCTAGGAAATCGAGTTCTTGGAAAGACATCTCTTCCGTAGCTTTCACGCCCTTCGGGGTGTACCCGCCGGTAGAAGCTTGCCCCAAAGCAGCCGTCGGTTTTGTAGCGTCATACGTGTATTTCTTAGCAACCTGATTCAAGGCTTCTTTGTCTTTGGGCGCTAGAGAGATGTACGTCGGTAGCCCCGGTGCACGGGCCTTAGCGGCAGGGATGGGTTCATTAAGCGGGGGGATTGCACCGGTTGCAGGAACGGTAGGAATAGCTGTTGCAGGAGCCGCCGCAGTCATTGACGCATTAGGGTCAGCCGCTTCTGCGCTCCCAAACTTGCTCGAGAACGCATTAGCTACCGGAGCACCGCCGACGGCATATTGCTTAGTTACCATACCGCCGCGAGCATAGCCGCCTGTGTATGCTCCGGTTCCGGTGTCTTCTTCTTCTCCGAGAGAATACTCGTCGGGATTTATACCGGCAGCAATTCTATCGGATGCTAACGCATCTCCAGTCCCAGTTTCTGCCTCTGCCTTTGCACGGTACAAATCTCTTTGAGCGTTATTTTTGTCGATCTGCGATTGTACTAGGGGAGATATGTAGTTGGGATCTACCTTTGCCGCCCGCGCATCAGCCTCTTTCCTCAGCCGAAGCTCTTCCTTGGAAATCTCCAAGTTAGCTCTCTTCATCTCTTTATCGAACTCAAGAGCCTGTTCATTCGTCCGCTGAGCTTTACCCTTGATGCCGGTATCATACGTAGCCTGATACGCACCAACGAAGTCTTTCATTTCTTGTGCAAAGCCCATGACTTACCCCGTCGGTAGCGCCGCATTCGGACGCGATACAAAGTTTGGCGCTTGATCCGGCACAGCTTTATACTGTGCTTTTGCCGGCGCTTGCGGTTTAGCTTCCCGCGCTTTCTTGATCATGTTCTGGAAGAACTCCTCGCCCTTCCAAGCCATGACATCTTTAGGCACAACAAACTCGCCAGCAGTGAGCATAGCGGGAACGTCGTCGATAGCCTTACCACGCGAAGCGGACGCCTCAACAGGGATGTTACCTCCGGGGGTAACATTCTCTCCGACTGCGCCGCCCTCAGCAAACCCAGCGAACAGCGGAGCAAAACCGCCAGCAGCGCCAGCAGCGCCAAGGACACCGCCGGCTAGCGTACCAATACCAGAGCTTGATGCTTGATTGGCGTTGTACTGCGCAAGCTGACTGTTGTAGCCAGCGTTCTGGATGTTGGACGTATTCATCTGCCCTTGCTGGCCCATGCCCGTCCACTGTGTGCCCGTACCCATGGTGCTTGCGCCGGAGGCAGTACCAGCCAGAGCGGAGTTCACGCCAGAGTTTGCGGACTGGATAGCAGTGCCGTAAGTGCCCGCGACCTGACCGGGATAACCACGGCCGACGTTCACTGCTTCAGACCGCAGGGCGCGGCCGACAGCTTCAGTCTGTGCACGAGAGTTATTGCCAGCGCCAGCCTTTGCTGCTGCTTCTTGGATACGAGAGTTGGCATCCAGCGCAGCAAAGCGCGTGGACGTAGGGTCAACACCATAGGACTCAAGGTTTGCAGTTGCAGCATTACGAGCGGCATCAAAGTTCTGGCCGACGGTGGCTTGTGCTTTGCCAATCTCCAGATTGACGCGCTCGGGACTAGCGTAGTCAGCCGCTTCTTTAGCCGCCTGATCTTCGAGCGGTTGGTAGATGTTCTCATACCGCGCACGATCTTTAGCCGCCGCCTGATCGTTAATCGCTGTTCGATTCAAGGCAGCATTGACAACCTTGTCGATCATATTCTTGTCGCTGGCGTATTGCTCTTTCGCCCAAGCAAGCTGGTCCTTGCCTATCGTAAACGAGTATTCAGCAGCTTTCTCGCTCGCAGCAGCAAGCTTGGTGTAGTCCGGAGCCGCCGGGGCATTGTTCTTACCACCCATTTAGATCTCCGATCCATGTTTCAGGCTACGCGGTTTAATGTTTAGCCACCGGCAGTCTTCGCGGGTGATTGCGAGCACAAGGCACGCGCCATCGGGGAAGACATCTTCGATACGTGCTACTACCTTAAACCCAAGTTTGAGGTCAATTTCAAGTGCCCGCGTATTGGACTCGGGTACTTGGCCGAAAACCTTCTTACAGCCAAGCTGGTTGAAGGGGTAGTCAAATGCAACCCAGAGGAAATCTCTGGTAGCCCACTTAGGTGCAAAACCGGCCGTGTGCAGGTGGATACTTGCACCAGTATACCCTGTTAAGACGTTTCCACCAAGTAGCTTACCTCGCGAGGTAACAGAAATTACTTGGTCGCAAGCGGGATTGTAGAAACATCCGGCAGCGTCTGCGATTCGGTAACCATGTTCATGATTGGAAAACTCAATCATATGAGCTTTTTCCAGATATTTGAGTTCCAGTAAAACATCTTGGCGGGATTATCACCGGCTTCCGGCCTGATCCAAAGGTCGCCTTTTTTCAGGGAGATGTTTGCACCGTTTCTGGGTTCAGCGGTTTGAACAAACATATTGGGTGCACCAAGAGAGGCGCCCTGCGTGTTACCGGCGAGCCGGTCAACAATCTGCTTAACGGCGCGGAGGGAGTTACCCATGCTGTCTGTCGTATTAACAAAATCGGGAATTGTTGGCAGATCAGACAAGGCCAAGCTCCTTCGCCGACGTTGCAATTTCCACCGAGTTGATCTGCACACGAGACTCGATTTCAATCTGCCAGTAGGTAGCCTTAAACCCTGATGGCAAACGGAATAAGTCTCCGGATTTGCGGATTTCACGTGTGAAGCAAAGATTACCGTCTGCGTATAGCCGTACCAATCCCCATTGGTCAGCCGCCAAAGTTTGAACTGCGGCGGTGTTTGGAACAGGGTTCAGTTCCGGTGTATCTGAGAACGTCGAGAAATAAACACGCATGGCTTCAAAGCTGCGCTTGTTTGGCGTCTCGAGGATCTTGGATTTCCAAGTAAACTCCCCATGTTCGCGCTCTACAGAAATGTCCTGCCAGTAGACTGAACCGCCGCGGACGACAAAAGTCTCCCCGGTCCAAGTGTCAATGTAGCAGTTGTATGTAACTTCGTCGGAAGTCAGACGGTTATATGCTACCCGCTGGTTGGTAAAATCAATTATTGCCCCAGTTTTTGCACCGGTGAAGTCTTCTTGCAAGAACGCCGATACCTCAAATGCCGTGGGTTCAAAGCATCCCGGTTGCACCGTGCCCCAGCAAAAATACGATCCATTCAAGATGGACGCATGAAGTGATGGGATGTTTAGATGATTGACCGCATCTAGCCAGTGATCTTTTGTAATCATATCTCTGGTGATGACCTGAGCACTTCCCGGTACAGCCAGAACAAGTCCATGCTGCGAAGCATAGAGCACACCAGAAGCGGTGTTAATGATTGAGCCGCGAGATAGGCACGACTCGTTAGATGTGATCCTAGACACAGACATAGACGCGGGGTTAACGCCCGAGATCGAAAACGGTGCGCCCGTTGTGCATACAATAAGTGACTGCCCGATTACGCCAAGTCCGACGATGTGAAACTCGACAGCGAGTGTATATGGCGGGGGCCATGCGTGCGGCCGGTATGGTTCGCAGAACCAAATTTCATTTTCGCGCCAGCCAGCAATCATGCCGTTTGGCATAGCAACCATACCCTCGAGGTCCGACGGAGGCGCATACCAGTATGTGGACGCAAGGATGGGATTAGCCGATACAACGGTATCGTCTATCGTATCGGTGTATAGTGTTTGCGAAATCGGGAGTTCCGCTACAAAGAAATAAGTTGTGGCGCCGCCGACACCGGTTACGGTGCGGTAAATCCTAGCATTTGTCAGATTTCGATTTGTCGTGTTTGCAACGGTCGGGGCCGTAAGCTGTACGATCCACGGATCACCACTCCAACCGTTGTAGAGTGTAGCCGGAGATGGCGGGCCTTCTTCTCCATATTCAGAAACCCAAGTGTAAACGTAGGCCCGAGACTCTTGGACGCCTGTGCCCTCGTGCGGATTGGTCGACGTTGCCGCGGTGGGCTGCGTAGGTACGCCCAGTGTAATCCCGCCGGTATCCGAGATTGTGATGCGAAGCCCGCTCTGCACAGTTGTATAGCGCATCTCAGCGCGCTGGCCGGCTACGTTATACTTATTCTTTGCATTCGAAGTCTGCGAGGGTGTGGCAGACTGGTCTACGTTACCTTTAAGTGATGATATGGCTTTTGTTGCGCCGTACAACTCGTAGGCTACGTCATCAACGCCGGTTGTATTGTTGAACGAATCAGCGTCTTGGCCATAACCACGGCTGTAGTAGATCTTTGTCGTGCCCTTGAGGACCGAGTAAGAAGCTGTGGATGCTTCTAGGATGTAGACACCGGTAGCTCGCGATACGAAGGGAGCTACGGCAGGGGCGGGGATACCCAGTAAAAAGGGATCGTTGCCAACGTATCCCGCCAAGCCGAGCTCGATGCGCGCCTTGGTATTGTACTTTGGAGGGTCAGCCGAATAGTCTTGCGAGCTTGCCCAGTAGTATCGGTTGTACGTATCTCCCACGGTGGGAGAATGGATCACATCCGTGTTTGGGTTTGTAAACTCAAGCCAAAGAGAATCTGGGATGTGAGCCTTGTCGTAATACTGCTTGGGAATCCGAAAGACCTTACGGCTAAGCGGGTTTACAAGGGTATGAACCACAGTGGGAGTACGGAGCCCTTCAATGGACCCCGTATATGACCATGCGTTTTCGCTAAGCTCAGCCATATTGTCCGGCAAAAGACGCGGGTCTACTGCCGGGATCATGCCGCCAAAGTTTTTTAGCTTAAGCGCAACCATGTTCAGTCACCTAAATTATTCAGCGGCGCTATTAGCGAGGTGCTTTTTCAGAACTTCAGCGCCGTGAGCCATCTCTGCAAGGGTCTGCGCACTCATAAATACTTCGGGCTCAGACTCGACAGCAGCGCCAACCACTTCCGTCACTTCAGAAACTGACGCTTTGCGGCGGCGACGAGGAGTGGTTTCTTCGGCTGTTACCTCGGGGGTAACTTCGGGTTCAATTTCATCAGTCATGTCACTTATCCTTGTTCTTAAGGCGTTGGCTCATTGCCGCTGCCTTAGATTTTGCGTCCGCTTTACTGGAAGCACCCCAGACTTGGAGCGATTTCAGAAGGCGCGTCGGTCGGCCTTTTTCGTCATGCTCTGGGCCGGGCATCCCGCCCATCCTAGCTAGGAAGCTAGCCCGACGAGGGTTATCGCCGGACTTGACTGGAGCTTTAAGATTGTGACCTTCAGCTTTGGCTGATGCCCTGCCTTTGGCGTTCAAGCCGCCAGCAGGATTTTTGCCCTCACTGCGTTGCCAAGCAGGGCTTTTAGCCATTACTTTTTGCCCTTCTTCATAAACGCGGGCATCATCTTGGCGTCCTTCTTCATGTCCGCCTTTGAGTTCTCTTTGACGCCAGCTTTCTTATCGGACTTCATGTCCTTCTTCTCAAAAGCAGCCATCATCTTTGCAGGCATCTTTGCCATCTGTTTGCTCCTAGGCCAAGAATTTCAGTTTGTAGAGGACTTTTTCGTAGGTAGCGCAGAGATCGTCTAGCATATTTTCGATAGACGTATTGTTGTCTGCGATGGTTTCGCGGTTTTCCATGATCCAATCATATTCCTCCGTGATCGAGGCTAGGATATCGCGCTTAGTATCTTGAGCTGACAGCTTCACAATACCAATCAACTCGCCGTAGCAGCCCTGATAGGCTTCTACGATTGTATCAACTTTTTCGATGATGTCATCGTAGAAGTCGCCAAGAGCCATGTGCTTGGCAAACGAACCTGCACCCTTGGCGCGCCAATGCGCAAGATGCGCAGCGTTGCGGATAGCAAAGGTGCGACCTACAAGTTCTTCGATCATAATGCTACCTCACGAGGTTATTCGTTGCAGTCACAGGTCTTTTATCACGAAAAGAACCTGATCCTCTTTGATCTGCCCACCCGAAGTCGTAATCTGGATATCTACGGTATAGGTAGTCCCTGTGGTTCCGTAGTTGACAAAAAAAGCAACAACAGTCCCCGCTGACGAGATTGAATTTGCATCCACCACAAGAGGTGTGGTGTCGGTCGGGGTTACCGTGAAGGTAACCGAGGAGACTGTTTCGCCTGTATCAAGCCAGTCAGAATAATCGAGCGCATATCGTTTGCGCTCTACCGAAGTTTTTGTGAACTTTCCGAGCTTCAACTGACTACCCTCAATCTTGGTTCTGCGGTTTCAGTACGATATTCTGCAAGCTCTTCTACCGTAGCGGTCGGCAACAGAGCTATGGTGCGGTTTTCCCCTGATACCATAATGGAAGACTGGCTCCAAGGCACGTAAATAATTTCGTTGTCCACGTAGAAGAACGACGACTCGTATATCCGTGGAGAATATCCCGTATACTGATATACCGCAGTAACGGAAAAGAAGTTGTATCCGTGCACAAGGTTTGATGTTCCGGGGATAGTATCATACGCCCCCGGATTAGTCACAAGTTGCCAGTCGTGGCGGATAACTGCAATTTGACCAGCTACCGTATAAACAGCTTGATCGGCCACAAGCTGATTTGTGGCCGCGTCAAAGGTGTTATGGTCGAAGATGGCAGTGTCGAAGATCCCTAACACGGTTACCTCGCTAGGTTACTGTAGCAGTTTGGCTAGGGTCTTAGGGCCGACAATCCCATCAGCGGCTAGGCCGTTAGCGGCTTGCCACTTTTTGACTGCGGCCTCGGTGCCGGGACCAAACACGCCGTCGTCCTCAAGACCAAGTTCGGCTTGCATCCGCTTGACTGCTTCGCCCGTGGAACCCTTCTTGAGAACGCCGGGAATAGCCGCAGCAGTGGTGATCGGTGCAGGGACTGCACCACCAAGGACAGCGAGGGCTTGCTCATAGTGCTTGCGGCGGTCTTCTAGGCCAATGGTCCCACCATTTACGAGCTTGGTCATCTTGACGATGTCGCCCTCGTCGCAAGCGATGTTGATTTTCCGGCTGTTCCAGTACCAGCAAGCGGACTCAAGTGCGCCCTTCTTGGTCTGAACGTAGTCAATGACATCCAGCAACGTCATCTTGATAGATGACGCAAAGGCACTGTAATTGTCCTTGCCCGTCAATTGTATAATGCCACGCCCACGGAACAGATGGCCCTCCCCAGACGCAGTATCTCCATTGCCCATGCGGTTAGCATAGATGACGTTTGCGATCTTCTCGGGCTGCTTGGCGTATGCCGCTGCGTCCCGCCCGGCCTTAGAGAAGTATTTTGAGAACAGCTTTTCCAGCGTTTCGGCGCGATAATTCAGGTTCTCTGACAAGGCCGTGAAGTTCATTGACTCATGACCGCACTGCGCAAAGAAGCCAGCGATGCGGTTAGGCGTATTGATTTCGTATTTAGGCAGGATTTCCAGCGCGGCGTCGGCCCAAGCGGCGGCATCAGCATTGCCGTGCAGAATGTGGATGATGTGTTCTTTGGTCAGGTTCATTTTTGTTTACCAACGCCTTTTGCGACAGCCCCGATGACATCCGTTACATCCCCAGTAACAGCGGTCTTGATCAGACCCTCCATTGCAGGTGGCAGGTCAACTTTATCCAGCACCGCGTCTGCCATCTTTTCTTTGACCTTTTTACCAATCAAAGCGCCTACGAGTTTACCAATCATTCTTCAGTCTCCTCTTCCTTCTGAGCCTTGTTGTTGCTGGCTGCGAGAACACCGCCCAGCGCCCCGACGATGAACGATGCGATGGGGGTCAAAAGTTCAAAGAACTTGCGGTCGTTTTCACTGGATGCACCCATGGGCTGGGTCACAAAGACCAAGCTGTACAGGATCACAAAAATCGTCCCGCCCAAGATGATGGTCAGGGCGATTCCGATAAAGTAGCGAAGCTTTGCTTCCAACAGGCTGGCGTCTTCCTTAGCCATTTTGATCTCCTAGCAGGTCTTCAGGACATTGTTTCGTCGCCGTGCAGATTGGCGGCTGGCACTCGGGCAGTCCCCACTTCTTTGGGTCTTGGCAGGGGTAACGGTAAAACCCATCTTGCGATACCCAAAACACCCCAGCTACGGCTAGGGCAAACAAGAGCCACAGGATTTTCTCTTTCATCTGCTTCCTCATTGGATCGGGTTCTTGCTCAAGTCGTCCATCGCTTTCCACAGGTCTTCGATGTCGCGGTCGTATTTGTCCAGCTTTTCTTTCAGGCCGGACGTGATGGCGTCAGACTTTTCCACAGATGAACGCAGGTCAAGCAGCGCCTTTTGCTGTTCCAAGATCGTCTGCATCTGCGTTCCAATCGACGACAGCTTGGGGGCAAGCCCGCGCACATCGTTGTCTTGAATGGCCTGTTCCAAGGTCTGCACACGGCTTTCCACGGCCAAGATGGCGTTGACGCTCTCTTCCACCGCCCAGAACCGATTGACGGTGTCGTAGGCGTAATAGATGCCACCAGACAGGGCCGACAGGACGGGCAGGGCCACGGCAAAGTACCAGCCCTTTACGTCAAAGCCGCCCAGCTTGATGGATGTTTCGCCCTCTTCGCTCACGATCCATACCCTGCGCTGTAGATGTCTGCGGCGCTGACGCCGTTACTGGCCAAGAAGCCTTGGAAGCCCAGACCGAAGGCGTTGCCCGCGCCGATGTTAATGATGTCCGCCGTGGCGCTGTAGGCCGCGTAGCCGCCATACAGGTTGACGTTAGCGTTGGCGGCATAGGTATCAACGGTCGATGTCAGTGTGGTGTTGTTGGCTGCGGCAAGGAACGCACCAGCCTCACGCGCATACTCCTGCACTGCTGCAAGGGCGGTGTTGTAGTCACCCTGCTCTGCATCAGTGATTGCCATCTCTGGAGAGTTCTCCAGCATAGTCTGCAATGCCTGTTGCTCAGGCACGGTGTCGGCAGATGCCGCCATCTGGGCTACGGTGGATGCGGTAGCAAGAACCAAGGTGGCATCAACAAGCTGATCCACGGATGTGCTTAAGTTCTGCATAGCCTGATCGTGCTGATCCAACAAAAGTTCTCGAGCGCCGTAGTAGTTGGCGTCGATGACTGCCTGAATGGCGTTGTTATAGTTGTTCTGCATGGTATCGCTGATAGCTGCCGTCTGCATTACCCCAGTGTTCAGGATGTCCCCGTTTGCAGCGGCTTGGGTTGCCCCGGCCATCAGTAGTTGAGACGCGCTAATTTGACCCAGAATCGCTTGAGCTGACTGGTTTAGGTTCGGCATTGTCTGGTCCGCCAGCGCCTGTGTTGCGGCGGAAGCGCTCAGAAAGGCTAGGGCCAATGTTTTGTTCAACTTGGACATCAGGAAGCTCCTCTCCCATCAGAAGAAATGTGTCCCAGAAAGTCTGGTCGTCGGCATACCCTACCACATAAATGTCGGGCTGGGAACGCATTGCGATATAGGCTTCTCTTCCAACCATTAACTTTCCAGCAGTTATGGAGTAAATTGGACACGGTGTCGACGCTAACGCCATTGCCTTAAAGATATCGGCATTACCGCACATGAGGGAAATACCGCTGACCTGTAGGCCAAGACCGCCTGTATCTTGCGGTGTTCCGAGTAAGCGACTGTCTTTTCTTCGGTTGCACTCAGGATCTTGGATCATCTTTCCGTCTGCCTTGCCAAAGAT
>Ga0222712_10006389_pt1 | contig 11653 bp, 10 predicted proteins | sample C33_657DmetaG_FD_165043 | JGI IMG/M metagenome (GOLD analysis project Ga0222712, IMG submission 165043) | Estuarine water microbial communities from San Francisco Bay, California, United States - C33_657D | ecosystem: Environmental > Aquatic > Marine > Unclassified | place: USA: California... | reverse complement strand
AAGATCCAGCTAGTTTAGTTATAGGATATAATCCTGTTGTTAAAAATAATTTTAATGATTATCAACAAGAACAAGATCCAACAATTAAAGATAGAAAATTTAAAAAATATGTTGCTAGTGTTGTTGATGCACAAGAAAGCATTGGTATTTATTCAGATAATATAAAAGTTCTTCCAAAAGCAAATGCTGTTGCAATAGTTCAGGATTACAATAGTAGAAAACCACAAGAAAAAATTGCTTATCTTCAATCTTTAGAAAATCAATATGGAGATAATTATGGAAGATTATTAACTCAGTTAAGTGAAAACGAATTACCAATTACTGCTAAACTTGTTTCTTATTTTAATGATCAAAACTTTGCAATTCAAGCAACAAGTGTTGATAGTAAAGAAGAAAGAAAAAGATTAGATCAATTTTTAAAAGATAGTGATAAAATTAGTAAAGATGAATTAAGAAAAAATGTTGCTACAGAATTATCTAGTTTTCAACAAGTCATAGTAAAATCAAATCCATTTAATACAGAAAAAGCATTAAAAGAAATATCTGATATACAAGAAGTTATTACTTATATTGCTGCTAATAAAATCTTTGCAGGTAAAGATCCATCAAAAGCTGTTACAGAAGCAACAGGATATATTACTCAAAACTTTGATATAAAAGATACTTATTTCATTCCTAAAATTTATAACAATCAACGTCTTTCTGATTCACAAAGACAGCACATTGAAAGAAAAGCAAATACAATAAAAGAATTTTATATTGATAAATTAGATATTGCATCTTTTGGATCAAGTAATGAAAAAATTACTAATGATGAATTAAATAAAGCAATAAAAGTTCAAATACAAAAAAATGGTATGTGGGTAAATACAGCGGATGGAAATGGTATTGTATTAGCTGTAACATTATCTGATGGATCTATTGGTTTAATTGAAAATAAAAAAGGAGAATTAATTAAAATGAATTTTGATGATTCTTCTTTTAAATTACCAACAACAAATGAAACTATTGATTTTAAAAAAATCACAGCAGATCAAAGAAAAAAAACATTAAAGAGTGAACCATTAATAACTTTATTTAGTAGATAATATGGCTAACATTAGCTTTGGTTTAGATGTTAATGAAAATGTCAAAACCAATGGATATGATTTATATAAATCAACATTAGGTGAAACATTAGGTGCAGTTGCAGAAGATGCTTGGAACTTTAATCCATTACCATCTGCTATTCGTTTTTTTGAATTAGAAGCAAACAGAAATGAAGATACTAATGAACCATTAATATCAAGAGATGAATTAAATAAAAAATATTCCAATTTAGATTTATTTTTTGATCAAGACGAAAAACAATCCACAGTTGATATTTTAGTTAATAGAAAAGTTTTAGAAAGAGAAAGACAAAGTATTATTGCTCGTGGTCCAGAAGGTTCTTTTAATCCTTTTAATTCTGGTTTTTATACTGGTGGTGCAAAACTTGGAACTTCATTAGCTGTTAGTCTTGCAGATCCTATTAATATAGCATCAGCATTTATACCTGTAGTTGGTGAAGCTAGATTTGCATCTTTAGTTGCACGACAAGGATTAACAAAAGCAAGAGGAATAAGAGGTGTTGTTGAAGGAGCAGTCGGTGCTGCAGCAGTTGAACCAATAGTATTAACGGCAGCGACAGCAGAACAGGCTGATTATGGATTAATGGATAGTTTTTTAAATGTTACATTTGGTTCTATTATTGGAGGAGGATTACATATTGGAGCAGGTGCATTAAAAGATTTTAGAACTCGTAGAGCATTTGAAGATAGAGTTGAAGAAGCTAGAAAGGCAGCAGGAATTACAGATGGCGAAGATCCTGCGGTAAATTTATATAAAGAATATTATCCTGAAACATCAAGAGTTATGAAAGAACTTTCTGAAACAGATCCAGAAACTAGAAGATTATTATTAGCTAGAGCTTTAACAGATTTAATAGAAGATAATCCTGTTAATGTTAAACCTATTGCTGATCTAGATCCTAAACTTAGAGAAGCTCAAATTAATGATGCTGTACCAGTTAATGAAAGAGTTAATACTACAAGAATTGTAGATGAAAATATTGGCACAACAGAAAGAGTTGTTACTGAAGATAATAAAGGAACAAGAGTTTTTAAAAAAGAAGATGAATTAGATATAATTAAAGTAGAAGATGTATTAAGACAAAAGGATATTGATCAAAGAAATTTAGATTTAGAAAATAGATCAATAGAAGATGAATTAAATATTATAAAAAATAGACAAAAAGATTTAGAAATTGAAGAAAGTGCAGAATTAAAACAAGCAAGAATTGAAAGTCAAGAAGTTGTTGCTAAAGAAAAAGAATTAAAAGATGCAATTAAAGATAGTATTAATTGCGTTAATGGAAGGTAGTTATGGCAAAAAATAGATGTATAGATAGACTTGAAAAAACATTAAAACGATCATCAATTTCATCTGCAAAAGCAGAAGATATTATTCAAAGTATTAAAGATGCTCAAAAAGAAGTTAGATTAGATAATTTAGATAATGAATTATCAGAACAAGTTGCTAAAAAAATTTTAAAAGAACAACAAATAGCAAAAAAAATAAAACAAAGAAATGCCTTAGAAGATGAGATTAGAATTAGAAATACAGTTGAATATGTTCTTAGAGAGTTTCCAAACAATCCTGCTGAAGGATTAACAGCTATATTAGTTGGTAGTAATTTACAGAGAGTAGGTTCTCGTGCTTCTGTTGCTCTTGCTCAGCTTTCTGAATACAGAATGTTAGTTAGTGCTTTTCAAGAAAAATTAAGACAAAATAATTTAGTTGAATTGTTTGCTAATGCAAATGAAGATATAGATAGAAGAACAGCAAGAACTATATGGGAAATAGGATCTGATAAACCTATTACAGAAAAAAACCAAGACATTGTTAATATGGCTAGAATTATGTCTGATTTTTCTGAATCTGTTAGAAAAAAATTAAATAATCTTGGTGCTAATATAGATAAATTACCTGGTTGGATTGTAAGACAAACACATGATCCAATGCAAATAAGAAATGCTGCAGATGTTTTAAAATTAAAAGATAATAAAAATGTTGCAGAATATACTGGTGGCGTTGATAGAAATTTTAATGCTTGGAAAGAATATATAAAACCAAAATTAGCAGAAAGAACATTTGATGGAGTTGATAATAAAGATGAATTTTTAGCTTTTGTATGGAACTCATTAGTAAAAAACAATCATGTTCTTACAGAAGGATCATCTGGAGTTTTTGGATCTAAAGATGTAACAACCAAACTTGCTGCTAAAAGAGTATTACATTTTAATACATCTGATGATTGGTTTGATTATAATTCTAAATTTGGTTCTGGTAATTTAAGAGAATCATTCTTTTTTGGATTAAATAATGCAGGAAGAAACATTGGAATGATAACAACTCTTGGAACTAAACCAAAACAAAATTTTCAATTAATAAAAAGTTCTATTGCCAAACAATTAACAAAACAAAATAAATTAAAATATATAGATGAAATTGGTAAAAATGAAGGAAAATATAATTATCAATTTGCAGAAATAGATGGATCTGTAAATACTATTGGAAATTTTAGTGCTGCTAAATGGTCTGCTATTACTAGATCTATATTATCAATGGCTAAATTAGGAGGTGCTGTTATTTCTGCTATGGCTGACATTCATTTGTATGCAAAAGAATTATCATATCAAGGAAGAACTTATTTAGGTGGAGTTGCTGAAGCTATGGGTAATTTAGCTAAAATTAAAAACACAGCAAAAAAAAGAGAAATAGCAGAACAGTTAGGATTTATGGCTGATAATCTTATTTATGATTTAGCTGCAAGATATTCTGTTGGAGATAATTTAAGCAGAAATTTTACAAAGATACAAAGAACATTCTTTAAATTAAATTTACTTAATTGGTGGACTAATACTTTAAAAGAAGGAGCTATGCTTGGTATGAGTAACTTTGTTGCAAAACAAAGAAACACGCCTTTTGCAAATTTAGAACCACAATTTAAAAGATTAATAAGTCATTTTGGTATTGATGAAAAATTATGGAACACAATTAGAAAATTAGATGTTGAAAAAGCTGATGATGGCAAAGAATTTTTCTCTGTTAGAAATATAGATAATTTATCTAAAGAACAAATATTAGATTTAATGAATATGAAAAAAGCAACGCAAAGACAAATAGATTTATATAAAGATACACTAAAAGCAAAAGTATCTGGAATGTTTTTAGATAGATCTAGTTACGCAGTTATTGAACCTGATGCTAGAACTAGAGCTTTTATGAAACAAGGATTAACAGCAGGAACTGCCATGGGTGAAGCTATGAGATTCTTTTTTCAATTTAAAGCATTTCCTATGGCTATATTACAAAAAGCATTTGGAAGAGAAATGTCATTTATTAAAGATGGTCAATATGCAAAAGGTGTATTTGGTATGGCAAACCTAGTAGTGGGTGCTGGTATATTTGGTTATATATCAATGACAGCAAAAGATTTATTAAAAGGTAAATCTCCAAAAGATCCTGCTAAATTAGATACATTTTACGCAGCAATGTTACAAGGTGGTGGATTAGGTATTTATGGTGATTTTTTATTTTCTAAAACAAGAACAGGATCTGAAATTATGGCAACTGCTGCTGGACCATTTGCTACTGAAGCATTTAATGCACTACAAGCAATTAAATATGGAATTAGAGGAGAAAAAGATCCAGCATTAAGACAGGCTTATAAATCTGTTGTTGGTAATACTCCTTTTTTAAATTTATTTTATTTAAAAACAGCATTTGATTACGCAATCGGTTATCAAATAATGGAAACATTATCACCTGGTTATCTTAGAGAAATGGAAAGAAAAATGAAAAAAGATAGTGGTCAAGAATTTTTGTTTACAAAACCATCTGTATTGTTTAAAGGTTTCTAAATATGACAATATCTTCAACTACAGTTAAGAACAGTTATAGTGGTGATGGCTCAACTACCACGTTTACATATACATTTAAGATATTCCAAGATTCAGATATTCAAGTAATCATTCGTTCAGCTAATGGTACAGAAACCATTAAGACTATTACAACTCATTATACAGTTACAGGTGCTGGTGTATCTACAGGTGGTACAGTTGTATTTACATCTGGTAATATTCCAACATCAACACAAACAGTTGTATTAAGACGTAACATTCCACAAACACAAGCAATAGATTATATTGCTAACGATCCATTCCCTGCTGAATCCCATGAAGAAGGATTAGACAGAGCAACAATGGCAATCCAACAAATTCAAGAAGAAGTTACACGATCATTAAAGTTATCTAAAACAAACACAATGACATCTACAGAGTTTACTGTGGGTGCTGCAGATCGTGCTAATAAAATTCTAGCATTTGATGCTAGTGGAGAAATATCAGTTACTCAAGAGCTTGGAACTTATAGAGGAAACTGGGCTACCGCAACATCTTACAATACAAGAGATTTAGTTAAAGACACATCAACTGCAAATATATTTATTGTTAATACTTCACACACATCTGTTGGATCACAACCTCTAACTACAAATGCTGAATCAGCTAAATATACTTTAATTGTAGATAATGCAGCAGCTTCTGCAAATGCTAATGCTGCAGCAAATCATGCTTCCAACTCTTCAAACTTTGCAAACAATTCATCTAATAGTGCTAACACTTCAGCGAACCATGCTAGTAACTCTTCTAATTTTGCTAACAATGCTTCTAACAGTGCATCTAATGCTGCTGCATCTGAAGCTAGTGTAGCTGCTAATGCTAGTGCATCTGCTAATCACGCAGCAAACTCATCTAATTTTGCAAATAATTCTAGCAACAGTGCAAATAGTGCTGCCAATCATTCTGCTAATTCATCTAACTTTGCTAATAACAGTTCTAATCACGCATCTAACAGCTCTAATCATGCTAGTAATTCATCTAATAGTGCAAATGCGTCAGCTAATCACGCTAGTAATTCATCTAATCATGCAGCTAACAGTTCAAACTTTGCAAATAATAGTTCTAACCATGCAAGTAATTCTGCTAACCATGCGTCAAATAGTTCTAATCATGCGTCTAATAGTTCAAACCATTCTGCAAACTCTAGTAACTTTGCGAACAACTCTAGCAATCATGCTTCAAATTCTAGCAACTTTGCTAACAACTCAAGCAACTTTGCTAACACAGCTTCTAATGCTGCTAACGCTGCAAACAGTGCAAGAGATGCCGCACTAGCTGCAGCTGATAACTTTGATGATGTTTATCTTGGTGCTAAAGCAAGTGATCCTGCAGTGGATAATGATGGTGATCCATTAAATGCTGGAGATTTATATTACAATACAACATCTGGTAATTTAAAATACTATACAGGTTCTGCTTGGATAGCTGTTACATCAGGTGGTATTACAGACGTAGTACAAGATACAACACCTCAATTAGGTGGTAACTTAGACATTAATACTTTTTCAATCGTATCTACTTCTAATGGTAATATTAACATTACACCAAATGGAACAGGTAGAGTTGTATTAGATGGTTTATCTTATCCAACTGCTGATGGATCTGCAAACCAAGTTATTAAAACAGATGGTTCTGGTAATTTATCTTTTACAACAATATCATCAACATTAAGTTATTCATCAGGTACTGCCACAGGAAATGGTTCAACAACAGCTTTCACAATATCTTCAGGCAGAACTGTAGAAGATGTATTAGTATTCGTTAATGGTTTTCAATTAACTCCTACAACAGATTATACAATTTCTGGCACAACACTTACTTTCACAACTGCACCTGCATCATCTGCAGAAATTACATTTAGATATTTACCACTTGGTGGTGCTTACACATCAGCTAACTTTACTGGTAATGGTTCTTCTACTACAATCACAATAGATTCTGGTAGAGCTGTCGCAGACATTTTAGTTGTAGTTAATGGATTAACTTTAGTTCCAACTGATGACTATACAATATCAGGTACAACTTTAACATTTGCTACTGCACCAGCTAATAACGCAGAAATTACTGTAAGATATTTGAGGTTGTCATAATGGGTGCGATTGCTAGATCTGCTGCAAACCTAATCACTACATCAGGTGTAGTATTAAAAGGTGCTGTCAATAATGATTCCTTTGATAACGTAACAGCTTTACCTAGTTCCTTTGGAGATGGTATTACACTTATATCTTCCCAAACTGCTTCAAGTTCTGCAAGTATATCTTTTACAAGTGGAATAACATCTACCTACAAAGCATATAAGTTTGTGTTTAGTAATATACACCCTGCTACTAATGATGCTAATTTTGAATTTCAAGGTTCTACAAATGGTGGAAGTAGTTATGGTATTACAATTACATCAGCAGCTTTTAGAGCTGCTCATACTGAAGATGATTCTGTTGCAAATTTAAATTATGATACTGGATATGATTTAGCACAATCAACTTCTTATCAATGGTTAAAATATGCAATAGGTAATAACAATGATGATTCTGCATCTGGTACTTTAACAATTTTTAATCCTGCATCAACTACTTATGTTAAACATTTTATAAACATTACAAATGGTGCAAGAGGTGATGGTGTAACATTTAATGATTTTATGTCAGGATATTTTAATACAACATCAGCTATAAATGCTTTTCAGTTTAGAATGTCATCTGGTAACATAGACGCAGGCACTATTTACCTCTATGGTATAAAATGATAATGAAATCGGTAAATAGAGAAACTCACTTTGTTCGTAGCACAATTACTTTAGGAATATTTTAATGGGATCAATTACAAGAAGTTTCGCAAACAACATAGGTTCATCTGGCATACTTACAGCTAGTGCTGTTACCAATGCCACAATAGAAGATGTTACATCTTTTGATAATGCCGCAAGTCCAGCTACCTTAGTATTACTCTCAACACAAACTGCTAGTTCATCAGCTAATATTTCATTTACAACTGGTTTAGATAGCACTTATGATGAGTATATATTTAAGTTTATTAATATTCACCCAGCTACTGATAATGTTAATTTTACATTTAATGGTTCTACCGATGGTGGAAGTAATTATAATTTAACAAAGACTACAACAAACTTTTTAGCATATCATTATGAATCAGATGCTGGTGCAGGTTTATATTATGATACAACTTTAGACCAAGCACAATCAACTTCTTTTCTAAATTTAACAGATTCATTAGATAATGCTAATGATGTTAATTGTTCTGGAACTTTAACTTTGTTTAATCCTAGTTCTACAACTTATGTTAAACATTTTATTTCAAATGTGAATATTATTTCTAATAATGATGCTTCAATTAATACTTATGTTGCAGGTTATGGTAATACCACTAGTGCTGTAAATGCAGTAAGATTTCAATTTTCATCTGGCAACATAGATGATGGTATTATTAAGCTATATGGGGTAAAAAAATCTTAGGATAAATTATGGGAACAATAACAAGAAGTTTTGCAAATAACATTGGCACATCAGGAATATTAAAAGCTGGTGCTTTCAACAATGCTTCATTGAATAATGTTACTGCTTTAAATGCCGCAATCGCAACTGGTAATATGATTCTTATTAGTTCTCAAACAGCTAGTGCTTCTGCATCAATAAGTTTTACAACTGGAATAGATAGTACATATAAAGAATATCAATTCTATTTTATTAACATTAGACCAAGTGTAGATTCTGAAAATTTTGTTTTTAATTATAGCACAGATGGTGGCTCTAATTACAATGTAACTAAAACTACTACATATGGAAATGCTTATCATAATGAAGCAGATACTAATGCTATTCTTGCTTATGAAACTGTTTATGATTTAGCACAATCTACTGCGTTTCATATTCTTGCAGACCAAGTAGGTAATGGTGCTGACGAATGTACAGCAGGTACATTACAAGTATTTAATCCATCTAGCACAACTTATGTTAAACATTTTATTTCAAATTTTAATGGATATTTAGGTTCTGATTATACCAGAAATTATTTTACAGCAGGATATGGAAATACGACTAGTGCAGTTAATGCTATTCAATTTAAGTTTGCTAGTGGAAATATAACTGATGGAACAATCCTAATGTATGGCATTAAGTAAAATGGTAGGTATTTTCCTTAATGAAGCTAAAGCAGTATTAAATAACATTGACTAAAACAAACAATAAACTATAAGGAGTAAATATGGTAGATCATAAACTAGTAGATGGTGTTAAGATAGTTCTTACTGATGCTGAGATAGCTCAACGTCAAGCAGAAGAACAAGCATGGTTAGCTGGAGCATTTGATAGAGCTATGTCTTCACTTAGAGCTAAACGAAATGCATTACTATCTGCTTCTGACTGGACAGTTTTATCAGATAGTCCAGTTCAAGATAAACTTATTTGGCAATCATATAGACAATCACTAAGAGATCTAACTGAAGGTTTATCCACAGTAGAGCAAGTAAACTCAGTAGTATTCCCAACTAAACCATAATATAGTTTGTAGCTTATTAGCTATGAACATTCTTATCGCAATCCCATGTTATGGTGGAAATGTTTCTAACTTAACATTCCATTCCATATTAAATACATTACGTTGGTTAAACGATTCTGGACACAATATCAGAATAGAAACCTTACCCACTGAATCTCTAATCTCTCGTGCTAGAAATAAATTTGTTACCAAGTTCTTAGAGAATAAAGAATTTAATGGTACGCATTTATTATTTATTGATGCTGACATAGGTTTTAATATTGAGAATCTTAAAAGAATAATAGAGTTTGATAGGGAAGTTGTTACCTGTACATATCCTGTAAAAGGATTTTATTGGCAACAATTATTAGATCGTATCAAACAGAATACAGATATAGATGAAAAAAAAATGCGTGATTATCTATTGCAATTCAATGTCAATCTTTATCCTAACACACAATTTAACAATGGCTTTGCAAGGGTAAAAGAAAGTGCCACAGGATTTATGATGATACGTAGAGAAGTGTTTACTACTATCATGCAAAAGTTTCCACATCTTAAATATAAACCAGATCTAAGAACAGGAATAGAAGGATCAGATAATGCCTATGATTTCTTTCCTGTTGGCTGCTACAAAGAAAAGGATGGAGTAACAAGATACTTATCTGAAGACTATTACTTCTGTAGATTAGCTGAGGAGTGTGGCTTTGAGATCTGGACTGATTTATCTACACCAATTACACACTTGGGAAGTACCGAATATCATGGTATGTTTATGACACAACTAAACAAGAAATAATATGACAACAATATTAATGCTTATATCATTAATCATAGGTATCTACATTGGCTGGAAGTTTGAGCATGTAGTTAATGATATTATTGAATCAGTTAAAACGCATTTAAATATTAAATAAGCTAACTTGTGGCTTGAATATTAAATAGTCAGTACCATATACGCTTCATTAACCAATGGAGAATATGATATACAACTATTCAGATATCAAAGCATACTGGAGCAAGTTCATTAATGATTATGCAAATGATGTTAAATCATTTTGGAATAATTATTTAGAAACTATCCAAAATATATATAAGAAATAAATAAATTATATTTATAATTCAAAGAGTTATAAAAAATAATTTTATTTACTTATTATTCAATTAACTCTATCTCGCCACTGCCTAACCAACTATAGGAGTTAGCTATGGCAAAAAAGAAAAAATCTGCTGAAGATATTATCTATGAGATTAAAGATCTCTTAGATGATCTTGAGTTGAAAATTAATCCAGATGATGCTCACGTATCATACGAGGATGAACTAGACGAAGACGAAGACTTTGATCTAGATGAAGACGAAGAAGACGAAGAGTAGTCTTTACAGTGTGTGTGGCAGAAATGCCACACATATTTATTTACTTATCCACATATTAAGATAACTTCCATCAATGAAATTTTTATTAATCTTTACTGTTTGCTCAATGGTAAATGGTAATTGCTTAGAGGTAATGAGTACAGGTAAGAAGTTTGATACCTTTAGGGAATGCACCATAGCTGGTTATGAGTTTATAGCAGAGCAAAATAAACTATTTCCATTAGATCAGTTTGAGAAAACCAAACCATCCTTTCATTTTGATTGCTTAGAAACACCAGAACAATCCACATAATTACAATCTTTAATTGACTTTTTATCCACAACCACTATAGGTGGTGTATGAAAAGAAAGAAGCAACCTATATCTGCTACTGCTATAAGATTATCATCTTATGAGAAGTATTCATCAGAACGTATGGATATGATCATAAAACGATTAGATGATCTTACAGTGGAAGTCAAAGATCTTAGAACTGATATGAGCATGGGTAAAGGTGTCATAGCATTTCTAGTAATCATTGGCAGCATAGCAGGTTCAATCATAGGTTTCTTTCAATTCAAAAACTAAAACAACAAAGAGTTACATTGCGAAAATCAGACAAAGGCTTAGTAAGCGAAGCATTGGCACAAGCATACTTTGCTAAAGATCCAAACCTAATTGTATTCACAGCACTAGGTGGTGTTGGTCCAATAGATATTTGTACGTTTAATATTAAAACAAAAGAGTATTGCAACTATGACGTTAAGACTGTGTCATATAGAAAATCAAATACTAAATACGCACATAAGAAGAACGATAGAATAA
>Ga0222712_10006388_pt1 | contig 11656 bp, 25 predicted proteins | sample C33_657DmetaG_FD_165043 | JGI IMG/M metagenome (GOLD analysis project Ga0222712, IMG submission 165043) | Estuarine water microbial communities from San Francisco Bay, California, United States - C33_657D | ecosystem: Environmental > Aquatic > Marine > Unclassified | place: USA: California... | reverse complement strand
TGTTGACGGTGCACGATGAACTCGTTACAGTTGCACGTGAAGATTTAGCAGAAGAGACAGCCGAAGCAATTCGGTTATCTATGGAAGGTATTCACCTACCAGAGATTACTGTTCCTCTTATTGCTGATGTAAAGATTGTAGACAAGTGGGGAGAAGCAAAATGAGTAATGCCGATTGGTGGGCTAAACAACTAGGTGCGCAACCAGCACAGCCAGTTGCCCGTCCTGCAGATACTCCAATGCCTCCTTCACAACAGCCAATGGCTCCTATGCCACAGCCCGCATACACACAGCCGTTGTCTAAAGCACAAAGCGCAAGTCAAACTCAGTCTTGTCCTGAGTGCGGTGGCAACAACTACATGGCAGTGCAAAACGCTGCAGCCAGGTGTTATGACTGTGGATATCCAATAACACAAGCAGGCAGTCGTTACGGCTCGTTGACTGGAGCTAAAGTTGAAGGCAGTGCAAAATCTGCGCAAGGTAATGATGTTCAAAGTAACTGGAATCCACAGGGAATTATTGGGAGAGTAAATTGATAAATGCTGAAGCACGCAAACTTATTGCACAACTTAACAAAAAATTTAAAGGCGACGTTGTTGTTATGGCGTCAGATATTCGTAGTGATATCATCCCTCGTATTACTAGTGGCTCTACTACCCTTGATTTTGTATTGGGCGGTGGTTTCCCTGGCAATCAATGGAACGAACTCATTGGGGAACCGTCGCACGGCAAGACAGCTCTCGCTCTTAAGACTATTGCAGCGAATCAAGCATTAAACCCTGACTACACCACAGTGTGGGTAGCAGCAGAGCAGTGGGTACCAGAGTACGCAGCAATGTGTGGAGTAGACACGTCTCGCGTTATTGTTATTGAAACATCCATTATGGAAGAGGCATACCAAGCAGTCATTGAGTTTGCAGAGTCTAAATCTGTAGATGCAATCGTCATTGACTCACTACCAGCCCTCTCTCCAATGCCAGAGATGGAAAAAGATATGAGTGAGGCAACCGTTGGTCGTGGAGCACTCCTTACTAACAAGTTTTTCCGTGTGGTTGGTACAGCAATGAAACGTTCTCTAACTGAGGATGAGCGTCCTGTACTTGGGTTGATTATCAACCAGTACAGAATGAAAATTGGTGTGATGCACGGTGACCCTCGCACAACTCCTGGAGGAGAAGGAAAGAACTATGCGTTCTTTACTCGTTGCGAAGTTCGTCGTAAGGAATGGATTGAAATTGGTTCAGGAACAAATAAGGTTAGAGTTGGACAACAGATTGTTGTTCGCACATTAAAGAACAAGACTGCACCACCACAGCGTGTTGCATACTTTGATTTCTACTTTGCGCCAGGTGGCGCCTGTGAGCCTGGGGAGTTTGATTTTGCTAAAGAAATTGCCTCTCTTGGTGTAATCATGGGAGTTATTGAACGCAAAGGTGGTTGGTTCTATCACGGTGAGCGTAAGTGGCAGGGCATTGAGTCTGTCATTGCAAGCATCCGTGAAGAAGTTGACCTTAAAGAAACAATACAAACAGCAGTACTTTCATCAGACGCTGCACCATTGGCTATTGATGAAGACTGAAGGCCAAAAGCAATCCCAGAAGCACGAGAAGAGACTTGCCAAGAAAATTGACGGTAAAACTATGGCTGCATCTGGAGCGTTTTGGTCCCATAAGGGAGATGTTCGGTCAAGCGACCTCTTGATTGAACATAAATTTACAGGGAAGAAATCTTTTTCTGTAAAGTCAGAGGTGTTGAAGAAAATAACAACAGAGGCCATCCTTGATGGACGTATGCCAGTACTGGGCGTTCATCTAGATGGGGAGAATTACGTAATTCTTCTTGAAGACGACTTTCTAGAGATGAGGGACCGTCTAAAGGATGCTTAATATATGTATGAAAATGAATCACCCTGGTGGTCTAAAGCACGTTGCTTTGGAGCCGCTCCTAAAAGCCAAGAGGAAGAAGACATCTTCTATCCTCCAAGAGATAAGGACCGATACAAATTAATTGCCGATAAAGCTAAGGTTTATTGCCTTGGTGAAAATGGTAAAAGTCCATGCCCTGTACTAAAAGATTGTTTGTGGGACGCGGTTAACCGTGATGAACCACATGGAATCTGGGGAGGATTGAGCCACAGAGAAAGAAATGCTTTAATACGTAAGTGGAAAAAATCATTCGCTAAGAAGATGACTCTTAAGGAGTTTATTTTCAGTAAGGACTAACATGGCTACAGAACTGAAGAAGTTCTTAGATGCAAAGAAGACGACAACACGCTTATTGGGTGATGTTGAACGGCACCTTATGCGCCGTCCGTTAGACGACCGCCGCCAAGACGTACTCCACCCGTCAGAGATAATCAAACCTGACTGGTGTCACCGTTATTCGTACCATTTACTAACGGGTGGAGAAGCGAACAGAAACAAACCAAATCTTAGATTGCAAAACATATTTGATGAAGGCCATTACATCCACGCTAAGTGGCAGTCTCGTTTTCAGGAAATGAATGTTCTTTATGGAAAGTTTGAGTGCTTAGCTTGCCAAGTAATGACGATAGGTATCTCCCCAGCCTGCAAAGACTGTGGTCGTAAAGACGTTATGGAGTACCGAGAGGTTACTCTTGTAGATGACAACTTACGCATTGCAGGTCATACAGATGGTTGGATTAAAGACATCGGAGATGACTGCTTAATTGAAATCAAGTCTATTGGCGCAGGAACCCTACGCTTTGAAGCTCCAGACATCCTTGCAGATGCTGGCGGAGACATTGCCAAAGCATTTAACAACATACGTCGTCCATTCCGCAGCCACTTACTGCAGGGTCAGGTGTATCTAGAGTTAGCACACCGTATGTACGGTAATGAAGCTCCAAAAGAGATTGTTTTTTTGTATGAGAACAAGGCAGACCAAGCAACTAAAGAGTTCACTGTTAAAGCAGATTATGAGATAGTTGAACGTGTTTTTTTTAGTGCATCAAAAGTAATTGCTGCTGTTAAAGCAGGTAAAATGCCTGAGTGCAACGTTAACTCTGACGGTTGTAAATCTTGTAACGCATTAGTTGAGTTGGAGGGTTGGGGTGCTTAATTTAGGACCAATGTCAGGACTAGCAGTAAAACGTATGTCAGAACAAAACATCAATATGTGGCCTGACCAGTCAGAGCAACCAAAAATGCCACGAGACATTTCACTTCTAGATAGTGATGAACTAAGCGCATTGTTTACTCAGCTAACCGCTTGGTCTAACTTTGTTGCAGGGCAGTTAGCTGCATGTCAGGTAGATGAGCACGTACTAAACAAAAAGAAAGACTCTTTAGAGGCTCGTCTTTACTTGGAAAAAGACAACAGCAAAACTAAAAGTGAACGAGTAACTCGTATTAACCATGAGGTGTCTGCCGACCCAAAGATTATGGATTTAGAAGACCAACTTACTCACGCGTATGCATACAGAAAAATGGTTGAGGTTGTAGCAAACAACTTTGAACGAGACGTTGCTTTAGTATCTCGTGAGATTACTCGTCGTACAAATGACTTCCGTTCAACACGAAAGGATAAGTTCTCAGCATGATTATCGGCCTAACAGGTTACGCACAATCAGGTAAGGACAGTGTTGCAAATAGTCTTGTTCAAAACTACGGCTATACTCGCGTTGCATTTGCAGACAAAATTAAAGAGTTGTTAATTGAAACAAACCCTTTCATTAGAGATGGATTTAGAGTTGAAGGAGTTGTTAGTGCATACGGCTGGGAACAAGCAAAGATATTGTTTCCTGAAATACGGCATTTGCTACAAAGTTTAGGCGTAGGTGCACGTAAAACATTTGGAGATGATTTTTGGATTTATCAAGCATTAAAAAATTTGAACTCTAAAGATAATATTGTTATTTCTGATGTTAGATTTTTAAACGAAGCTGAGTGCATTAAACAACGTGATGGGCAACTTTGGAGAGTTAAACGTCCAGGAGTTTCAGCAGTCAATACTCACGTTTCTGAGTCGGATTTAGATGGGTATAAAGTAGATAAGATTTTAAGCAACGGAGGCACGCTTGAGGAACTAGAGTTACTAGTCCACACAAGAATGGACTCCTACGCTCATGACAACTAAAGTAATAGACGGCGGATTAAACACTGCAGGTAATGTAACGATTGGTATTGACCAATCCCTTACAGGATTTGCGTTAACTGCACTTTCATTAGACGACCCAAAGAAACACATCACTTGGGTGTACAAATCCCCATACTTTGGAATTGAACGTCTTGTAGATATTCGTCAATGGTTAACAGACCATTTAATGTATTTAGATGAGCATGATTTAGATGTTGTGGATTTAGCAATGGAAGGAACAGTTCTGCAATCACAAGCAGCGTTAGTTCTTGGAGAACTTTCAGCAACCGTACGACTAGCTATCTACGATTTATACGGTGAAGATGACCCACGTAGGTTTCCTTTAAAAGTTCCACCAATGACCCTTAAGAAGTACGCATCTGGCAAAGGAAATGCTAAGAAGCAAGAGATGTTGTTGCAGATATACAAACGATGGGGTGTTGAGTTCAATGATGACAATGCTGCAGATTCCTACGCTTTGGCACGCCTTGTAGGAAAATTTTCAATTAACGAAGTTGAAAAGGCAGTAGCTGAGCAAATGTCAGACCCTAAATACCGAGACCAAGCGCGGTTTTAGACCTATCCTTTAGTTCGGGAGTGGCACACTAAACCGAACCAAAGGACTAACAATTGAGTAATACACCAGAACTACCAGCAGAAGAGCCGTTTTTGCGAGTAAGCGCAAGCTCCAACCCGCAAAGCGTAGCCTCAGCCATTGCCCATGCAATTTACGACAAGCGTGAAGTAAAACTTCGTGCTGTTGGTGCAGGAGCAGTAAACCAAGCAGTTAAAGCCATTGCCATTGCTCGTGGGTATGTAGCCCCTCGTGGTATGGATTTAACCGATAAGCCAGGGTTTACAACCATTGAGTCACGAGACGGCGAAATTTCTGCAATGGTTTTTCACATTACAGCAAGCTAAAACCGTCGTATCCTTATACCAAAGCAAGGAGTCATAATGGCAAATTTCTCAGACATGGGTCACGCAATGCGACGTCGCATGGGTGCCCCCTCATCACATCTAGAGGCAGCAGGTAAAAGCATGAGCAAAAACATTCCAACAACAGAAGAAATTTTAGCTTCTGCAGCGCACGCAAGTTCTCCACGTCGTTACATGGGTATGGATGCTGCAAAGCTTGCTCCATCTGTCCCATCACGTGGCACAGCAGTTGCAAAGAAGAACACACAAGCTGGAGACCCAACATCAGGTGGAAAAGCAAACCGTGCAAATGTTCCTGCAGGTAATGCAGCGGCATCAGAGCGTATGGGTGCTCGTCACCGTATTTCAGTAAAGTTCCCTGCAAGTACAGAACCAGCAGCAGCAGAAACTATGGCAAACGGAAGAATGATTTCTTCAGTAGCTGGTCGTCAAGCACCGAACTTTAACGACGGAAATAGTTCTTCATACTAATATGTCATTTCTTTCATCCGAAGAGTTTGGTTCTAACAATTTAACAGGTCAACCTGTTCAACATCATGTTGAGACCGAAGCTCCCCTGTCACTAAGCACGTCAACTAACACAAGTGTTGGTCAACAGACTGCTTGGCGTCCTAGAAAGGGAGCATCATTGTCTCGTCAAACTGCTGGAAGTACATTGAATTTTGACTCTGCTTCATCAGCACCGTTGCCAAAGTCTGACTCTGGAGCAAATTTCTTAAAGGGTTAATTCTCAGGAACAAGCCCATGGAGGGCACAATGTTCTTCGTACATTCGGTCAACTAATTCATCTTCTTGGGTTGGTTCACCGATGTACGAGGCACATATCTCGCAGAAAACAGCCCAAATAGTTGGATTAAAATCTACAGCAATAACGTCTACTGACATTTGGTCTCCTTTATACAGACATTTAGCGTTCTAAGAAGGAAAATAGTAACATGATTCCTAACAGTGATGGACGCAGCGTAGCAGCGCAACTAAAAGAAACCGCACGTCCAAACTACACAAAAGAAGAAACACGCCTGTTAGCCAGCAATCCAAAAGGCGCTGAAGACTTCATTCACTCTACAAACAACTACGGTGGAGCGTCAATAAACTTAACTAGTGGCAATGTTATTCAACCTGGTGAGAAAGTTTTTTTAGTAGGAAAAGAACCCTCTAAACTCAGCGGTCACCCCGTTGCTACAGAGTTTGAGGGAGCAGGAACTACTTCTCCAAAGTTAAATCCAAAACAGTTTGCGTCTCATTTTTTGCGTTTGCAAGGCCATGCTACTGATTCTAAAGCAGTTATGGGTAGTTGGGTTGATACACAAAACAAAAACTCTCGTAAAAAAGGAGTTCAAATTGATTTGTCTACAGGGCATAAGTATCAAAAAACTGCTGAAAAGAAAATGATTTCTCGCAACGAAGATGCCGTTTGGAATATGCACAATATGCGTAATATCCGTAACGAAGCAGCGCGTAAGCGTCACGGCATTACCGAGCCACGTCCACCAAAGGTTAATTAATGCCAGGTGCAAATAACTTTTCACCATCACAGAACTGGCAGTCCCTTGGAGCTGGCGGTATGTATGGTTACAACAATCAAGGTGGTTCAGGAACTTCTGTAGCCCGTGATTCTATGGATGCGTCTCGCATTGGCGTGGGGCGTGTTCCATCGGCTGAGTATCCTGATGGATATCTTGGCACTATCCGCTCACGTCGTGACGACCGTTTGTTGGATAGTATTAAATCTCGCGTTAACCAAAAAGCCTATCAACGTGGAGTGCACAAGGGTGAGCGCATTGAGCCATCTATGTACTTTTGGCCTGATGGTTTGAACGATATGTCTGGTATTAAACGTCAAATGAAAGCTGCTTACGTAAATGTAAACGGTGTAAACATTTATCAAACATTACGTAACGCACCTCAAGTGGAGTTACTTCCAGCACCTCACCTTGTTAATGATGGTAAAGCAAACACAATTGCTACATCACCCGCAGAAATTAACGAACGACGCCAAGCAATGCTTGCTTATTTGAAACCAGCGTGGCGTTAATGACTCAGCATTTTGATGGTAATTATGATTACACAAAACCGTGGCGTGCACCAATACAGCCTGACCAAGTAGCAAAGCGTTGGCAGTACAATGGGCCTTTCTCTTCAAATATGGAGCGCTTAACAACTCAAGCGCTAATGATTATGAACGTTCCTGGTAAAGATATTCAAGCAATGGTTCGTCCACCACTGCCACAGATTCGTTTGTTTCCAGACCGTTTTGGTTATGGATTTCGTGGACAACCAGGAATTGAAGACGTTGTAACTATAGATAGAGTCTATTCAGAGCCACGTGTATCCTGGTTCTCAGGTGGCCCTGGTGGGTTTAGTGGTAGTGCTCGTAACGACTTAGGGGGTATCTAATGGATGATGGCGATGGTTCATTCTTAATAGAAATTCAAGCACGTCAAATTGCAGAAAATGCAACTCGGTATAAAGGTTCACACCCATGTCCAACATGCGGAGTTATTATGAACCCTGTACAAGCGTTGTACAGTAAAGGTATGTGTGCATCTTGTTATTCTCAAAAGATGTCTGACCGTATAAAGCGTAAGATGGTTTAATCATGCCTAGAGACGAAAAAGGAAAAATAATACCTTTATCTTTAGAAGAATCAAAACGACTTAAAGGTTCAGCTGCTGAAATTGCTGAAGTTGAAAAAGCAAAAGTTAAAAAAGAAGCAGAAGATAAACTTACAACTACTGAAGATGTTGTTGCTACAAAGGTTGACTCTCCTGCTTCAAAAACAGCTAAGAAAAAGAAACCTAAACCAGCACGCAAAGCTGTACGTAATCCCGTAACAGGAAAAGCTGAAAAAGCCCCTGTAACTCCTCTTGGCGCACCAGTTGCACGTACTGCTGACCCAGTGATAAGAAAGTTTAAAAAAGGAGAGTTAGTTACTGTTAAACCCCGTAAACAAAAGAAACAAACACCTATTGCCAAACCACGACCAGGACAAGCAGGAAAACTTGACGGTAAGGTAGTTCGTGTAACTCCTGAAAATGCGGAGCAAGTTTACGACCAAAGTCGCAGAACAGATTTGCCAAAAGCAGGTCCAGCAGAGATGACCCCTGCAGGTCGTCCAAAAGTTGAACAGGCCATTCTTCCCCCTCGTTTACGCGGCTCACAAAGTGGTAAGAACTTAGGTGGTTTTGCTCAATCTCACAAGGTTGTAGCTAAAGCAACACACGAAGCATTAGGTCACTTAGAAACTATGGCAAACACAGATAAAGGCTCTATAGAGCACCATACTGCCCACGAGTCCTTTAACCTTCTCCACAGTCATATTGGTCAAATTGGAAACAAACCCCTACATAGAGACTTGGGTTTAGGTCGCACAATCATCCAGCAATACCACGGAAGACCCGAACTAGGCAATGCACTTAAGGTTCACAGAGGAATTGTTCTTGGTAGACTTGAAGAGGGCAAAATTGCAGAACAAGCTCGTGGTGAGCGTTCTGGTCCAAGGAAAGAAGGACAGTAATGTTATTTAACGACCGTCGTACTATTAAAAACCCTGCAGTTGCTGCTGCCGCAAAAGCTGGCTCAATTAAAGCAACTGAAAATCCAAACGCAAAGAAAGACATGTGGCGAGTCAATAAGCCAATGACACGTCTTGTTGCTGGAACTGCATCAGTAGGTCGTAACGTAAAGGTTAAACCTGGCTCAAAGAAAGAAGCACGTTTGCAAAAGCGTCAAGACTGGGCTACCTCTTACGGGGATAAGCAGATGTCTAAGTATCGTTCTCCAGGAGCAAAAACATTTGCAGATGCAAAAGCAGAGAAAGCAGGAAAGTAATCATGGCAGTTAACTCATCACGCTCAATGAACGCATCTTTAAACAACGGTGCTACAGACGGTAAGTATCGCAAAGCTCGCCCAGACACAGAGGTAATACCTGGCAACGGTGACGAAGCAACGTTAGACAATCGTCAATCACTTCACCCATTTTACGGCTATGGATTTGCAACATCTGAGTTCCCATCTAAGGTAAACCCAGGTAAGTAATCGTGTCTAAAAAGTCCGCAAATGAGCGTGCATTAAAAGCCGCACAAGGTAAAAGTCTTGCACCTAAAGGTTACAAGCCAGATACTCAAGGACGAGAAAACGTTAATTACACTGCTGGAAAAATAAAAATGCAAAAAAACGCAAGTCGTAAAGACACATTTCATGCAGCAGCGTCTCACTATGAGCCAGGGGCTCACGATTGGATGAACTACTATGCCTAAAACAGCAATGGCAGGAGACTCACCAAAGCGTCGTAACTATAGCGATATGTCTGTAAAGAAGCTGTCTCCTTCTGGAGGTTACGAAGTTAGCAGCATGGTTGATGGTTACTTACACAGTCAACAGTTTCAAGGTTACACTAAAAGAGACGCTATGAAAAAGTATCACGATGATAGGCAAAAGAAGAAGGGTAACTAATCATGGAGTTCAATGACCGTCGTAAGTTTGTTACTAAAAAAACTGACAAAGGCATTCACGTTGAAGCCACTAATGACCGCAATGATGTTGGAGGTGCTTACTATCAAACTGATTCTAAAGAAAAAGCAATTCAATTACACTCTGACCGCATTAAAAAAATGGCATTTGCTCCACGTAATAAAAAGAGACGCTCAAAGGGAAGGAACTACCTGTAATCATGGCTAAAAGAACTTCTAACCGTAATGCAGGCCCTCTTATCTCAGGACGTACACCTTTTGAAGGTTCAAGTATGCGTGGTATTCAAGGCGCACCACCCTCCCACGGTTGGCTAAATGGCACACAGTTTGGTGAGCAAATTAAGTCATTGAAAAACCCTGATTACACAGTGATGTCTTACAACACACCTATTGCTGTCCATCACGAAGAGGGATGGCATTACCCAGACGTTTCTCACAGCCCAACAACAGGCAAGCACCAGTCTATTGTTCGTGGAGCACTAGGGATTAAAAATGCTCGTGAAAAGAAAATGGATGAACGTGCAGCCAAGCGCAAAGCAAAAGCAGACGCAGCAGAGCAAGGGTTGTGGAATCAATAATCTGCTAAGATAATCGGACTACTACAAGGAGCATAATGAGTAACGTACCCATTCTGGGCGAAAAGAAAATGGACAATGAGCCGATGTTTCGGTTGTTGTACTGTCTTGTCTGCGATTCATTGGACGAGCTTCCTCCCTACGATGGCGCTCCAGAACAAGACCATCTGTTAGCAATTGCCTGTGAAGCACACGTTTTCCCTTCAGGAGAACCGCATAAAGGAAAATTGTTCGTTCTCCCATTACGAGCATGGGCAAAAACAGAGTCTAAGAAAGAAATCATTCGCCAGATTAAAGGCGGAGGCTCTAAAGGTCTTGCAGAAGTAGATGACACTTTCTACGACTCACGCTCTATGTTCCTTGACGATGCAATGAAGTGCTATCAGCAGCACAATAAGCCAAAAGACGGATGCAACGATTGGCAAATTAAAGAGAAGCTACTAATCCCTAATACTGCAAAAGAACGTAAAGCAGAAGGTATGGGTCGCTACCAAGACGAAGCAGGTCCAAAGACATACCTCTGTAACTTCTGCCCAGTATCTATCGCAGTAAACCAACGCAAACAAAAACTGTTAGGACTAAACTAATGACTGAAGAGACACCTAAAATTCAAGCAGCATACTCTGTCGTAATCAAGGCAGATGGAACGTTAGAGACAATTCCTGTTACAGAAGGCGTTGGTCGTATTGCCAGCACCTACGACATTTATCAGACTAGCAAGCAGTTAGTCTCAGAGATTGATGACTTCCTCTTGGCTGAGCGTGTTGCTAAAGCCGTAGTGGATGCCCTACAGCCTGTACCTCCTAGCGAGCAACAGCGTGCAAAGATTGCAGAAGCATTATCTGAGCGTGGGATAGACCCAACAAAAGCTTAATACGCTCTAAACTAAGGCTATGTTTAAGAACTTAGGAAGTAACTCAAACCCTGTACATATACAGGGAACTGCTACTTCCTATTTTTCTGCCCCTGAAACAGAGTTAGACCCTAAGTTATTCTCAGAAAAGACTCTAAAGGGATGGGTTCGTAATGGAATCCTTCACCTCCTTTTTGACTTTTTAAATAAGAAGTACCGTAATCCAAACTTATGGGCACACGTATGGATTGCAGGGTCTGGTGTCTCATACCAATGGTCAGCAGCACGTCAGCCTGGAGACTTAGACGTTCTGATTGGCGTTAACTACTTACAGTTCCGTAGAGCACATCCAGAGTTTAATGGTCTTGGCGACGTTGAGATTAGCCGTATGTTGAATGAAGACTTCCGCAATCACTTACAGCCAGAAACACAGGACTGGAATGGGTATGAAGTTACCTTCTATGTAAACCCAGGTGCTACTGACATTCGTACTATCAACCCTTACGCAGCCTACGACCTAACCCACAACGAGTGGACAGTTCATCCTGAACAGACGACTGCACCAGAGAACCGTGTATGGGATGAAGTAGCAAAACGCGACCTATCAGTAGCAACAGAGATTGTTACACGCTATACCAAGGCGCTGACCGACGTACAAGGCGCACAGAACGACCCAGCACGACGTAACGCAGAAGCACGACTACACGCAGCCCTAACA
>Ga0222712_10006387_pt1 | contig 11657 bp, 17 predicted proteins | sample C33_657DmetaG_FD_165043 | JGI IMG/M metagenome (GOLD analysis project Ga0222712, IMG submission 165043) | Estuarine water microbial communities from San Francisco Bay, California, United States - C33_657D | ecosystem: Environmental > Aquatic > Marine > Unclassified | place: USA: California... | reverse complement strand
AGGTAAAACCAGCTTCATCACTTACAGCCCATTCACGACCTGCTAACCCTATTTCAGTTCTTTCTTCTTTACTTAAAGAATAAATTTTCATAATTTGTTCAGTAGCATCTTCAGGTTCGCATCTATCATCAAAAATATAAGGTGTTGGAGGTGAACCTACAATAGAACGAGAAGTAGGATATACTGGAAATGCCCACTTACCATGTTTTTTAATTGTACCTCTATGATTTGAAGGAAAATCAGCATCAAAATCAATCCACGTTCCATCTTCAAATTCAAAACGCATTTGATCTTGCATACCACCTGTTACGTTAGCAATGATAGGTAAACCACACAACATAGCTTCAGTCAAACTTAATCCCCATCCTTCATTAGATGTTAACAAAATTTGAGCATCTGATAAATTATAAAGTAAACTCATTTCATAGGCACTTGCTCTCATATTTGTAAATACTACATTATTAGGATAGTTTTCACCAAAGAATAAATCAATAACAGCATTTAAATCAGTACCATGTTCACTTATTTGTTCTGTGTGAAGTAGCATTTTACATTTTTTAGCTTTTTCTTTAGGCAATTTGTCTAAAAACAACCTAAAAGCCATCAAAGCATCTGGTATTTGTTTACGCCTAATATTTCTTGAATTAAAGAAAACAACAAATTCGGGTTGTGATTTACCAAATAGTTGTTTCTTTAATGAAACTACATCAGCATACTCTTTATCTGTTTCTTTGATAGGTCTAAATATTTTATCATTTAGTCCATGAGGAATATATTTTAAAATTCTATTTTTAGCTACATCTCCTAACACAATTTTATTAATGTTTACAGTTTGTTTTGAAATACCCATCAATAAATCACAAGCTTCATAATATGGTTTATTATAAAGTGGAGCAGGGTAATCATCCCAAATATTCAAATATGTAATAGGAATTGATTTACGAATTTCATTTTCAATAGCAAATAAGAAAACAAAATAACGAGGATCTGTAATTAACATAATAGCATCAGGATTTTCAATCTGAATTAATTGTCTGATAAGGGATGGATCTCCGTATCCATCAACAGGATACAAAACAACAGATGAATCATTGATACCAGCGTTATTATTAGTATCTTCTGATAAATCCATTTTTTTACCTTTTTCAGGATGAGTAATAGCTCCAGCTAAATTTACCCAATTAAAATGATGTGCTGTGTGTAATACAATTTCTCTTGCAACTGTTGCTATACCGGAATGGACTCGAATGTCATCACAGATAAGCATGATCTTTTTCCTCTCATTGGGAGGTAAATATTGAAACTTTTCTTTCATAAAACTTTTTTAATCTTTAACTTCTAAATTGTTGTGTGAGTGAACTTTTTTTCTAAAATCTTCATCAGTAAGATACAAATGAATAGTGCGATCAGCAAGCTTTTGTAGAGAAAATTTGTACTTAACACAAGCAATCTTAAAACTTTCAAATAACTCACTCTGTACTTTCACAGATGTTAAAGTCATATCCTTTTTATTTGTCATAGCTTTTATTTTTAATATCGTATATAAATATATTAGGATTCTTTAAGATATACTAGCGTTACAAAGTTCCTTTTTATTTTTAAAAGGACAATACATACAACTATACTTGCTAGGATTAGGTTCAAATACTTTATCTTTATAAGAACCATCATGGTTAAATACTTCTTCTATAAATGAATTAATAGTGTTAGTTGCTTTACCCATTTTAATTTTACCACTAGCTGGAGTGTGTTCTTGTATCCTAGATATTGGAAATGGTGATTCTTCCCATATTTTTCTTTTAACTATAAAGAATTCTATTTCAATATTATCTTCAGGTACCCCAAATTGTTGGCTATAAAACTTTTTATAAAGGACTAATTGGAGTTGTTTTGTTTCATCTTTTTTAGTTTTATCATCCCAACCGCTTCTAGATGTTTTAATATCTATAATCTTAAAAGTATTAGTTGGTTCATGATATAAAACAACATCCAAGTAGCCCTTATATAAAATAGTTCTAAATTCAGGGTGAGGATTAAGTAATAAAGGTACTTCACAACCTACTAAAAACCATCCTCGTTTACCAAAATACCCACTTCTTTTTTTCTTTACAAAATCTAAAATAGCTAATCCATCCTCATAAAATTCTTTCATTTCAACAGGATCAGAAAAATGAACATTTTTATTAGATTTATAATCTTTTAAATATGTTTCTCTAAATCGCTCTTCAAAATATTCTTCTATATTAATTCGGTCCGCTTCAGCACCACTAACATCATATATAGTTGTTATATAGTGTTGTATAACTTCATGTAGCGCAGTTCCGAATGTCATATGAATAGACTGTTCAGATGTGTAATAACCGTCTCTATATTGTAACGACCATTTACGTGGGCAAGACAAAAACATAGACATTTGACTATAGGAAATTGCTTTTTCAGTAGCATAATTAATTTCCTTTAGAGTATGTTTTTTGATTTGTTTTACAATTGCAGGTATTTTTTTCTTTCTACTCAAAACTTATTTTTTACCTTTAAGCATCTGGATTGTTTTCTCTAAATAAAGAGCTAAGTCCATTGCTTCTTCTTTGGCATGTTGCAAATAATCTAATACTGATAAATCTGTTCTATCTAAAGTATTATTATATTTGTTTTTACCCATTTCAGCTCTTTTAATGTGCTCATCAATAATTGAGTCTACAATTGAGTCTGTTTTTGAAACTGTTCTAGTTGTTGGGTGATTAAATGTCACTCCATAAACATCACTATTTTTTGTCATTTGATTTCTTTTAATAACTTTTTAATTTCTTTTTCATCAACCCCTGATTTTTCAAGAATGTGTTCTATTCCTTCTTTTTTAAGAATATACAAATAATCTTCGGCCTCACCTAATGAAATTGTATAAAAATCAGCTACATGTTGTAGCAATGAATTACTAGGCTTCTTTTTAGAAGATTTAATGTATTTAAGGAAAACATTCTTTTTAGGTAACATAGAACAGTAGTATTTATAAGTTTTTTCTTTATCAGGATAAGGGATTCTTTGGCCTAAATTTGCAACCTCAGTGTATCCTTCATACATACTTACAAATCTATGAACCATGTAAGAATTGAATGATTCTCGCTGATCTTCTGTAAAAGAAGTCCAGGACGTTTTGTTAGTAGTAATTTCTTTTAACCAATCAAATATCGTCACTGCCGTATTCTTTTCTTAATTCCTTAGGAAGTGTTTCAAGTAAAATTTCTCCACTTTCAACATCATAAAATACAGGAATAGGAATAAGAGCATCTTCATCAGCACCAACTACAAAACGAGATACTTTACGAAGGATAACTCCTTGACTCCAAATTTTACCACCGGTTGGAGTTTCTACTGATGTTGTCTTAGACAAATCAATGTTAATGTTCATTTGATTATTTTTCATTTTCTTTATGTTTTTTCCACTCTAAATAAAAACCAACAGCCACTAGTAAATTCATACCAAGTGATGCTGCTATTTCCTTTATATCCTCATACACATTCATAGTTAAGTGAACATGACCTACCATCCAAAAAGGTATTGATAAATTACTTGCTACCCAAAGTATGAAAAAGTGTATGAATTTTTTCATATAACTCTTTTACTTGAAATTAATGATAATATCCTGGAAAGTAAAGCCATTATGTTAATTTCTTTATCAATTCTAAAATTAGCATGGTATTGATATTCTTCAATATGAATAATTACCTCACCCATGTTAGTAGGAGCATATTTATCTACATTATCAAATAAAAATCTAAATAACTCTTCAAAATCACTAACACCAGAATCAGCTATAATTTGTCTAATGTTATTAAACGATTTAGAGCTCGGTTTGCATAATTCCATGAGTATTTGATTTTTGTAGTTACTAGACACTAGTATACTTTTATCAACAACAATTTCGTCGCCATTAACACTCATCTGAAGTGAGTTGAGCATTTTGCGAACATCAGGATAAAATTGGTTGATAACTATTTTTAAGTCATCAGCACTCATACCAATATTTTCTTGTTTAAGAATATCTATAATATGGTAAGCAATATCCTGTTTAGATGGAGGTACAATTTTTAGTACCTGGCAACGTGATTGAAGAGGATCAATAATACGCTCAATATAATTACAAGTCAAGATAAATCTTGTAGTACGAGCAAATGTTTCGATAATGTTCCTTAGTGATGCTTGTGCTTGGATTGTGAGAAAATCTGCTTCATCCAAGATAACAACTTTAAGAGGTTTAAACGACGCCACAGACGAGAAACCCTGGACCTTATCCCTAATAGTATCAATACCACGTTCATCGGAAGCGTTAATATAGAGATAATCGCAATTAAGATTATTAACAATAAGTTTAGCAAGAGTAGTTTTGCCAGTCCCAGCTGGACCGTAGAAAATAAAATTTTGAATATCATTCTGTTCGAGGTACTTTGAGATAGTACCTTTAATTTGTTCATTTCCTACATATGTAGAAAGATCTTGAGAACGATATTTTTCAACCCATAGGGTATGTTGTTTAATAGTCGCCATATATATTGTAACGTTTAGGTTCTGGTTCTTTAATTTCCACTTCTGTATTTAATATAGCATATAATTTACCTTCTTCCAAACCTAGTCTAAAAGCTTTAGGTTTAATTGTTGCTATTTGATACCAAGCTTCTAAAGCATCTGTTATAGATTTTTGAACCTCATTAACATTACTTACCTTCCAGTTATCACCTGGAGGGATACGATTGGCGATTTCAATTAATTTTTCTTGAATTTCTGTTTTACTCATAACTTGATTGATTTTTTTATGTAAGGCAGTAGACTATAATAAGAATAATTTACCCTTGTAGTTTCGTTGTTTTTAGATAATCCAAAATATAAATTATGATCATCACTAACAGCCTCAGGTACAAAATATACTTTTACAATTGTATACTCTATATCATCTATGTAAACAGTTTTTCCTATTAAGTCTACTGCGTCTTGCATAATTGTAAATTTACATCATTCCCATCATACCTCCAAGCCCATCATCATTCTTGTTTTCTTCGGGCTTGTCAACTACAACAGCTTCTGTTAATAAAATAGTACCTGCTACTGATGCTGCATTTTCAAGTGCAGTACGAGTTACTTTAGCGGGATCAATGATACCAAGTGTTCTCATATCATCAAAATCTTCTTCCATTAAGTTGAAACCCCACCAATAATCACCTCCAGTAGCACCTGATAGAGCATTGTAAATATCTTCTAATTCATAACCAGCATTAGATAAAATTTTCTTAAATGGTTCAGCACAAGCATTATAAACAATTCTTCCACCAATACTGTTAAAATCTTGAATACCATTACGAGCGTGTAACAAAGCCATTCCACCACCTGGTACAATACCTTCTTCCAAAGCGGCTTTAGTTGCTTGAAGAGCATCATCTACACGATCTTTTTTCTCACGCATTTCTGCTTCTGTAAATCCACCTACATGTACAATTGCTACACCACCAATAAACTTAGCCAAACGTTCTTGTAATTTTTCACGTTCATAAGGAGATTGTGCTTTATCAATTTGGTTTTGAAGTTCTTCAATACGAGCACTAATTTTATCAGCATCACCACTACCATCAACAATAGTTGTTTGTTCTTTATTCACAGTAACAACACGCGCTTGACCAAACCAATCCCAACTAAATTTATCAAGTTTCATACCTTTTTCAGTACTGAATACTTGACCACCAGTCATAATAGCAATATCTTCAAGCAACAATTTTCTACGGTCTCCAAAATCAGGGGCTTTAATAGCAACTGTTTTCAAAATACCTCTTGCTTTGTTCACAATCAAAGTAGCTAATGCTTCACCATCTACATCTTCAGCAATAATAACTAATGGTTTATTTTGATTAGATACTGCTTCTAAAATAGGTAACAATTCTTTTACAGTAGTAAATTTCTTATCAGCAATCAAAATATAAGGATCATTGATAGTAGTACTCATAGTATTATTATCAGTTACAAAATAAGGTGATTTATAACCTCTATCAAACTGCATACCTTCTACTGTTTCAAGATATGTTTCTCCATTTTTAGATTCTTCAATAAACACAACTCCTTCACGACCTACTTTTTCCATTGCTGTAGCAATTAATTCACCTACTTCAGGATCATTATTTGCTGAGATAGTAGCGATTTGTTTAAGTTGTTCTTCACTTGAAATATCTTCTTTAATATTATCATGAATGTAGTTAATTACTTCTTTAACAGCTTTATCAATGCTGCGCTTAATTTCAACAGCATTTTCTCCATGATTAAGATACTTAAGACCTTGTTTAGCCATTTCACGAGCCAATAAAGTTGAGGTAGTAGTACCATCACCAGCATTGTCAGCTGTTTTAATAGCTGCTTGTTTAACTAATTGTACACCCAATTCTTCAATTGGATCTTCTAATGTAATAGACTTTGCTACTGTGACACCATCTTTAGTTGATTGAGGAACACCTCCATTAGCAATAACCACATTACGTCCATTAGGACCAAGTGTCGCTGTTACAGCATCTGCTAACTTATCAATACCATCAATCATTTTTTTCCTTGCTTCAGGACCGAATTCTATAATTTTGCTCATATTAATCTTTATTTACTTTTGCTAAAACTTGATTTTCAGGACCAATCCAATACTCTTCACCTTCATGTTCTAATTTAGAAAAACCCATTGTAGGTAATACTACAATATCTCCTTCTTGAACAACAGTGTCAATCCAAGTTCCAGTCACTGAATAATATCCTTTACCTACTGTTACTACTTTTCCAAGTTTGTTTTTTTCATTTCCCAAATCGGGAACAATAATACCACCATATGAAGTTTCTTCTGCTTCCATAGGTTTTACAATAATTGCGTTGTATAATGCTTCTAATTTCATAATTTAAAAATTAAATTTATCTGTGAATGAGTTAATTATATTATTATATTCACTCATATATTCTTGTAATGAATCATATGATTTACTATTTGCTTTATCTTTAGCTATTGATTTCAAAGCACTTCCTAAATTACTGTAATGACCTACAATTTTATTATATTCTTTGCCTGAATCACTATAACGAGTATCAGGAGTAATTTTAATGTTTACAGTCATACAATTGTCATCCATAGAAATGAAATAAGGCTCCATAACAGGATCATTAATAAAACGGGTATATTCTTTTTCAGTAGTCATATGATGTTAATATAACATTTTTCTTTTAAGATTCCAAACTTTCTTCAATAAGTGGCTGTTCATCTTCAATAATTTCAGCTTCTTCTATTAAACGGACAAAATAAAACATTCCATCTTTTCTAAACACATTTGTTGTATTTGTATAACCTTTAAATAAGTTTGTATCAATTCCTGTATGTTCTGGAATTAGTCTAACAACATGATATAGATTATCATTAATAGTAATTAACGGGATATTCATATTATAACTCTTTAGCAATTACATAATATTCACTTTTAATATTTCCATTATCAAAAGTAAGTTTCATAATTCCTTCTAAATTAATTCCCATAACACAATTAGCTACATCTTTATTACAATACATAATTTCCTTAATTAAATTAGAATTATAATGAGCTTTAAATTCATTTGGTAAATTATTTGTAGTAATGTCTGGTAGATAAAAAGATACTTTATTTGAATATTCAATATTACCTCCAAACAGCATTTCTAGTTGTAAATCACTATCAGCGTTTATAAACGGCTTAAATACAACAGTATCAGTATCGGCGAGTGCTGATTTGGCTTTAATTATAGCGTTTATACTTTCGTTATCTAACGTAGCTTCAATATTGTATACACCATCACCTATATATTCTCCGGCTTTAGGAATAATCATATTATCAGCTAAAGCATAATTTAGAGTAAATTGATTATCTGCTACAATAAGTTTAGTAATTAGTCTATGTTGTTTTATATAACTTAATTCTAAATAACCATTTGTAATAGCTAATAATTTAAGTAATTGAGATGTATTACTAATAGCTACTTGTGAATCCTCCAATTCAAAATTATCACATGTTACTGTTCCAATCATTGAATTATCAGGGGAATTAAATTTAATAGTTAATTTGTTATCTTGAATGTCCCATTTAACTCGTTCATTCATTCCATTCAAGTAATACTTGGAAATAATTGAAACTAAATCTGCTTTATTAATCATAACTTATTTATTATATATATTTAAAATTTAAAAAATTTATTAATATTGTGATTAAGTACTACAGCACCCCATCCTAAATCTGAATATAATGACTCTAATTTGTTTTTCAAAACTGAATCAAACAAACCATCTCTATCAATATATTTTTCTATAAACTCCATTAATTCTGGAGGATCATTAAAACCATTAAAACCAACAACATCAATTCTGTAAGGATTATCTTTTAAATAAGCAATATACATTTTATCACCTATCTGAAATGTTGGATATTTTTTATCTAAATTTTTAAATTTTAAAATATCATTATAGTAAATAGCTGCTTTAGTATTAATAGGACATTTTGATCCCAATTTAGAAAATACTTCACCAGCACGTGGAGGAGAAGCTAAATACTCACTCATTTTCTTTAAACCAGTAGGTTTAAGAATTTTCCTCCAATCAATAGTTCTTAACTCAGTTCTAAAATCTAATATTTGTTTATCAATATCTGTTTTAGGTTTACCAAACATAATCTCATTAATAATATTTTCACCAAACTTTCTAAACAATGGTGGAAAGTTAGATTTCATTAGATCCAAACCTTTAACATCCAATTCATCTACAGGTACACCTTCTTTGTTAACAATATGTTGGGCGTATCTCCTCTTACCTGCAAAATAACCTCTATCAAGTACAACTTCTTGTTTTAGCTCAAAATAGTGAGTTGCATCTTTTCCTAAATTAAAAGCAGTTTTAGCAAAATTACCAATAAAATCATTAGCCATTTTTTGTAATTCATTAGCTATAACTAATATTTTATTAATAACATCTTCTCTATTATTAAAATCAATATCTGGATGTCTTGCTATTAATAAGTCTTTACATTGAATAAATAATGAGTCAGTATCACTAGTAACAATATAGTCTTTAGGTGTTTCATTACCTAATTCTTTATTTAGATACTCATTCATGTTTCTAATACTTTCTTGTAATAGTCTTTGACCTGATAAAGTAATAGCTTTACTAATAAATTTATTACCATCTGTGTATCTCCAACCATTTTGAGCAAACACACCATAAACATCATTCAATTTAATTTTATAAGCATGTTGACGTCTATCATAAAAAGCACCCATAACAGGATCATTATCTACCTTATATGCTTTTTTCATGAGTTTTTTATACTCTTGACGTTTAGCAAACCAGTCAGATAAGATTTCACATACCACACTTGATTTATCTTTCCTAAACAACACACCTGGAGCGGATACAATTAAATTGTTTTTTTCAATAATATTAATAATTTCACCTACTGTTATTTCAGATCTAGCTAATGTTCTATCTTTTCTAACTTTTTCAATATAAATAACTTTATTAGGATCCATTGATTTAAGTTCCTGGAGTGACCATTGGTTATCATATTTATCTTTATTTACAATCCTACCTACTAATGTTTCAATACCCATATTGAGTGATCTAATAATAGAAGGATACAGTGATGTAAAGTCCAAATCAATAACCCATTCATATAAACCAGGTACAGGATCTTTTAAATAACCACCAGCATATTCTTCTTCTAGTGTTCTTAATGCTGGATTGTAAGTAGTGGGTTTGTTAGGTGAAATAATACCTTTACGTTTTAGATAAGTTAAAATAGCACCCTCATTCAACATAGTTGAATAATAAATAGCCTCATATTCTGTGTGACATAGATGACCAATTGTAACTGTTAACTCAATAAACTTCATTCTGTTTTCAAGTTCAACAATAATCTCTACATCTCGTAAATTATACTCAATAAATGTGTTAGGATCTTCTTTAAATAATTTATCAAGTGAACCTTGATATTCTATCTTTTCTAACTTAGCATATTTTTTACCTATATCTCCTAAACGATAGGATGGTTCTTGTTTCATAATATACTTTTTAAATAAAAGCATATAATCAAGATGATTAATACCTCCTAAATTAACAGGTTGGTCTGCAAATTGAGGTGTAAATTTAATTTTATTAATAGGAGATAAGGTAGCAGCTATTGTTTCACCTAATACTTTTTTAATACGATAATATAAATAAGGAATATCAAAGAAACCACTATTCCAACCTGTAATAATAGTAGGATCAAGTTCATACCACTTATCTAAGAATCCATGTAATAATTCTTTTTCAGTAGAATAAGGTATAACTTCTTTATTTTCTCCTTTAATATCCTTAAGTGCTTTATCTTTATCTAAAATCATACAGTAGTATTTTTTAGAGTTATGATCATATAAAGCAACAGCTGTTATTTCACCCTTAGGATCTTTAATATTTTCCTCAGTTAATGCTCCAGCAACAACACACTCAATATCTAAATAAACAATATTATGAGATTTAGGAGTATCATCTGTTTCATAATAGTGGTCTACTAAAAAACGAGTTAATTTATCAACATCTTTTTCATAGTACTTAGGATCTTTCCAATCATCCATCCTCTGAATAGGTGATACTTTAGTACCTTCTAATGTTTCAAAATCACCATCAGGATCAGCCTGATATAAAGTGGGCCAATATTTAACTGTTTTAAATCCAGTCCACCTATCATCTCTTAAATAATATTGTTTTTCTTCTTTATCAAAATATAGAGCTTGATACATACTGTTAATATAACAAGAAAGGCTTGGATAACCAAGCCTATCTTTTCAAAAGTATTTTAATTATTGTTTGTAAGCTGTGTTTAGACCCTGCCATTGGCCGTCATAAGTTTCACCAACTTCTTCAACACGCCAAAAAGCAATTTGAGCTACCCTGGCATTCTTTTCAATAATGATAATACTGTTAACAATCATTGTAGTGTTCATTTGATCACAATAAAAACCTGGATCCCACCATGGTGATTCAATAATTGTTCCTGTACGGTACAAAGAAGAACGGTGGGTGATTTTAGCAGCACAGTCATTAGGTACATGAATACCTTCATTGAATGTGATTGAATAAATGCCTTTTTCAAGACGCCAACAATCTTTACCATCAATGCTCATTGTGGGTACCTCAACATAACCTAAAGCATCAATGTGGGTTTTGTCTTTGTAAACAACAGAACCTACATCAATACGTTCAATTTTAGCAGCTGATAAGTCAATACCTATTTGAGCACGTTTTGAAAACTCTGATTCTTTAATGTAACTGGATATTTGATTTGAATTTAATAACATACTATTTTAATTTATTTAGGACTTTATCCCAAAATTTATCTAATTTATCTTTTCTAGCTTTACAGCCACAATCATCATAGCCCATTTTTTTAGCTATGAATAAAGCAATTCGGTGGCCTTGTCCAAAGGTAATAATACGAATTACTGTTTCAACAAACCTACCTAGCTTCATTATATTTGATGTCCTCCATTATTAATTTTCAAGCTGTCAAAAAATTCTTTACGTGCTTGATTTTCGTTGTTCAAGAAAACTCCTGATGCTTTAGTAGTAACCATTGAAGCACCTTGGTGTTTA
>Ga0222712_10006386_pt1 | contig 11658 bp, 8 predicted proteins | sample C33_657DmetaG_FD_165043 | JGI IMG/M metagenome (GOLD analysis project Ga0222712, IMG submission 165043) | Estuarine water microbial communities from San Francisco Bay, California, United States - C33_657D | ecosystem: Environmental > Aquatic > Marine > Unclassified | place: USA: California... | reverse complement strand
AGCCGGCTGCGAAGGTTGCCGCACAGCCGGCTGCGAAGGTTGACGCACAGCCGGCTGCGAAGGTTGCCGCCAAGGAGGATATCGCCTCCAAGAAGGCGGCCGCAAAGAAGGCTTTGGAAGACAAAAAGGCGGAACGCGCTCGCGTTGAAAAGGCGGAGCAAGCCAAGCGCGCCAAGGCGGCGAAGAAAAACAAAGGTCTTGACTTTCTCGGCGCCGTTTTCAGCGATATCGCAGTCGTTGGTCTCGCCGCTACGGTTGCCACCGTGCTCTTCGTGCCGAACTTTAAGGACAATTTGCTCGACGGCAACACCGAAGGTGCCGCTGATGCGATTTTCGAACAAATCGATGCCATCGACAATTTCAACGTTAAGGCTGCGACCGTTGGCGCTATCGTCGCCACGGACGCTACCTTGCATTTACCCGTTGTTGGCGCGATCGCCCCGGGTCCCGTTCAGTTTGTCGGTAGCATCGCTGCCGTGTTGCTCTTGGCACGTTATCTCATCGTCAAGGAGGATGACATCGCAGACGATTTCGAGCTCCTCGCCTCCAGCTTACCCCGAGAGCTTCCGGTTGACGCCGAAAGCCTCTCGGACACGCTTGTTCCTCTCGGAACTGCGGCGAGCAAGATCGTCGACGGTGTTTCGTCCGTCAATCCTGAGGAAATCAGTGACTCGTTGCAAGACGCACCCGAAAAGCTCCCCAAGTGGTTCGGTGATTTGGAAAACCCCGTGGTCGACCTCGGCGGTCCAATTGCTGCTGTTGCAGGTGCAGTCGTCCTCGGTAACGTTGCCAACTGGCCGATTCTTGGCGTCTTCGCGCCGAGAGCTTTAGAACTCCTCGGCGCCGGCGTCATCGTCTACGCGCTCGAGCGCTATGGCTCCACCGACGCGGACGTCAAGGAGGACCTCGAATCTGTCGTCGATGAGTCCAAGCGCGCCCTCAAGAAATTCTTCTAATCTATCCTTCTGTTTGCTTTCGCTGTGTAATAAGTCCTTAAAACGCGAGCACTTTGAGTCTTTCGTAGCGTCCGCTACGTCGTCAGTCGCTCACGTCTGCAACCACACACCATGACTTTCCCGTCGGCATCTCTCGCGCAAATCGCCCTCGCGAGATCGCACGCGTGTTCAACATCACGTCCGCCATCGCGTCCGCAGTTGCGTTTGGGTTCTCGAGTCTCGAGCCGCCGCCGCGGGCGCAGCGCGCTCGCGAGCCTCTCGCCCGAGCCTATCATCGACGCTCTCGCCGCCGTGGATGCGTGGAGCGTCACTTCGGCCTCATCGCCGTCGATCGGGATCGCACTCCCGCCTGGAATAGAGACCAAGCTGTTTCAAATCGGCCTGCTGCCTTACCTGGCGTACCTTTGGTTTCTAAACGCTGCGCGCGCGACGCCGCCGACGTCCAACGTAGGCGCCAGATTTTTATTGCTGTTCGTCGCGGCGACGATCCCAGCAGGAATCTTAGCGAAAACGCATTACGGGGATATATTAGCTAACGTCGACGTCCTACACGGGAGTTCGGAGTCGTTGCTGACGATTTCCAACGCCCTGTTTGCATACGGCTTTGGCTCGGCAGCGGCGGCTTCAGACGACGGCGCAAGGAGCACGGATGATGACAAGAGCGTTGCGGCGACGACGCCGGCGTCGTTGGTGCTGTGTGCTTTATTTTTAGCGTGCGCCTCGGGGTCGGTGGCTATCGAAGCGGCGGTAGATGGTGGCATTTTAGGAGACGTCGCGGGCGAGCCGGCGAATGCGTTGAGCTTGCCGACGTGGGCGGTGCACGTCTCAAGTGTCACGGAATGGGCGCTTGCGATGAAATACGTCGCTCGTCACGGCGAAAGGAGCGGGAATGAAGCTTGGAAGAACTTAACGGTCGCGATGTCGCCGTTTTTAGCGTCAGGGTTGACTGCGTGTACGTTTCACGCATTTTACAACTCGCAATCCATCAACGCGCTTGTGCCGATGCAAGCTCTGCTTACGTTGATAGGCAATTGCGGATGCGCCTACGCGGCATATACAATAAAGTCATCAGAGGCGCAAGGGCGCCAAGATGGGGGAAGAGCCGCGCTCGCGCTCGAGGGCGAACGCGAGATTGATGACGGTTTGGGATTTGCGCTCAAACTGGCGTTGTGGACGACGCTCGCAAGCGCCGCTATCAAATACGGCGAGCTCTACTCCCCCGCCGCCGACTTCTTCGCCGAGCCAACGTACGACAAAGCGATCGGAATCATAGCGTTACCGAGCGTGATATGGAGTTACTACGCGCTGAACTCAGGCGCATCTGCTCCCAAGTTATCCATGGCGGATGTCAAAGCCTTCGGCGTCGCCGGCACAGCGTCCTACGTCGTCGTCGAGCTCGCGTTCTGGGCACTCGCCCTTCCCATCGCCATCGGATGGTACAAAATCGCCGAGGGCACATGGCTGGATTTATCGAACGCCTCCGACAAGGCCAAGCTCCTGGGCGCGGGCGCCGTGTTTATCAACGTCGTCCGGCTCTTCGTGCCGCTGCGGCTCGCCGCCGCGCTCGCCTTAGCCCCGGTCGTCTCCAAACTCCTCGCACGCGACGGTGGCGACACCTCACGCCTGGACGACTCCAACGACCGCGGCGAGGCGAGCTAGCCCCAAGCGACGGTGACGACACCTCACGCCTGGATGACTCCAACGACCGCGGCGAGGCGAGCTCGCCCCAAATGGACGTCATCCCTCTCTTCGCCGCCTCTCGTCCGACCTCGTCTCGCTCGCTTTAAAACATCCCATCCCTATTCTTTTCTTCCTCCTTCGGCGCTTCATCGCGTCGACGTCGTCGAAGAAACATCGCGCGCCACTCGTTCGTTCGTTTCCCATCGCCTCGTTCGCACGCCGCGAATCGTTCCTCCGCGACGCGCGCTCGCTCGCTCGCCTCCGTCAACGCCCGCTCGTGTTCGCGCTTCTGCATCAACAACCTCACGGCCAAAGCGAACGCGAGGGTAGCGACCAAGGCGATGCGCGTCGATTGATTCGCGTTCGCCCTGTTCGCATCCATCGATCGCCTATCGCGCGCGTCTCGAAGTGCTCGTTCAACCGATGACAACCGTCGCGAAAGCTGCACACACTGACGCGCGGCATGGAGCGATTCATTCACACCACTCCTTCGCCCACGCCGTTGGTGCTCGTGTTGTGCGGGACGTCGGGGGCGGGGAAATCAACGTTTAGCGCCGCGCTCGCGCGATCGGGGTCGTGGGTCGTGGCGAATCAAGACACGATCGCCGACGGGCGGCGAGGGACGCGCCGGCAATGCGTGAAGCTCGCCCGCGAAAGCCTGCGCTCGGGGTCGCACGTCGTCATCGATCGATGTGGGTTGACCATAGAACAACGAGGTGATTTTATCGCGATCGCACGCGACGCGCGACCGCGGTGCGAGGCGCACTGCGTGTGGTTTGACGAGCCCTCGGCGACGTACGCGGAGCGGGCGGCGAAGCGAGAGAATCATCCGGGAGGGGTGTGCGGGGAAAAAGCGCGTGCGATCGTGCGCATGCAGAGAAGTTCAAGAGAGAACGCCGCACCGACGACGGCAGAGGGATTTCGAATCGTGCGACGGTGTAAGTTTCAGGATCAAGTGGACGCGGCGCGAGAGGCGTACGCGAGATTACCGGCGCCGACGGTGAAGTGCGAGTTCGAGCGCGAGACGAAGCGAAGTCGAAAGAAGGTTGGGAAAAACGAAGGAGATGCGAGTGAGGACGAAAAGGATCGCGCGGACGCGAGCGGGGAGGATTTCGGGAGCGGGTGATGCGAGGGATGCGAAACGTTTGATAGAAGTAGAAAGTAGTCATTCATTACCGCGCGTCTCGGCGTCGGGTGTACAAAAATATGTTCAAAGCAAATCCTTCAAGAGATACGCGATGCCGCCGAGCCCGACGACGGTGGAAGCCACGGTGATGAGGGGCGTGGACAATCCGCCACCCTTGGCGCGACCGGTTTCGACGTCGTAGAGCGCGAAACGGCTCTTCGGGGCGTTGCATTGCGGGCAGACGTACGTCTTCGGTTGCTCGGCGAACGCCGTCGGCTGCGTGTACACGTAACCGCAGTCCACACAAATGTGCGTCGCGCGTTCCTTTTGCGCCGCGCTCAACTTTCTCCCGAATCTCGGCGGCGCCGGTCGTTTCGGCAAACGCTTGACGTCGAAATCATCCGCCGCGCCGCCGCCGCGAACGACGATAAAATCAACCTCATTCGGGCACGCACTGATCGCGCTTCGGCTAAACGCCAACGCATCCGCCGGCCAGAGCTCATCCCCGAAGAAGCTCGAGTGATACTTAACGATGTCCCCTGACTTCAACCCAGCCTTCGCGGCGTTCCCTTTGCACCCGGCGATTTGCACCCCCGGTCGGCCATCCTTTCGTTCCGAGAGCGTCAACCCCAGCGGCTTCTCCACCGTCACCTGGATCTCCTGCGCTCGAACGACGAGCGAGCGACGCGATCGATCGTTTCGCCCTCGCGCGTTCGCGTTCGACGTCACTCGCGTTCCCACGAGCGCGTTCGCGCTCGACGCGAACATCTGTCTCCGCCGCCGCGCGCTCGCGGCTCGCGCCGTCAGTCCAAATCTCACACACTCCGCGCGCTCATCACGACCACGCCTTCGCTTTGCGATCGTCGTCGTCGTGCGTTCGCGTTCGCATTCGCGTCGCACGTCATCGCCTTCGCATTCGCGTCGCAAAGCCTCGATGTTCGGCGCATGGGACGACGCTTTTTCGCATCCTTATCCAGTGTCAAGCGCTTAATGAGAAACGCCGCATCGATGTTTCTCACGTCGCTCGCCCGCTCGCGAATGCGAATGCGCGAACGCGATCGAAGCATCCCATCGTTCGTATCCGTCCTCCGTCGTCCTCGCGTTCGCGCGCGCGATCGTACCTCTCGTACTCGCTCGATGCGGTGTGACGTCGATCGACGTCGACGTCGATGCGCGCGGGACGAAAGTGGTCGATGGAATACTCGGACATTCGGTACGTAGAGTCTACCAAACGACAGCGCGTCCGCGAACGAACGAGCGTGGACGATCGCGTGTGTACGAAATTGATAGCGTGTGCGCGTCGTGCGTACGATGCATACGTCCGAGTTTGTAGTTTCGTGCGTATTCGCGTCGACGCCCATCGATTCGATCGACGTCGCCCATCGCGTCGCGAATCGCGCGAGATCGACGCACGACGCAAGACGCGTCGATCGCGTCGAACGAACGCGCGTGGACGAGGGTGAAAAATCGCTCGCTTTTTTTTTGGCCGGCGCGTATGTTCCCTCGCGCGTTCGCGCGATCGCGTGCGCCGCCAATCGTCGCCGCATCGCTCGGCGTCATCAGCGGGTTTTACATATTTAACGACGCATTGCGCGACGCCGCGCGCGCGGTCGAACGCGAGCGCGCGCGCGCGTCGACGCGCGACGTCGAGAGAGAAGAATGATGGACGATATTTCGACGACGCGCGATGCGTTCGGCGACGGTCGATTCGGTGGCGAACGCGTCGTGCGCGTGCTGGAACTGTATTGCGGCATCGGCGGCATCGCGTGCGCGCTGAAGCGGTTGTCCAGAGCGACGACGGTGTGCGACGCGATCGACGTGAATCCACACGCGATCGAGACGTACGGGATGAATAATGACGGCACGCGACCGCGTGGGGTGAATTTGGAGAGCGCGAAAGCGAAAGCGCTGGAGGGGGCGAACGCGGATGCGTGGTGCGCGTCGCCGCCGTGTCAGCCGTTCACGCGAGCGGGGTTGAAGCGAGATGTCGGCGATCAGCGGTGCGCGTCGCTGTTGAGGTTGATTGATGTCATGCGAACGATGAGGAATAGGCCGAAGTACGTGTTCGTGGAGAACGTGGTGGGGTTCGAGACGAGCCGGGCGCGGGAAAAGCTATTGGAGGCGTTGAGGGAGATGGATTTTTACGCGCAGGAGTTTATATTGACGCCGACGATGTTTGGGGTGCCGTATAGTCGACCGCGGTATTTTTTATGCGCGAGATCGACGAGGGCGTTCGAGGATGGCGTGGATGGGTTGAGGCGGTCCCCGCCGGCGCGAGCGCTTTCGCGCGCGAGGGAATGGATTCCGAATTACGACGAGAGCGCGGATGCCGAGTTGGTCGTCGCACCGCTCGCTCGATTTTTGGATGCAGATGACGAAAGCTTGTGGCGAGAACACGCGGTGGCGCAGGCTGATGTCGACCGCGCGATTGGAAGCTTGGATATTGTGAATTCAAGCGACCACACGTGTAACTGTTTCACGAAATCTTACTCCCAGTACGTCAAGGGCACGGGGTCCGTCATCTCAAACGTGCGCGTGGACAAGAAGACGTGGAACGGTGTCATGGGCCAAGGCGAGGACGACGTGCGATTGCGATACTTCACAGTCGATGAAGTCGCTCGGCTTCACTCTTTCCCGAGCGATTTCAAATGGCCGTCGACGCTGACCAAACGACAACAGTACACGCTACTGGGAAACAGCATGTCCGTGGCGTGCGTGGCGCCGCTGTTAGACTATCTGTTTGCTGATGATTAAGGCGCAGTGGTATTAGATTAGTTAGTATAGTAGCACGCGATTCAAACGATTGAATTTTACGTTGAATCGTCTGTCATAGCGAGTGACGGCGTCGATCCGAGCCTCGCGCGCGCCACGATATATGTGTAAACGATGTGCGACTCGACGTGTGATATGACGATATGACACCCCGAGAGCGAGAGCTAAGCTAACTACAGCTGTTGGTGCGCTGCGGAGCCGCGAGCGCCGCGACGTCGATGGAAGCCAACAATCGGGCTTTGGGTTTCTTCGCCATCAGTGGGCGCATCTCCGGTGGACGTCTTGGAGGTATCCTTACTCGTGTCGTCGCCGGTACGGCCGGAGTTCGTTCGCGTGGGCGATGGCGGCGGGCTATAACGGCCTCGGCTTCGCGTGCTTCGACCACCGTCGTCGATCATGGTTGGGAATCTAACCACCTTCTTGCGGCGCATGCGCGTGGTGTTCACGGGCGTGTCGCCGGTGACCTCTTCTTCCACTTCCAATCGCTCAGGCGAACGTCCGGCCTCGGAGTTGACTTCACTTGCCGACGGCTGATCGCTCAGAGTCATCGATAAACGTTTGCGGCGACGTACGTTGCTGTCGTGGACGTTCATGCCCGTGCGCGCTGCCTTCGTCTCCGCCCACATCTCGCGAATGAGCCCAGTTAAAAATTCACAGGCGTCGTGCACAGTACCAGATAGAATGCTTCGGTGCCCCTTGGCGGCAACTAGTGTCCGTTGGTCTTCGCTAACTAAAAAGACGGCGCGGCACATCGATACATGGCGTGCGGCGATCTTTACCGCATCTCGAACCGCCTGCGGAGGCTCTTCCACCGGCTGGTGCGACGCCTCCTCCCAAGTTATTCCCATCACCCGCGTACCTCGTCCAGCGCGATCGCCCGCGTGCTTGTAGGCGTGCAGAGATTTAATCATGGACTCAATCTTCCAAGCCTTTTCAGGATTCCCTTGCATCATCCGAAGCTTGGTCAACATAAGCTTTTGAATCGTACTATTCGCAACTTTGATGGCCCAAGGCCACGGCGGGTTTTCACGAGTACCGTCTTGACCGTAATGGAATATGCCCTTCGCCGCGGCCGCGGCCGCACTCGCAGCTGCGGCTTTAGCGAGCAATCGCACTATGCGGTGAAGAGCGTCTTCATCCTCGGTGAGCGCACTATCATCCATGACGACGAGCACGCCCTCGGGGAATACCTCAGCCGTTTCTAAACGCGGATCCAGCTGTCGCTTGTACTCCAAGCACAGCTCAAGATGGCGTAAACCCAACGCAAATCGTGTGTGACGAGTCCGAATAAATCCTGAGGTATGGAATGGGAACTGCGGCGCGGACAAAAGCTGCAAAAAAGGCGGATGGACTACGACCAAATCCACGTCACCCGGTTTTGGGTCGCCGACGTAAATCGCTCCCTCTTCCCCTAGTGACTCGATCAAATGCACCACGTGAGGGTGATTCAGTTCGAAACCTAGAAGCATGAATCGCAGTCCTGGAAGTGGAATGTTGGGCACTCGCTCCTCGGGGGAGATCACGGCGGCAATTGCGGCCGCACTTGATGGAATCTCGTGCTGGCCCTCCATCTGAACCAATTCTTCTTCACCTTCAGATGAGCTCGGTGACGCTGTTGGCGACGTTGCCGTTCGCTTGAGCTTTGCAAACTCGCGCCCGGAGGAGTCATCCGAGTTTTCACCGTCAGAGCCCCATCCTCCAGAGCCTGTGGTGCCTACATTTGCTCGAGACTTACGCTTACGCCTCGCTAGAGGCGGCGACAGCCAGTCGTCCAACTTGTCGTCGTCACCAATTTTTATCAACACGCGATCCACATCCGACGTCCCAGACGTCAACTCGCTCGTGTCTTCGCTGGTGACGGGTGTCACCGTGCCCATACCTTCGCGATCTAAGCTACTCGTCATCTCAAGCGCAGAACTCAATGACTTTTCGTCATCCGTAGTCTCCGCGGCGGCGTGAACGCCAGATAACTCCTCTGGCATACGAACAGCCTCTGGCATCTGCGCTCGCAGCACAGAGGCATTGTTTTGATCGCCCTCGCCGTTCATTTCCTTTACGATTGGTACGGTCCAACCGCGCAGAATGCCGCGCGCTGGTTTGATATCCGGCGTCGGCACGGCCGCCGGCGGCTCGGGCGCGGCGAGCGGGAGTACGCTCTGAATTATCGCCCAAAGCGGTCTAGAACGTTTCGGTTCCGTCGCTGTGCGCTTCGAACTCCCCGCGATCGTTCTCGCTCCCACGGCCTCGAACACGACGTCCGGTAATCCGACATCCGAGACGATGAACATAACGTAGCCGTCCGGAAGGTCCATCCTCGCCGCCGACGCTCGCCACAGCTCCGCGTCCTCTCCACCAGCCACCGCCGTGCAATCGCCGCTCAACACGCTCTGTATTTCTTGAAAAGCCGCCGCGTGGTGCGCGGACAGTGGAAATAATCGCAAAAGTGCCACCGGATCCCATACCTCGGGCCAGCCTTCATCGCCCGGAGAAACGCACGCCGCGTGTACTATTTCCGGCAACGCACTCCCCGCCGCCGACGCTCGCGCAAATCCCTCCCCTCGCGCGGTTCCTGGAATATTCGCGCTCGCCGGTGGCGCTTGAGCCACCAGCTGACACGTGATCGTCTGTTGTTTCACGAACGCGTCCAAAGTCTCCGGTCTCGCCCCCCCCTTCGGCGCTCTCGTCTTTCGCGCCTCCATCGCGCTTTCATCCACCTCGCTCGTTCGTTCGCGCCTGACGACGTCCCACTCGATGTGATCTCCCGAACTCTCTCTATGCGCCGCGCGTTTTACCGCACCCGCGGTCTCGTCCACGGTCTCATCGCGCCCGCTCGCGCCGTCCCGGCCGCGTCGCGTGACGCTCAGCGCCCCGCTCCACACCAACTTACTCGATTCCTCGCGTCCATCGCGCGCGTGATCGCGTCTATCTCGCGATGCAAAGTGATCGCCGCTTCGTCGAGCGGTGACCCACTCCGCGGTGCCGAGAATCGTGTTGAGCTCGAGCCGCTCGGGGCGCTCGCGCGGAGGAATCATGGCGCGAGCGCCGGCGAGCGCGAGCGAGCGACGGGCGACGGCCGCGAGTGAAGGACGAACGCACGAACTCGACGCCCGGGGAGGTTTATGTGCGTCCCAGCGAAGCGCGCGCGCGCCGGGCGGCGGTTAAATAGCGCACTAGGACGACCAAGGCGAGGCGCGAAGTGCGGCGCTCAAGAAGACGACGCGGACGACGAGGGAATGGAACGGTGATAGTGATCGTGGACACATGAGAGAAATGAGATGTTTGTTAAAGTACATGATACATAAATTACACGCGACATAAATTGTACGTCGGCGCCGTGTGCGGGATTTTCGTGGAATCGGAGTCGACGCAATACTTGAACGCGTGCTGCGAGCCGACGTACGCCTTGGCGTACAGCGGTCGACCGGGTTGGACGATGAATTTGAAATGACTGGCGCTGATCGATATGGGAGGTAGTAACCCTTCTCCCGATGGCTTGAGTAGTTCCACTTTGTCCGCGGCGGTGCGACGTTTGATAAAACATGGACGGTAGAGCGGCGAGCGAGAATTGTACGCGTCCCTCGTGGGCGTCCCGCACAACGCGGCGGTGAAATTCAACCACCAACTTTTTTCAGCCAAACCCGCGCTGACCATTTTCGACGCGAGCGTGTTGACGACTTGGTTGTCCAAGCCCATCTGAGCGACAGTGATCTCCACGCCGACGCGCGGACCGATGATAGACGGGTCGTCCGCCGTCGGCTCGCGAGCGAGCACGTCCACTTGCAACACCGAACCAACGCCGCCGTCGTTTGGGAACAGATCGTCGATGCGATCAAACTCGTCGTAATCACCGGTCCAGTGCAGTGACTCTAAAAGTCTAACCATCTGCCGCGTCTTTTCGCTGGCGTACCCATCCTCCTCTCGCTCCGCGTCGTTCCTCGCGACGTGTCTATTGAAATAAATCAACACTCGCACGCTGTCGATCCTCGCGCTACTCGCATCGAGCGCGCGGGAAAACATGATCCCCGCGGCCCAAATCGAGGTATCAAACCCATCCGCGGTGGCTAAATCGACGACGCGCTGCGCGTTGACGAATAACGTCTCGCTCGTTTCCGCGCCGACGGCGGCTAAATACTCCCTCACCCCCGGCACGAACTCATCGTGTCGCCCCGTATTCCCTGGCGTGTGCTCGATGAACACGCTCGCCGTGGGATTCATCCCATCCTCACTCATATCGAACTCTAAATACTCCCCCACCCAATACGGATGCCCGTCGGCGTACTCGTCTCTCAACTTTTTCCACCACCGCCGCATCGTCGCGAACGCTTTCGACCGTTCCAACCCCATGCACGACCGCCCTTCACCGTTCCATCGCTCATCGCACGTCGCCAATCGCTCCAACACCCCACTCATTTTCATCCCGTAATACTCCAACCGAATCGACACGTCCAACGACGTCGGCCGCGGCAACGCGTTGAATTCGTGCAACACCGCGAAATCCGCATCGCTCTCGCCCAGGGCGCCATCTAACGCGCGCATGAACATCTCCGCTTTCTCCCACGCCTCCGTCGTCGTCAACGCATTCAACGCCCGTCGAACGTGGTTATTAAATCGCACCAACGTGTGCGTCGCGTTCGCGCGGCCGCGACGCCACGACGCGTCGCAATCGTCCCCCGTCTCGATCGTCTCCGCGTTCTCCCTCGCGTCGACGACGTTTATGACGGTGAACAGGACGCCTAGGACGACGACGACGACGCCTAGGACGACGCGCGACGACGCGATCGAGCGTTCCATTCGCGCGTCGCGATGATGAATGTCGTGTGTGATGCGTGCGGTCGTGGGCGAGGTCGATGGTGGTCGGTCGGTCAGGGTGGTCGGTCGGTCGGTCAGGGTGGTCGGTCGGTCGGTCACTGGTGGTCGGTCGGTCATTCGGTCGCTGGTGGTCGGTCGGTCATTCGGTCGCTGGTGGTCGGTCGCGCGCGGGACGCACCACGCGTGACGCGACGTCGACGTCGACGACGACGCGCGCGCGCGCGCGCGCCCGTGGCGAGGGCGAACGCGCGTCGATGGACGTCGCGCGCGATCGCGCCCGTGTGGAGAGACGACGTCGACGCGCGACGCGCGCGA
>Ga0222712_10006385_pt1 | contig 11659 bp, 14 predicted proteins | sample C33_657DmetaG_FD_165043 | JGI IMG/M metagenome (GOLD analysis project Ga0222712, IMG submission 165043) | Estuarine water microbial communities from San Francisco Bay, California, United States - C33_657D | ecosystem: Environmental > Aquatic > Marine > Unclassified | place: USA: California... | reverse complement strand
TTGTTAATGATTATGCTACTGTTTCAGCAAAGATTTCTGTTCCTTGCAATGTTCCTGAGTAAGTTACTACATCTTCCATAGGGCCATCGATAGTCAAGCTAGATACATAAACGTATCCGTTGTAAACTAAAGTACCTGCTAGGTTTGTAGTAAACTTAACTAAGAATTTTGTTTTGTTCTCTACGGCTGTTTCTAACCATGCTGGATCAATATCATCCGAATAGTCTACTAAGCCTTCAAAGTCCAAAGTAAATGATCTGCTACCCATAATAAATTCGCTCCAACCTGAAGAGCTTCTAGAGGTAGCATCAATAGGGTTTGCCTCAACATTTAATGTGAAGCTACGAGAGTGTCCGAACGCTTTGTTCGTTACTCCGTCTAGTACATAAAGTACAAGGTCTGTTCCGTTTACTAATGCCATTTTATAATTGTTCTACTATATTTCTAATTCTAATTACTTTTCTTACCTCATAGAAGCCATCAAATTGACTTTCGATATATCCTGTTGACTCTAATAAGTTAGTGATAACCTTAAAGTCAGGAGCTGCATCGGGTAGGCTCGCTCTATTTATTAAAAGCTGCATTACCTGATTTGATATATTATCTGCATCTGCTTTTGAGTAGTTAGTTCCATCTGTTCCTGTGAAGACCTGTACTGTAACTACGCAGTTACTATTGAAATTACTTTTAGTCGAGTTATCTACTACACTCACATTAGATACTTGGATATAGGGATAATTCGCACTATCAGGTACGTTATCATAAACAGGCACAGCTACTGCATTTAAAGTAACCGCTCCATTGAGTTTGGCATAATACGCCTTTCTTAAACTATATCCTACGTCTTTCATAATACTTTCGTCACTTTCGCTTTCGCTTCGTGTTAGTTATTAAATGGTGGAGGTAAAGTAGCGTCAATTGGATTCTTTTGTAGTTCGATATTAGCAGCAAGTCCTGCGTCAATTGCTTCAACGTCTAAACTTGCTTCTAACCAGCTTTCTACTTCTTCTTTAGTTAAATCTTCGTAGCTTACAAACTGCTCAGGAGTAGGGTCACCAACAACACAAGTACCATAAGATTCAGCACTATATTCTCCTTCTACCGCACTTCTTCTCCAATGAACGTTGTAAACCACGTCTTTCATTTCGCCTTCGGATAATTTAACATCCATAGCGGTTATAATCCAATTATATTCCATTATTTATTCTTTAATTCGTCTAATTCTGCTTTTAATTCTTGTATTGCCTGAATAAGCACAGGTACAAGTTTAGAGTAGTCTACCGATTGGTGCATCTTTCCGTCTTTCTCTCCGTTTACTGCATAAGGGATAACCTCTGCAATCTCGTGAGCAACAACACCGTAATTTCTGTCCTCTACGCCCTTCCATTTGAAATCATATACTTTTATATCTTTTAGGATAGAAAGTCCGTTAAATGTCTTTAAATCTTCTTTTAGACGGTAATCTGATGACGTGTTAAATGATGTTGCATAAGTATTGGTAGAGATTGAACCTACGGTAGATAATGTATTTCTAAAGTATAAGTGATAGCGATTATCTGATGAGTTTACGTTTGTTGTAATACCTGATTGGTCAGTACCTACCTCAATATTTACTCTTGATGTATTATAAGTAGTTGAACCGCCTACTGAAACAAATCCCCCTGAATCAATACGCATACGAGCATCTCCACCAGCACCAAGAGATAAAGTATCAGTTGAATGATTATATGTTACAAAACCTCTATAAGGTGCAGAACCAGTAGTTCCATCTGCGAATAATAAACCACCACCTGAACTTGTGCCTGAGTAAACAGTAATACCTTCAGTACCGCCTCCAGCACCAATAACTAATCTTCTTCCAAATATGTCAAATGAATCAGCTATTGTATTACCTATACTAACATTACCATTAGTATTGATACGCATACGTTCAGTATCTGCAGTTTCAAACAAAATAGAGCGAGTAGCATCAATAGCAGCTATTTGGAATCCATTTGCAGAAGCGTATAAATTACCTCCATATCCAGAAGAATTCCTAATTGCTAAAACACCACCACTTGTATTTCCAGCTATTGTTAGAGTATTGTATCCAGAATAATTTACTGGACTTGTAGTCCCTATACCTACGTTACCAGAACCGCTAATCCGCATATGTTCAGTAGAACCATTTACGAATCTCATTATACCACCAGACCCATATCTAATTAAAGCACCAGATACGTTATCTTCTGGAGTCATTATCCTTGTTTGGTCACCTGCCCAAGCTATACCATATCCAGCAGAAACTGTAATATTATCTCCAGATACATTTAGTTTACTTGCAGGGCTTGTAGTCCCGATACCTACATTTCTTGTATCTGTAATGGTAATAGCCTTATTAGAACCTTGCGATATATGGATAGATGCTACTGCCGCACCATTTGAAATTTCACTTGACCCATCTGAATTTATTGCAAGTCTTAATGAATTGTTTAAAGTTCCAAATGAAGCTAAAATTTCTGTTGTAGATACCGAAGATACTACTGATAATTTATTTGATGGACTTGTAGTCCCAATACCAACGTTCCCTGTATTATAATAAATATTACTTCCGCTTGTAATCCATTGAGAAGTGTTATTCGCACTAATCGTTCCACCCGAGATTGTTATGTTTGTTCCTGCTGTAATTACGCTACCATTAGCAGCTAATATTTGAGCAGCAGTACCACCTGAACGTATGAATGATCCAGCAGTTATACCAGCATTTGATGTTAATGTTCCGTTTAAATATGTGTTACCGCTTACGTATAATATATGAGGCGTAGGAGCACCGTTAGGACTTGCACCAATACCAGTCATTAGACCGATAGTCTCATCAGCGGCAGTATAAATATTGCTATCCCCAAGTGAAGAAGCAGTAATAAATCTTGGAACTCTACCAGCAGTACCGCTACCAGATATACCACCACTAGCACTTATCGTGCCTCCCGATATGGTTATATTTGTACCTGCGGTTATTACAGAGCCATCTGCAGCAAGTATCTGAGAAGAAGTTCCTCCCGATTTAATTAGCGAAGAAGCTGTCAAAGAACCTGTAACCGAAGTCGCTACTCCGATTGTAACTGCTGAACCTGTATCTGTAATTGTAGAATCAGCTATTGAAGAACTGCTAGAGAACTTAGCTAACTTATTTAAAGTGCCTGTTCCTGCAATCTTATTATTGAAAGTCGACCAATCAGTAGAAGTTAAATAACCGCTATTTGAACTAGTCGCAGCACCTAACTTTGTTTCGATAGATGCCTTAGTCTCATCTCCTGTATTTGTTCCGCTAAGGTTAGAAGCGGTAATTGTACTTGTAACATTTAGAGTACTTACAATCTCTACAGCAGAACTAGATAAGTATAATGGCGTATTGTTACCCAACCCATCCGTAATCCTTTTGAGAGATCCAGTAATAGAATCATTGTCCGTAACCTTTAGCAGGGAATCGTACGTTGATTGTATGGTATTACCGGTTAATGAAGCCATTTATATTTTTGTTCTAATATAGTAAAAAAAATTAACTTTTGCAACAATATTTTTCAAGAGATTACTTCCAAAATCCTCTAATGAACTTGATGCCATTTAAGTCTATATTGTCTAAGAAATAATAAGTTCCTATTATACGCTCTTTGTTAAAGAATCTAGGATTATTACTCTTATACGGAGCTGCTATAGCACTTGTGTTTAATCCACTTTCAAAACCGCCTTGTATATTTAATACATCATTAGCTGTTTGACGAGTACCAAACTCTAGGTAGATAAACTCCTTTATTGGTTTTGCAGCAGCTACTCCGCTTATTATATTCTTCCCTACGTACATCTTGTAGTAAATAGGGTCTTGTGTTAATGTTATTCTGTCTTGGGTGTTGTTAGAAGCGTATGCTCTGTTTGTAGAGTTAGTAATTGTACTTACCGCCTCCTCTACCTTCTCCTCTGCTCTAGCCTGGATTCTTTCAACCCATTTCTTGTAGTCGTATAATACTTTTGCTGGATCTGTTGTTTTAACTGCCATTAGTTTCTACGCCAAGCTATAATTTTAGTATAGTATCTATCCTCTCCTTCGTCGATAACCGAGTGGATGATATAATCGTTACCTCTGTAAGTTATCTTGTAAGACTTATTAATAACTGCAGTTTCTGCTCTATATCTCAATACAAACATATATTTGTTATTGATAACCCTCTCCCCTCCTTCGATAAATAAATCTCCATCATAAGGTTTAACGGCAGCAAAGGTAGTTAGGTAGTTGCTATAAGTAGGCTTAGTACCACCAGCAGTATCAGTCGTATTGCTATAAGACTTTACAATGATAGTTTCCTTAAAATCGGATGTTTTGTAAACGCTATCTTTCATTAGAATAAATAAATCCTTCTATAGCTTTGAGCATGTTGCTTTGCTCCGTTAGATAATTCAGTTACTTGCGAGCTATCCATTACGTTTTCTCTAAACTCAAAGTCCATAGCCACTTGCTTTAAGATAGCTACTTTCAAGTCAGCAGGTAACGCAGTATAACCAGCCACATATTCAATCTCAATAGGAGTATCGATTCCGTAGAATCTAATATTCTTAAAGTTATTGCCGGTTACTAGGTAATCAGTTCCTGCGGTTAAGGTAGTTTTAGTACCCGACTCGTCGATAGACTTAACGTGAGTTATAGATTGGATAGGCCCATAAGGTATATCAATATTCTCGGCTACTTTTTGATATGTAGCAACCAAAGTTTTAGTAGCAAAGGTAGACCCTGTATAACGCTCAAGATTAGTTCTTGCAGAAGAAATTAGAGTACCAATTAAGGTGTCCCAAGAAGTATAATCTACGTTTAGATAAGACTTAGCCTCAGCAACAGTAACTGGCTCAGTAACTAAATCGGTCTTAATTTGTACATCTAATCCTAATGTCATTATTTAGTCTTTTTTGCGGTTTTTAATTCTTTTGTTTTAACAACTGGTTTCTCTTCTTTCTCTTCTACTGCATCTGGAGTAACTTCCAAAATTCTAATGAATTTCTTCTCTACTAAAAGTGCAGCTCTTGCATCACTCACGTTGAAGATTTCGCCTTCTCTTACAAACTTACCAAGCTCTAAGTCTCTGTAAGCTCTTGTAACTTCAATTCTAGTCATAACTTTATATTTTTTGAAAGTAGGGGAGGAAACGATCCTCCCAGTAGAAAACTACTTTCCAAACTACTTTATAGATTAGGCAACGTTACCTAAGTCAGCGTAAACGAACGCATCTGGTCTGTCGATAGCCAATACCTCGCGGCACTCGATACGAACAGTTACCAAGTTTTTCTGAACGTTGTCAGAATCTTGTTCGAAGAACTCAACTTTAAGATCGTCAACTACTACACGTTTAGCCATGTTCCAGTCACCAACGAATACTTTATCGTCAGCTACGAAAGATGATTTGTAAACAGGGATACCAGCGATAGCGATGTTACCGTTAGCGTCGATAGTGAAACCACCCGGTACTGAGTAATCAGCAGGTTTGGTAGATACTAATCTAGCCCATTGTTTAGGGTTAACTACGATACCGTTTACAGAGAAATCAGCAGCTTCTAAGTTAGCTACGTAATCGATGATTTGCTCAGCATCTACAGTAGCAGAAGTAGTAGTAGAACCGGTAGCAGCAGAAGCTAAGTCACCAGCAAATTTAGTATCTTCAGCTTTGTAGAAATCACGCAATAACATATCAGGCAAAGCAGACTGCAAGAAAGGTAAGTCTTGCAACATAGATTTGTCGATACGAGCGTAACCAGCGATGTAACGAGCGGTGTAAGTAACAGCAGTTAAATCGTAGTCAATTTGAGTTTTAGCATCACCCGGAGTAGATTGTACTGAGATAGAACCTTCAGTACCGGTCTCACGGTAAAGAGTATAGATACCAGTTGCAGAGCTAACAGCAGGAACTAAGTCTCTGAAGTTAATTTTGCGTTTAGGAACCATAGCAACACCTGGTTGGTAAGTGCGGATAGCATCACCAGTTAGGTTGTTAGCAACAGTCATAGTACCAACAGCTTTCAAGTTCAAGCCAACTTTGTTACCCAAAGATACTTCCTTGATAGCGTCGAAGTTTTTAGCGATTAATTCGCCAAAAGTAGCGTTAAATGATTTTTCTTCCATTTTTTGTTCTGTAGATTTTTGTAATTTTTGTTCGAAAGCGTCTAAACGCTCATTGATTTCTTGTGCTTTTTCAGTGATTTTAGCTTCAACATTAGCGTTGATTGCTTCTTTCAACTCAGCAGCTTTTTGTTCAACTTTTTCCATTTGTGTATTCTTGAATTAGACTATTTAATAATACTTCATACTCATCCTCCATTTCGGGATTAATCATATCTTCTTCCATTTCTGGTTCTTCTACGATTTCCTCCTCAACTTCTGGTGCTTCTTCTTCCATCTCTGGCATTTCCTCTTCCATCGGGTTTTCATACTCCTCAGTATCCTCAATTTCGATAGTTACTGTAACACAGCTCTTATCTTCGGATGGCTCAGGAGACTCAACTGATGCTTCTTTAAGGTCAGCTAGTTCTTTCTGAAGTTGCAAGAATTGAAGTTCTAGTTTTGCGAATGTTTCGTCGGTGTACTTACCGTTTTTGATAGCTTTCATGATATTGTCCATCATTACGCTAACTGTTTCAAAGTTTTTCATACCTGTAATTGGAGTCATTTCGTTAGCTCCCCAACCTTGTAGTGAAGAACCTTCGTACAACTTAACCTCTGTGATCTCGTTGTAACCTCCCATGTTTTTTTGTTTAATAGTAACAAAGCCGATTGAATGCTCGTTAATCAAACCATCCTCCACCATAAGGAGAAAGTCACGACCAAGAGTATGGCGGCCTGCTTTACTTTCGTAGTAAAGTCCTTTAGCATCTTCCTGAAGTAATTGGATTTTACCAACTGATTTCGTAGCATCGTGGTCTAATAAGTGACGCACACGCTGGAAGTTTTCTTTGATAGTCTTGCTAAATGCTCCTTTGCGGATTACATCGCCATCACTATCCATATTGTCAAACGAAGAGAAATATCCGGTTACGATACCTTTCTTAACATCTACGTCTGCAATACCTTGCTGTAAATTCTTGTATAATAACATATCTTAATTATTTTCGATTTCGTCTAATTTCTTAATTGCCCACTCAACGCCTTCAGTACCGCCCCAAGCATCCCACATTAAACCACCGCAACCTTTTTCGTAAGGTACGTTAGCATGTTGTTGATGACGCTTAAAACTAGCCATACGAGCGATAGTATCTCTGCTGATAGGTTCTCTGTTTGCTAATTGATTAGCACGAGCCTTTCCTACAGGAGTACCGCAACTTCCCCATCCATTTTCTTCAGCATATTTCAAAGCACGTTTAGCATTGTCACTAGCTGCTTGTGGGTAGTCGGTATAGCTATCAGCTTTCTTGTTAGGCTTCTTAGCATACGCTTCTAGAAAACGAGTAACAAAGCTCATCGCAAATGCGTTCTCATTGCCTCTCAAGTTCTGTTCTGCGAACACCTGAATGCCTCTAGCAAATACTTCTTCTAGTTTACCAACTGTTACTCTCTTGCCCGGATTGTTCTTGTTGAACTCTCTAACCATAGATTGAAATTGAGCCAATGGCTTTTCCTCTTCAGTTGGGTTATAGCCCTTAGTAGATTCTGCAATTCTGATTGCTTGCTCAACTGGGTCAGTATTTACTTTGTCGATAGGCTGAACTTGGATAGAAACATAAACTTTGTCCATGTTAGGATCTTCGCTTCTTCCATAACCCATCTCCTCAAGTTTCTGATTAGGTGTTAACCACCAAGCTCTCTCTAAGTATTGGATTTGCTCTTTCTTGTCCTCTTGCAATTCAGGGAACACATCTAAGTCAAAATCCAAGAAGTAGCGTTTGTTCTCAGACTTATTATAAGGCTCTACAAGCCACTTATTGAAGTCAGCCCTAGCTGCGATAAGCTCAGGTAGAATTGCGTCGCTTATAAGGGCTTTACGTGCTTCATACATGTTATTGTAAGTCTTGTTATCAGGGTCATTTAATAATGCCGAGTTAACACGATAAACATTACACAACTGACGAAGGTTCATCTTCATAGCAGACATGATTTCTAGGTCAGCCGATGATAAGCCTAATTGTTGCCATCCGACCTTAGCTGAAGTAACGATAATGTTACCTGCGTTCTCAGGGCCGCTATATTCTGCTTTGTATTTTCTTTGGATTTCTGCTGCTTGTTCAGGAGATAGGTAACTATCGGTACTATTGTCAAATAAGATACCTTGTGCCCCTGTATTCTGAAGTAACTTAACACTTGCAGTCTGAGCATCGTTAGATTGTTGCAATACTCTTAAAGCTGCTCTTAGCGGAGATTGTCCATAAAGATGTGAGCCTTCTACTGAGTAATCCGAGTTCCAGTATTTAGAGTGCATAACCTTCTCCGCCATGATTTCTTGGAAGTCGTAAGCAGTAGTGATGGTATAGCCTTTAACTGGGTCGTATTTACCTCCACTAACGATTCTAGTCAAGTGAGCAGGCAATACATAAAGCTGTTTGAATTTACCAGCATTAGGGCCAGTAACAGCACCTACACCATAAACATAAGAGTTACCGGTGATAAGTTTAAATCCTAAGTAATTATCCATGAACTCGTAGAAGCTCTGGAAGTCATTAGGGTTATGGAGGGTTTGGATGATAGGGTGACGCTCGTCAACTTCTACCAATGCCTTTTGTCTTAGATGATTTGCCTCTGCAATATCTTGAGGCTTGCTCATATTAGAAGTGAAGGACTTGTATTTTTGGAAGGCTCTGTCGTCTACAATCTCATAGAGAATCGGAGCAGCAGTAGCAGCCTTTCTTGTAATTAGGTTAATAACCGAGTAAACGTCTGCGTTGTACTGATAGCCCTTATCTACATAAGTTTGGAAACTATCTTCGCCCATTACAGGGCCTTTAGCCAACGTCATATTCAGCATCCGAGCGATTGCAGGGTCTATGCCTTTCTGAAGTGTAACTGGTTGTTGAGGTTTACTACCTCTTAAAAAGTCGAATAATCCCATTTAAATTACGTACCATTTACGTTCACTACCGTATTTAGTGAAGAACGCACATCTGATTGCATCTAAACAATGGTTGAAGTTGTCGATAGGTACGTTAGTACTTTCTCCGTTTGCCATAATCCATTGATAGTTCTTTACCTCAGTTGCGATGTTCTTACTTCGCTTGGTGTAGAACACTTTGTATTCCTTTAGTTTATTTATACCCGCAAGGACTGATCCCTTTCCTTTTTTCTGCGGTTTAACATTAAATTTCAATTTTAAGTCAGCTATTGACTTAGGTTCTGCCGAATCAGCAAATATCTCCTCATACATCCCAACATCGTTCTTCCTCAAGCTGTCGGCAATATCTTTGTTCGTCATCTTAGTCGCATAAAACAGCTCATCTAAGAATATCGAGTCTCCAATCTTTGTCATTCTCACACATGCAGTCGGGTCATTGGTAAAACCAAAGTCTAACCCATAAAACACATCATCCGTCTCTGGGAAGTTATCGCACTCCTGCCAATCAGGATAAACCAAACTTTCCGTTGCTGGTCGTGGGTCTTGTTGATAAAGGGAGTTAAAGATAATGGGACTAGCCTCTCTAATCTTTTCTAATCTTTCTGCAGACTGACGAGCCTCCCATAGTGCTTCCCCAACTTCCCTCTTATCATACCAACGTCCATCGTCCTTTGATTCTCTCAAAGCAGGTAGAGTGATTGTATTCCAATCGTCATCTCGTTTACTTGCTCTGCCCAAAGGATCGTCATTATCCCAACGTGTCGCAATCAATAATTGCTTTCCGTTATTTTGTAATCGACTCTCTGCTACTGAAGTGTACCAATCCCAAACCGTCTCTCTCACATTTAGCGACTTTGCCTCACTATAATCCTTTATCAAGTCGTCACAAATCAACACATCAACGCTAAACCCTGTTAAAGAACCTCCTGTACCTACCGACTTTAAATATCCTCGCCTTCCTATCACTTCAAACATATCGTTGTTACGAATTGCTTCACCGCTTCTAGGCTTTGCCAGTTTAGTCTCAGGGAATATCTTCTTGTACTCAGGTGAGTCGATAATCTTCTGAACCTCTCTATTGAACCTTGATGCTAAGTCAGCCGTATAGGATGCGATAACAATTTTCAAGTCCGGATTAACACCAAGCAGGTAGGCGGGATATAATTGTGTTGCTAGTGTGGACTTCCCATGTTGGGGTGGCATAGAGATCATTAGCTTCTTACTATCGTCATCTCTATACAGCTTCATTAGCGATTCCATTATGTACGTATGAAACCACGTAGCATCAAAATCCTTTTTTATAAACCTTACAAAGAACGCAAAATCGTTTCTCGCTAAATCAATAGCGGCCGATTCCAATAAATCTTTAGTTACCTTCATCTAACACACTCCCTGTTAAGTACCTCTCGGCTAACTGACGCTTCAACTCCTCATCCATATCACTTACGTCAACTTTGGTAGTTTGTGTGGCTTGTATCTCTACATTTTGCTTATCCGACCAACCGTAGTGGTTTTTTAGGGCAAATATTGCCATAGTCGCATTAGCTTGGTTTTTTAACGCTGATTCAAAGATTCTATTCTCAAATCGCTGTTTAATATATTCTATCCTCTCCAACTCATACTCCAACTCACGTCTCTTGCAAACTTGTTTCAACGATTCCCATTTGGTAGCCGTTATTCCTGCAAGTTCTAAAGCTGTGCCGAAGGTCATTATTGATGGATCTTCTGTTATCGCTTCCACCTGGTCTATCTTAGCGTTGATATCCTCAACAGCCATTAGCTCAGGCTTCATTGGCACTAGCCTCGTTCTATCGTATTTTGTTAACGCCTTTGGGTCGTCAAGCATAAATTACTTTTTAAATAAATTCGCCAAAGCTGTTAAAGCAGTAGCAGTAGTATATGGGCCGTTAGTGTTACCAATCGCTGTAATTTCAAGCGGGTCAATAAACATCTTAAAATCACCATCACGCAAACTAATCATAGTACCTGCGTCATTAGTAGTCATTACTGCATAAACGTGACCCATGATATAAAAATCAGGCTTGCCAGTTTCAGTAATCCTAATATTCCCGTTTGATAGTTCGTGAAAGGTAATAGCCATTTCTACTTTAATTTCTGCTAATATACAAAATATTTTCGTAAAAAGCAAATTTCTTGAAAAATAGTTATAGAATCTTCAATAAGTATCGATACTTTGCAGATAAGTTAATTACTTTTCAACAATACTTGCATATATGGGAAAAAATACATATATTTACGGTATAGTAAATAGGTCGACGTGGCTTAAGTCGAGGAAGAGCTGAACTTTAACTCAAAAGGTTATTGGATCGAGCAATTAGCTGTTGTTTTACAGCAAGGGATTTCTTTCTTTTCTTTTTGGGGGCTTTTTCTTTTCTTTCTTTTTCCTCTCGTGTATTATCTTAATTAATATCTATATCGTTGAGATTTATCTCAACAGGGGCTGAGACGGCTTTAGCCGGTGAAGACCTAACTATTCCATAACTTACTTCCCTTATTTGCATACTCTGTTCTTTCTGCAAGAACCAACACTATATACTTTCTTATTAGCGGTCGCTAAATCGCTCCCTTTATTTATGGTATTT
>Ga0222712_10006384_pt1 | contig 11661 bp, 10 predicted proteins | sample C33_657DmetaG_FD_165043 | JGI IMG/M metagenome (GOLD analysis project Ga0222712, IMG submission 165043) | Estuarine water microbial communities from San Francisco Bay, California, United States - C33_657D | ecosystem: Environmental > Aquatic > Marine > Unclassified | place: USA: California... | reverse complement strand
GTAAATAGAAACGTTCAGAGCTAACCCGATAGAGCTCCCCTTGTTTCACCTTTCGATACAACATGTCATTGACGACCAAGGTTTTCAAACCTGCAGCTTGGGCAAGCTCTGCTGCCGTTAGACCTTTTGGTCCCATCGCGGCAAGGGTGGGTTCAATTTTTTGCCACAGCAATTGATCCGCTGCGTTGGCGCTTGACCGATGCACAGCTAACGCAGCAACCGTGCCAGTCAGTATGATTTTTTGCGCTGCGGCGATAGCGCGCATGAAAGCAAGAAAAACGCCTGCCTTCATATTTGGCGCAGACTGTTTGCGTAGGTCCTTCAGGCTCAGCCCGGCCGCTTGTGGCTGAGCCTGGTGATGCTGTTTCAGTGTTGTGACCACGCGAGCGCCGAGCTTTTCAACCGAGATGGTAAGCAAAGCGAAGTTAGGCGCCTTAGCAATCATGACTGAGTCCAAGCTCGATAGCATATCTACCACGGCACTGTCAGTCAGGTTGAAGCTGCGCGCAAAGTGGTCTAAGTCGACGCCCGTCTCTGAGTGACAAGCGAGCAGGGCACTTAACGCGATCGCAGGATCCTTCTGGGCAAAGGCGGCAACTTCTTTTTGGCGGAGTGCTTTGTCACGCACTCTTGCCGGAGCAAACGGGTCAAGTACCACTCCACCGCCGAGCGTGCGCTGCGCGGCCTGGTCGCGAATAATCAAACGATCACCATTTAAACAGGCAATCGGTTTGTTTAAGACCAACCGAGCGTGGCCAGTCGCACCCGGCTGTATGGAGCCGCCTCGCTCAATGGCGACGCGAGCGATCACCTCTGTGGTGCCTAAATGCAGATGAACCTCAGTCCAATGACTCAACGCTTGCGGTTCGGTATGCAAGACGGTCAGGCTAATGTCAATACGTGAGGTTGGGGCATGCAAGGCTGAGGCAACGACCCAGTCACCACGACCGCAGTCTTGCGCGCTGACACCCACCAGATTGAGCGCACAGCGTTCGCCTGCGTGCGCTTCAGTGACCGCTGCACTGTTTTGATGGATACCTCGAACGCGGACAGTTTGACCGCTTGGCGTGAGTATTAAGCGCTCGCCAACTTGCACCTGATGATTAAAGACAGTACCGGTGACAACCGTACCGCTGCCAACAATCGAAAAAGACCGATCAATCGCAAAGCGAAAAGATCGCCCCTTGAATTCGGTGCGCTGGGTCTCACGCGCGGCTTGACCGAGCCGCTCGCGCAACTCGTTCACACCCTGCTGCGAGAACACCGAGCATTCGACAATTTCAAAACTAGCCAGCCTTGCGCTGTGCAATAACGTCTGTACCTGTTGACGCACTTCGTTTACACGCTCGGCCGATACACGATCAGTTTTCGTCAAGACGGCAACGCCCGTGTGGATGCCGAGCAACTGCACAATGCTGAGATGCTCAATGGTTTGGGGCATGACGCCATCATCGGCGGCAACCACTAACATGACATAGTCTATGCCACAGACACCGGCCAGCATATTGCGTACAAAGCGCTCATGACCCGGCACATCCACAAAACCAATCATCGGGGTGTCAGGCAGGGTCAAGTAAGCAAAGCCTAGATCAATCGAGATGCCTCTCGCTTTTTCTTCTGGCAAGCGATCGGTATCGACGCCCGATAAGGCTTTGACCAAGGTGCTCTTGCCGTGATCAATGTGGCCTGCGGTTGCAACAATCATGGTGCGCGAAAGTGCTCTGTTGGGATGACGAGGGCGGTATTGATCAGATGTGGTGCAGTGCTAGACGATTTTTTCAAGCACAAAGTGTGATATCCCAAAACTAGGCACCACCATTGAATGTAAGCCTTGACCACCAGCCACCACAATTTGAATTTGTGAAGCCTCATCTAAGTAGGGAATATGGGTGGTGCCGGGTGGCACATTAAAAGTTTTTCGTTTGGTGCGATACCACTCTTGACAGCCTTCACTGACACGGCTTAACTGCAAACGCATCCGCTTGTGCAGGTCGTGCCGCACATCATCTTTACTCATGCCGTGTTTCGCTAAGATTGCCGCGTGTTCGGGGCCAAGTACCAGTAGCATCTCACCGCCCGAACTCATGTTGTTGCCGCCAATCGTCATCATCACATCAGAGATCATTAACAAAAGTTCTGCAGCATTTGCGCTGGCATGATCTTGCACGTTATGGGGGGATTCTGCCGCGTGTACCAACACACTGCTGTCCGTTTTTGCTAAGCCATGTTCAACATGAAAGGGATCCCAAGGATTTTGTTCTTCGTTTTCACCGGCACAAAAACTAAACTTGCAAGGCGTACCATGTGTCGCCATGTCCGTCTTTCCGGGGATACCTTGACCAATATTCATGAGTACCAGGCGCAACGCACGCCCGATCGTGGCATTGGCACGAAAGCCCTGTCCGAACACGTTTGAACCAAAGTTCAAGCCGATCTCGTGACGAATCGGGCCATTGACGACAAACATCGGTGCCACCGGATGTGTGGTCGACTGGATGCCAGACAAATTAAAGTGAGGCACTGCCATCGCCTTTAACGCAGCGATAAGCACCGGCATATAACTTGGCTTACAACCTGCCATCACAGCGTTAATTGCCAGCTTTTCAACACTGCATAAAGCATAGCCCGGCGCAATCGCAGCGATATCACTATCGCCAGCTAAACCGCTGCCAGCAACCATCGCCGCAACACGCTCTGGCGTCGGGGCCAGGATTGGCAGACCATCTGTCCAACCCTGTTGTTCGAAATAGTCTTGCAAAGAATCGTCGGGCAGGGCTAGCTCTAACAGTGTGGCGTGGGTGCTCATGACAAGCCCTCCAAGGGTTGAACGATTCGTCGCGGTACTACCCGCGTTTGTTGGCAGTGCGTCACGGCTTCACTTAATATCGCGCGAACCAAATACTCGCATCGCACAAGGCTTACCGTGCGGGCACATCCGTTAAAAACTGTACGGCATCGACTAGACGCTGCAATGCGATCGCGTCGATCTCGTCGGGCGTACGGTTCGCTAAGGGGTGGTCGATTAACAAAATCGGCAAACTTGGCAGACCTAAAGATTTTGAACGTGTTGCTGCAATCCCCCGAAAGGGTTGCGTCACGAACGTCACTGTGGGGATCCCCAGAGACTCTATCGTGTGCGAGTCGTGGACACTCCACGACGAGCACGACCCTCAGTCGCCTGAGGCAGTGAGCATCAGGTCGGGTTTCCATGCCGTGATCTCAGAGATAAACGGAGCAGGCGCAGCAGAAGTGGGCTTGCGCCACATTTTGATCTCGCCCACACCGTGCTGAAGCTGCAATTGTTTACCAAAAGCGGTCAAGAGCTCGCGAGCGTTGACCTTGTTGTTATCCAACAATGCAAGACGTTTGCCCTTCAGGCTTGTCAGGCGAGGGGCGAGGTGGCGCAGCCCTTGCGCTTTACCACCTTCAGGGATGAGGTCATGCGGGTTTTTAACCGGTGTGTGCGACTCAACTGCTGGATGTAACACGCGCAGCATGTCCATCGTCATTTTGCTTTCAGCGTTCATCATTGGCTCCTGTCTGTATTTTTTTCTATTCTAGACCTAACAAAAAAAGTCCGTCGAGCGTTAAATCGATCTATTGCACGAATGGGTGAGCATCAGGTATCCAAATTACCAACTTACTCGAACTAGTCGCGAACAGATATCAAAATGATCAACTTGCTCGAACTGGTAGCGAACAGATATCAAAATTGCCAACTTGCCGGTAAATCGATCAATTTCCCGACTGGGTAACCCAGGCGCCCGTTGTGCGCAAATACATATGCATTGGTTCTGAGTGGATCACCAGTGACCGCGATCATGAAATCGTCAGCGCAGGTGATCAGGGGTACCAAGCGATTCGGGTCGTCAGACTCACAAAATACTTTCGGGATCCGACCGGCCGCATATTCTTCGGTCAGATTCCAAATGGGTTTGTCGGCCCAGACGCGCAGCATGTGTTCAAATTTCCAGGCGGGCAGACGCGCGTGCTCAAACAAATACTGCTTCACGTCTTGCTTAGACCAGCCGCCCTGAGCAATCGCTTCAGCCAAAATCGGACTGAGCAACACCAACGGCCGAAGCGTGCCATAGGCGCCACCTACGGTGAAGGTGATCTGCCACGAGGTTTGGCGTACCACGGCATCGGCCAAAATCGGCATGATTTCTTCTGGTGTACTGCCGGACACCGAGGCAATCACATTGCCACCCGTATAGCGAGCAATCGTGACGGTGTTATCCGTCGCGTTGAACCCCATCTCTACACTGGTTGGGCTCCAGCCGATGGCTTTCAGTACCTCTTCATTTTCTGCCGCGACTACCCGCCACGTATTGCCAAACGTTGCTTTATCGTTTTTGTGCAATAAAAAGCCCGCGACATTGCGCAGATACAAGCGCCAAAAACGGCCGACCGACGTGTTTGGCTGAAAGCCATCCCGCAAGACGTTTTCTTTGTAGTTAAACCCGAGTTGCTGAACAATCGGTCCGTTCAAAATAATCAGCGTCTCGCCGCCTGGGGTGTTGCCGCTATGCTCTACGCCATAGGCTGGGTCGGCCATCGCTTGCACCAGCGCAACCAAGATCGGCATGTACTCGGGGCGACAGCCGGCCATCACGCCATTGACCGCGATGCTCCACACAGTAGCGGCTCGATTGTCGGGCAACAAGACTCCCAAAACGTCGCTTGCTGCACGATCTGTGTAGTTTAAAAATTCTTGTACCTTGGCTTTAGTTGGTGGAACCACCGGCAGCCCGTCACTCCATTCGTTTGTCAAAAAGTACTGATTCACAGCATCAAAGCCACCCTTGAACACAACGTCTTGCGCCAGTGGTTCAGAGGTGTGCGTGCCCGTGCCACTAGCATCGGTCAAATTCTTGATGACCTCTGCCGCGGTGACCTCAAGAATGTTGCGCCGCAACATTGCCGCGCTTTGTGCACCTGGGTGCCCGGGCACCAAGGCGACGGGCATGCTTGGAAAGCCCAGACCAATCGACGAGGCCTCAGCAAGTTTTAAAAAACCCTGACTGACTAACGAAGAGCTTGGTACACCAGCCTCTTCACATACTGCACTGGCCCGCAACACGGCGGGCGTGCAACTGCCTCAGCAGCCCATCCCTGAGATGACGGCATCGGCATTCAGTTCTTTTAAGCGCCGGGGTAAATCAGCCAAAATCTGACGTTCGTCAGGGCCGTGTGTATTTCCCAGCACGCTCCAGTGCACGAAATTCACGCCGGGGTATTTTTCTTTCAGACTTTCCTCAAGCGCGGCAAACACTTGGTCGCCTTTAAAGACGTAATCCCAAAGTTGAACAATGGTTTTACCAGCGAGGGTATCGAGGCGTTTCGCTAAGGATTTTCCCTGAACTTGCATGGGGCTGCGGGGCCATAAAACTTCGTAGTAGCCGTCGTTTGGCTGAGTTGTCATGTTGTTCTCCGGTATTTTAACGGCCTGGCGTCAGCGGTGCAGTCCGACCAAACGCTTGAGTCTTTTTTATAACATTGCGCGTATTGTTTTTTTATCGGCTAAGCATAGGCTACAGCAGGGCCAAGTGCAACTGAGGTAGCTCAATCAGCTAACATAGTGCTTATCGCACAAGGAGAGTAGGGTGAGCCAAGAACAAAGTACTGCAGAACAAGCTGACGACGCACGCATGATCATCGATCTGGTAGCAAAGTTTGTTGACCAAGAATTGATGCCCCTTGAGGCGGCTGTGCTGGCACGTGAAATTAAGGGCGAACAGCTCAAATTGCTGCCAGAAGAAGAAGCGCCTTTATTAAAAAAATGTAAAGAGTTAGGGCTATGGGCCTTAGATGCACCCGAAGAACTCGGTGGTGCGAATCTCTCAGCAACGACGTGGATGGCGTTAAACGAAGAGCTGGGTCGCACGGTCACGCCTTTTGTGTTTCCGCCCGACTCGCCCAACATGCATATGCTGCTGGCTGTGGGCACGCCAGAACAAAAAAAGAAATATCTTGAGCCCTACGCCGCAGGTGCGGCTAAATCGGCGATCGCGATTTCTGAGCCCAATGCTGGTGGCGACCCTTCTGGCATGATCACGCGTGCTGAAAAAGTTGGCAACGAGTGGGTGATCAATGGCCGCAAGATCTGGGTCAGCAAGGTACCATCTGCTGATTTTGTGATCGTGATGGCACGGGTCGGCGCAGGTAAACGCCACGAGGGTATTACCGCCTTCATCGTCGAAAAAAACACACCCGGCTTTGAGATTTTGCGCGAGATCCCCATGCTTGGCGGCCACCGCACTTATGAGCTTGTCTTTGAAGATTGCCGTATACCAGCTGAAAACGTCTTGGGCGAGATCGGTGCTGGCTTCGCGCCCATGCAGTTGCGTTTGGTGGTTCGTCGTTTGCAAATTGGTACGTGGTGTATTGGTATGTGCCGTCGCGCCTTAGACATGATGTGCACGCACGCCAAGCAACGTACGACCTTTGGTGCGCTCTTGTCAGATCGTCAGGCAATTCAATGGTGGATTGCCGATGCCGCGATGAAGATGCATGCCTGTCGTCTGATGGTGCAAGATGCAGCACGCAAGCAAGATCAAGGCATCGATGTGCGCACTGAGGCTTCGATGATTAAGGTGTATGCCACCGAAATGGCTGCCGAGATTCTTGACCATGCGATGCAAACCTTTGGAGCCATGGGCGTGACCAAAGAGCTGCCCTTGCAACTGATGGCGCAACGTGTGCGAGTCATGCGCGTGTACGAAGGTCCAGCCGAAGTTCACCGTATGTCGCTTGCGAAAAAAATCCTCAAAGAGGCACGTTAAGATGGCAATCACCACGCCACAGCCCCCTCGCGCGAATACACCTCTCGCTGGGATCACAGTCATTGACTTGACTCAAATTTATCAAGGCCCTTACGCGACATTTTTGATGGCAAAAGCAGGCGCGAATGTCATCAAGATCGAACCGCTCAACGGCGAGCCCTCGCGGATACGCGCCAAGGTAAGTGGGGGTGCCTCGTTACCAATGGCCATGCTCAATACCAATAAGCGCGGCATCACCCTGAATTTAAAAACTGCCAAGGGCCGCGATCTTTTCAAAGAGTTGGTCAAACGCGCTGACATCGTGGTTGAAAACTTTGCACCAGGCGTGATGGATCGTTTAGGCGTGGGCTGGTCAGTCTTGCACGAACTCAATCCGCGTTTGATTTATGGCTCGGGTACCGGCTACGGTTTGTCAGGCCCTGATCGCGACAATCTGGCAATGGATGTCACGATTCAAGCTGCCTCTGGAATCATGAGCGTCACAGGCACCCCCGATGGCCCACCGTTACGCGCGGGCGCCTCGATTGTTGATTTCTTAAGTGGAGTGCATCTCTACGCCGGGATCATGACAGCACTCTATGAGCGTTCGCAAACTGGAGTGGGGCGCTTGGTTGAAGTGTCGATGCAAGAAACCGCCTACCCAACCCTTGCCTCGAACATGGGCATCACACATAAATCTGTTGGGGTGGTGCCACCGCGCGTCGGTAACCGCCACGGTGGGCTCGCGTTAGCCCCTTACAACGTTTACCCAGCAAAAGATGGCTACATCGCGATTGTTTGCGTGACAGAACCGCATTGGCTTCACTTGTTGGCGGCAATGGGTCGCGAGGATCTCAGTACAGATCCTCGGTTTGAGAGCAACAAATTACGTGTTGAAAATATTTCTGAGACAGACGCTGAGATCACGCTCTGGACAGAAAGCCTGCCAAGGGCAGAGCTCTTTGCCTTGAGCAAAAAACACGGTTTTCCGGCCGCACCCGTGCGCGATTTGCTCGAAGTGATGAACGACAAACATATGCACGAGCGTGGCATGCTTGAGTGGTTTGACGATAAAGATTTGGGTCGCGTGGTGTTGCCACATACTCCCTTGATCATTCACGGCGCCGATCGTGTCAACACAATCGCCAGCCCAGATCTTGGTCAACACAACAAAGAGATTTATTCAGACTGGCTCGGGCTCACAGATGCCGAACTCGGGGCTTTGTATAAAGAGGGCGTCATATGAAACGTTTTTTGTATCAGTTGTGGCTAAGCTGCTTAGGTCTTTGTTTGATACCCAGCTTCAGTTATGCACAAAAAACGGACTACCCGACGCGCTCGGTTAAGGTGATTGTGCCGTTTTCGGCCGGTAGTGGTGCCGATCACGCCTCACGTTTTTTTGGGGATCTGTTGGCCAAGCAACTGGGGCAAAGTTTTTTGGTTGAAAACAGAACCGGTGCTGCGGGTATGTTGGCGATGAACACAGTGAAGGCTGCTCCAGCCGACGGATACACGATTTTGATGGGTAGTAACTCGCTGATGGCGGTGAACCCCATCATGCTCAAAGAGCTCACATACGATGCGGTCAAAGACTTTAAACCGATCGGCGGCTTAACGCGTGGCGTGAATGCGATTGTGGTCGGAAAAGATTCAAAATATAAATCGTTCACCGAACTTCTTATCGCGGCCAAGACCTCACCCGTACCACTGAATGGCGGTACGTATGCGTTAGGGTATGAATTGGCGCTTGCCTGGTTGGCCAACGTAGCAAGCGTGAAATTTGAAAATATTTTGTACAAGGGCCTAGGCGAGATTATGGTGAGTCTGCAGGGCGATCAGTTAGATTTTGGTATCGTGAGTTTTAACGGCGCTGCGCCGCTTTTGAAGGCAGGGAAGTACAGAGCCCTGGCGTTATCCTCAGATCAGCGCCACCCAGATTTTCCAGAGGTGCCGACGATTGCTGAAAGTGGTTTTCCAGAGTTTACAAACTACACCTGGACATCGTTTTACGTTCGAAGCGACACACCTGATCAGATCACCAATAAACTCGAAGAGACGCTTCAAACCGTTTTAGCCACACCCTTGGCAAAAGAATACGCAGACCAAGTGTTGGTCGAGTTAATGCCTTTAAAGGCTGACAAAATGAGACAGTATCAACTCGAAGAAATCGCGCGCTTCGCCAAGATTGCCAAAGAGGCTGGCCTTAAACCAAAGTAAAGAGCGGGTGGGCCAGTTCATCGCAAACATAGGTATTGATTTAACGTAAAAAAGTTTTAAACACAATTTATAAAAACAACGACCAGGAGACTGTATGACAACGACTCTGCGTGCATGGCTTGTACTGTTTGTTTTCTTAACGAGTTGCTTTGCCAGCGTAAACGTCACCGCGCAAAACTATCCAAGCAAACCAGTCACGATCGTCGTGCCTTATGGCCCAGGTAGTGGTAACGATATGATTGCGCGTGAAATCGGGCAACGCCTGACTGAACAATTAGGTGTGACCTTTGTGGTTGAGAACAAGGCGGGTGCGACCGGCAACATTGCGATGGATTACACAGCTCAGGCCAAGCCTGACGGCTACACGATGATCTTGACCAGTACCAGCAGCATTATTTATCAGGTCTCGAACACGATTCGAACCACTATGTCTAAAGACTTCACACCAATCGCGTTTGTGGCGGGCTTGCCTTACGTGCTGGCGGTGCCACCTAGCGTGCCGGCAAAAACACTCAAAGAGTTGGCGGCGTTAGCCAAAGCCAAACCAGGCGAAATGAATTACAACGGCCCCGCCGGCAGTATGTCGGCCTTTTTAGGCTCGCTGTTTAAGTCTGGCGCGGGTGTCGATATGGTCATGGTGCCTTACAAGGCCACCTCAGACGCTCAAGTCGATGTATTGGCAGGGCGCATTCAGCTTTGGATCACAACCTCGGCCTCTGTCTTACCCTTGGTCAAGGGGGGTAAAGTCACAGCGTTGGCCGTGACGGGTGAAAAACGCTTGGGTGCACTGCCTGACGTACCCACCGCAATCGAAGCCGGTTTTGCGACCATGACCCCTGATATTTCGTTCTTTCTATTAGGCCCCGCCGGGATCCCCGCAGACATCGTCACCAAGCTCAACACAAGCGTCAATACGGCATTAAAGACGCAGGCAATGCAAGACCGGTTAGCCAGTTTTGCAACAGCAATCAAGATGGGTAGCCCAGACGATGTCAAGAACCATATCGCTAGCGAAACAACGCGCTGGCAAGCGGCCGTCAAAAACGAAGTACTTTCAAAATAGGATCTAAAGATGACTGATGCAGTGACCTATGAGCAAGACGGCGGCGTTGTCACACTGACGCTCAACGAACCGGATACGCGCAATGCCTTATCACCGGCCATTATTGACGCCATTGTTGCGCACGTTGCCAGAATCAACGCCGACCTATCGGTTGGTTGCGTCATTTTGACAGGTGCAGGTGAGGGGTTTTCGTCGGGCGGTAACGTGAAAAAGATGAAAGACCGCGCAACCGTCGACCGGCCCATGACACCCACCGAAACCCGTCGGTATTACCACGAAGGCATTCAGCGTATTCCTTTGGCGCTCTACAACCTTGAGGCCCCCTCAATCGCGGCCGTGAACGGTGCAGCGATTGGTGCTGGGCTTGATTTAGCGACCATGTGCGACATTCGCATCGCCGCACGTAGCGCCAAGTTTGGCGAGAGCTTTTTGCGTGTGGGTTTGCTTTCCGGTGACGGCGGAGCGTGGTTTTTGCCGCGCGCCGTGGGGTTGTCTAAAGCCTACGAAATGACCTTTACCGGGGATTTTATCGATGGCGATGAAGCAGCTAAGATTGGCTTGGTTTCAAAAGTTGTCGACGATGCCGACCTGATGGACGAGGCCAGAAAGCTTGCACAACGCATTGCGTCGCACCCAGTGCAATCATCACGTGCCAGCAAGCGCTTGATTCGCGATTCACAGCACGTGCCGTTGCATACCTCGTTGGATATGGCAGCGGCCAATCAAGCGCTTGTGCAAACGACGCAAGATTACAAAGAAGCGATTTTGGCGTTCTCAGAAAAGCGTAAGCCGAAGTTCACTGGTAACTAAGGCTGCGCTAGGGCATTTGCAGAGCGAAAGCAAGAGCAAATGCCCTTTTTATCTATTAGTAGAATACGCATAATGTATATTATGTAAAGTAATGTTTCTGAGTGTTATTTGGCATTATTGGTTTATCAGCCTGCGTTGATCCACAAACTTCTCTCTCTTCGTTCGAAGGTATTTCAGCGAGCATTTGATAGGCTTTCGCCAGACTTCGCTGCTGAGCCTTAGAGCTCATTGCATGTCTCAATACTATAAATTTCTTAGCCATATCTCGAATATCCATGTAGATCCACAGTTTACGAATTTTCTTTAATGAACGACTTGCGCCAAACACCGCCAACCGGATAATGCGAGGCTCTGGTTACGTTGGTTACTTTTGTTACTTGAGCTAAGTCATGAAAATATGTATTTACGGTGCGGGTGCTGTGGGTGGTCATTTGGCGGCGCGATTGATTACGGCTGGGCTCGATGAGGTATCGCTAGTAGCGCGTGGCGCGCAACTTCGGGCGATTCAGCAAAACGGCTTGAAGGTATTTCGGGGTGAAGAAATCTACACCGGGCGCCCCTTTGCAGCCACCGACGACCCTGCTTCGCTGCCGCCCCAAGACGTGGTGCTAGTGACCTTAAAAGCACAGGCCTTGCCCGCTGCTGCGGCTGCCATTGAGCGTCTGTTAGCCAAGGATGGCGTGGCGGTGTTTGCCGTCAACGGGATCCCTTGGTGGTGGAATAAAGGTACTAATAACGTCCAAGAGCACCTTGAATGCGTCGACCCGGGTGGCGAACTTTGGTCGCGGCTGAAAGATCGCTCGTTAG